>Ga0172362_10000231_pt1 | contig 42972 bp, 43 predicted proteins | sample LakKivs1_kivu2a2_FD_114534 | JGI IMG/M metagenome (GOLD analysis project Ga0172362, IMG submission 114534) | Sediment microbial communities from Lake Kivu, Rwanda - Sediment s1_kivu2a2 | ecosystem: Environmental > Aquatic > Freshwater > Lake > Sediment | place: Rwanda: Western Province, Lake... | reverse complement strand
TTGAAATGGTGCGTCTGGCGCCTTCCGCATCCAATCGTCAACCCTGGCGGATTATATTGTCTGATCATTCCTTTCATTTTTATCTTCAGCGCACTCCGGGGTACACGATGCCCTTTAAATCCGATCTACAGAAAGTCGACCTCGGTATCGCGATGTGTCATTTCGAACTGACTGTCCGGAGGCACCACCTGCCCGGAGGCTGGATCGTGCAGAAACCTGACCTCACTCTGCCCGATGACTGGATTTATATCGCCACCTGGCGATCTGTTGCTGACAGCCCTACCCGGGATTAATGGTCAACCGAACTGCCCGATACAGGAGAATCACAACCGGATAACATACTCATGGTTTCAGCTTGCATGACAGATGACCATGACCTAAATTGCATTATTCTATTTGTATAAAGGGTTACACCGGGAATTCTATGAATCAGAAAAAGATCACCGCCATTCTGGATTTCGCGATCGAGAAAGAATGGGAAGCCGTTAAATTTTACAACCGTCTGATCCAGCGCGCCGGCTCATTTGAGATGATGGAAGCTATTCGAGAAATCGAAATGTTCGAGCGGCGGCATGTCGAAAAATTGGAGGTTTTAAAAAAAACTGGTAAGGAACAACTCGCTATTTCTGCACCTGAGAACCTGCAAATCAGCGAATATCTGACCGCCCCTGCCACCGATGAACTAGCGAGTTACCGTGACATTCTCCTAACGGCGATGAAGCGGGAAGAAGCGTCGTGGCAGCTTTATGTGCAAATCGCCACCGCATCCGCAGATCCGCAGGTCCAGAAAGTTTTTAAAAAACTTGCCACTGAAGAGGCCAATCATAAAACTTTCTTCGAGAAAATCTATGATACAGAAGCCCTAAAAGAAAATTAGGCCGAAGGAAACGCAACACACCCAAACCGGTTAATTATGGCATCGCTCTCCTCACTATTAGAAAAATCGCTGGGCATTGCCCCGGCGGTGCAAATTAAAATCATCAATTCTGCAATTGTCGTTCTTCTGCTAATTCTTCTGCGGATTTTCGTCATTAAAATCGTCTGGCGCAAAACCGAAGATGTCCGTCTGCGGTACATCTGGGGCAAAACACTTTCCTATACCGTCTCGATTCTCGGTTTGCTTTTATTGAGCAATATCTGGTTTCAGGGTTTGCATAATTTAGGCACTTTTTTCGGATTGCTGTCCGCCGGTCTGGCTCTCACGCTCAAAGATCCGGTCGTCAACATGGCGGGCTGGCTCTTTATCATCATCAGGCGCCCGTTCACGATCGGCGATCGCGTGCAAGTCGGCAATTTCGCCGGAGACGTTATTGACATTCGCGTTTTCCAGTTCACTTTGCTTGAAATCGGCAATTGGGTAAATGCTGAACAGAGCACCGGCAGGATTATTCATATCCCTAATGGGCAGGTTTTTACTCTCCCGCTGGCGAACTACACGAAGGGTTTTGAGTATATCTGGAGTGAAATTCCGGTGGTCATAACTTTTGAAAGTGATTGGCACAAGGCTAAAGACATCCTCTTGAATATCGCCAGCATCCATTCGGAACATCTGACCGGTCGGGTCGAAAATAAAGTCCGCGAAGCTAGTAAAAAATTCATGATCGCTTACACCAAGCTTACTCCGGTCGTCTATACCGCCGTCAAGGAAAATGGCATTCAGCTCACTATCCGGTATATATGTGAGCCACGTAACCGCCGCCCGACCGACGAATTGATCTGGGAGGATATTCTCGAACAATTTGCCAAGGAAAAGGACATTGATTTTGCCTACCCCACCACCCGATTCTATGATAATCGGACCGAAGGAAAAAAGGTAACCCGTTAAATTAATTTTAGGCGAGGATCGAATATGGCAGTTGAAATTATTGAAGTCACCACTCCTCAGCAACTGAAAGCCTTCGTACGCTTTCCCCATTCGCTTTACAATAAAAATCCGTTCTACGTGCCATTATTGGATTTTGACGAACTCAATACGCTCCGGCGCGATAAAAACCCGGCTTTCGAATTCTGTGAAGCACGTTACTGGCTGGCGTTTAAAAATGGAAAGATTGCCGGCCGAATCGCCGGAATACTAAATCGTCGTGCCAATGAAGCCTGGGGGAAAAAACAACTCCGGTTCGGATGGATTGATTTTATTGACGATGAAGAGGTGGTAAAGGGATTGTTTACAGCCGTCGAAGGCTGGGCCCGGCAGCTGGGCATGGAAGAAATCCACGGACCTCTCGGATTCACCGACCTTGACCGGGAAGGCATGCTGATCGCAGGTTTCGATGAAGTCGGCACGCTGGCGGCGATATATAATTATCCGTACTATCCCCAGCGCCTGGAACAATTGGGTTTCCGCAAGGACGTGGACTGGATTGAATATCAAATCCAGGTTCCGGAGCAATTGCCGGAAAAAGTTGGCGAGATTACCCGCATTGTCAAGGAACGGCATAATCTGCATACGCTGAAAGTGAAAAAAAGTCGAGACCTATTACCATACGCGCAGCAGATGTTTACCGTATTCAATCAGGCTTACAAGGTCTTATATGGCATGGTGCCTTTGACGCCTCGACAGATTGATGCTTATGTCAAACAGTATATCGGATTAATCAATCCGCGGTACATTGCGGTAGTTTTGGACAAGGATGACCAGGTCGTCGGTTTCGGGATTACGATGCCGTCCCTGGTGCGCGCCCTCCAGAAAGCCCGCGGGCGACTTTTCCCCTGCGGCTTTCTGCACATCCTGTGGGCTTTGCATCATGTCCGAACGGTTGAACTGCTACTCGTCAGTGTCTTGCCCGAGCTCCAGGGCCAGGGCGTTCCGGCATTAATGATCGCCGAATTGGCGCAGAATTTCACCCGGATGGGGGTACGGTATGCCGAGTCCAACCCGGAATTGGAGCACAACGCCAAAGTGCAGGCGCTCTGGAAAGGTTACAGTCTGCGGCAACATAAACGCCGGCGCTGTTTTGTCAAATCTTTGATCTGATCTACACGTCGGTACACCTCACTAAAATTGGGTCGTCTACCTTCGGGGTAGTTAGACGGCTTACTTGCCGCGTCATCATAGAAACCCTAAATTTGCGCGATTTTTTACACAGCCAGAAACACTCCATATTCTAATACCTCAATGAACAATAACCACATTTTAGCCGATTCGCATATCGGTCGCCTGCTCATAAAGCTCTCGCTTCCCGCTACGATCGGTATGCTCGTCATGGCGCTTTATAATATTGTTGACACAATATTCGTGGGACACGGCGTTGGTTCCCTGGCGATTGCCGGTTTGACGATTGTCTTTCCGATTCAAATGATTGTAATGGCGGTTGCTATGATGGTTGGTATGGGCGCCGCCTCCATTATTTCCCGCGCCCTGGGAGCGAATGATATAGCACGCGCAAACCAAACTTTGGGCAATGTTCTGCTGATCGTCGTGAGTTTAGGAATCGTCGTGGCAGTGGGTGGAAATTTGTGCATCGATGTCCTCCTGAAAATTTTCGGCGCTACTCCGGCGATTCTGCCCTATGCCCGGGATTATGCTCGCATCATCTTAGCAGGCACCATGCTTTTTGCTTTCGCGATGACGGCCAATGCCGTGGTCAGAGCCGAAGGACGGGCGACTATCGCCATGACTACAATGATAGTCTCTTCCGTGCTGAATATCATTCTCGATGCGGTTTTTATTTTCGGCTTTGGCTGGGGTATCCGGGGCGCGGCAGTGGCGACTGTCGTTTCGCAGCTGACTACCGATCTGTATTTGCTTGGTTTTTTTGTGCGCGGCAAAGGTTCCTTAAAAATCTGTCGTGTCGGATTCCGGCCGAATTTCAAAATAATCCGGGAGATGGTGGCAGTCGGTTCCTCGGCTTTCGTGCGCCAGATATCCGGCAGTTTGATTGCTGTGGTCGTCAATAATACCCTCAAGTTTTACGGCGGAGAATTGTCAATAGCCGTCTACGGCATCGTCAATCGGATTCTTATGTTTGTTTTCATGCCCATCTTTGGCATCGCCCAGGGCGTTCAGCCGATCGTCGGCTATAACTATGGTGCCCGCCGCTATGCTCAAGCTCTGCGCGTATTGCATCTCGGGATGGTCTGCACCACGCTGATCGCGGTAGCCGGAGCGTTTTATCTGGAAATCTTCCCAGCGCAGATCTTCTCCTTTTTTACCAATGATCAACAGCTCATCAAATTGGGAGTGCGGGCCATCCGCATCATCAACATCGGCACTGCTTTGATTGGATTCCAGGTCATTGCCACCACATTATTCCAATCGCTGGGCATGGCTCGTAAGGCCCTCTACCTGACTGTCGCCCGACAATTGGTCCTAATCCCCCTGGTAATCTTTCTGCCAATCCCTTTCCAGCTGAATGGCGTCTGGTGCGCCTTCCCCCTGAGCGATCTGCTCTTCTTCTTCGTCAGCTGGGGTATGTACCGACCGCAAGTCCACAACCTGAAAAAGATGCACCTGCACCCGGAACTATCGGTCATCGCCGCGCATGAAGTAACGCCATCGGCGCATTTTAATAGGATCTGAAAGGCACTTTTCGGAAATTTTCACCACGTTTAGAAAATTCATTAGGAGGAAAATTTGAATACCCTGATTGTTTATACCACGCATCATGGTTGCGCCGCCTTCTGTGCTGAAAAATTAGCCCAACGACTGAATCCGCCCGTCACAACGCTCGACCTTAAAAAACAGCGTGTCCCGGACCTCGCCGGTTTTGAGGCAATCATCATCGGTGGGTCAATCCACGCCGGACGCCTACAAAAAATCGTGCGCCGTTTCTGCGAGCAGAACCAGGCCATCCTGACCCAGAAAAAAATCGGCTTGTTTCTGTGTTGCATGGAGGAAGGCGATAAAGCCCGCCTGCAATTTGAAACAGCGTTTCCGTCTCAGCTGCGGCAACAGGCCGTCGCTACGGGACTATTCGGCGGCGCCTTTGATTTCCAGAAGATGAACTGGCTGGAACGCGCCATAATTAAAAAAATCTCCGGGCTCACTGACAGCGTCACCAAGATTAACGAGAGTGCCATCAGCGAGTTCGCCCGGACATTCAATCAATAAACCAAGGACGGCTTTATGCGTTTCAATTTTCTATTCGGCTGGTTGTTCCTGATTTGCCTGAGCCTTATTCAATGTAAACCAATCCAGGAATACCAGCGACGAATGGCCGCTATCGAGATTACCGAGATTGACTTAAACAAAGTCAAAGACGGTGAATATACGGGTGAATATGACGCGGTAGCTGTTCATGCGGTCGTTTCGGTTACCGTCAAAAACCACACGATTACCGACATTCGGCTCCTTAAGCACGAAAACGGACGGGGTTCCGCGGCGGAGGTAATACCTAATCGCGTCATTGAAAAACAATCCCTGCTGGTAGACACCGTGACCAAAGCCACTTCCAGCAGTAAGGTCATCCTTGAAGCAATCGAACAAGCCCTGCGCAAAGGACTGGATTAACAGCAGATTGCCTGCCCGGGAGAAAAATCCGGGGCCTCGCCTTGGTTCATAACGAACTATTTACCTCCCTACTGATCTATTACCAGAGCGGAACGGGCAACTCTTACCGCGCCGCAGTCTGGATGGCCAGAACAGCCCAGGAAAAAGGCTTACCTGCCACCCTGATCCCACTCGAACTGAGTGAGCCCGGAAAGGAATTAAAAAATGACCGGCGAGCGTTAATCGGCTTTGTCATGCCGACTCACGGCTTTACTGCTCCCTGGAGCATGATCAAATTTATCCTGCGCCTGCCAAAAGGGCGCCACCTCCCGGCCTTCTGTCTGGCTACGCAGGGACAATTGAAATGCGGTCCGGTTCTTATCCCGGGACTAAGCGCCACGGCAACTTTCCTCTCCGCTTTCCTGCTATATGTAAAAGGTTTTCACGTGCGCGGCGTCGAGAGCATCAACATGCCTTCCAACTGGATGAGCCTGCATCCCGCGCAAAAACCGCATTCCATTCGCACGATCGTCAATCGCGGCCAGCCCCGTGCTGAATATTTTATTACCCGCCTGCTCAATGGCAAAATCAATTGGCTCACTGCAAGTAATTTGGTGGAGTTCATCGGTGGTTTGATCTTGCTACCGGTCGCCTGTGGCTACCTGCTTTTCGGCAAAACCGGCATGGCCAAAATCTATTTTGCGAATAACGCCTGCAATGGTTGCGGTCGATGTGCCGAAATTTGCGCACAAAAGGCTATCATCATGAAAAACTCCCTTCATCCCCGTCCTTTCTGGACTTACCGCTGTGAAAGCTGTATGCGCTGTATGGCTTTTTGCCCTCAAACCGCGATCGAAGTAAATCAACCGTGGGTGATCGGGCTTTTTTTCTATATCGTCATGCCGTTGAGTACCTGGTTGGCGATCCGGGTTGTGAATTTCGCCCAGCTTCCGTACTGGTGGAACATTTTTATTTATGGTGTTGTTTATCTTGTTACTTACCTGAGCTCGGTCGCGGTATCGTACCTAATCCTTTTTGGGCTTACCCAATTTAAAAGGCTGAATGCTATGCTGACCCACACGACTTTTTCACATTACTATCGCCGGTACCGGGAACCTGCTACACAGGTAAACGACCTCACCCGTAAGCAGGTTTTTCAGGCGCCGCGGAAGTAACTATTTGCCAGCGGTAAGCACCCTCAATTGTTGCTGATTAACGTTCAGCAGTCCCACCGCCTGGATGCGTTCGGTCAGGATGCGCCAGTTGTTGTCCCGCTGAAACACTTCCTGGAAAATGCGCTGGGCTTCGTCCAGTTTACCAATGTTGGCCAATGAAACGGCATGCCAGTAGCGCATTTCCAAGTTTTCCGGAAAAAGTTGCTCGGCCAACCCGTATTCCCGCAGGGCGGTGATTTCGTCCCGGCGCTCAATCGCCAAATCCCCGGCGTTCATATGTTTATAAGCCTGGTCAACCCGCAAAAGACGTCGCAATTCTTTGACCGGTTCTGGATGATCTTCGATGCGCAGGTCAATCAGCCGGTCTTCCCAGATGCGGCCCGTAGGCTGAGCACGAACAACCAACAACGCCGCTGATTGCCGACCGCGAATATCGCCGCCCGCCGCTTCCGCGGCTTCGAGTGCGGTCAGCATTCTTTCTGCCAGTGAACCCCTGGCGGATTGGAAAGCCGCGTGCATCGCCGGCCAGACTGTCGCCTGCAACATCATATTCGCCTGAACGGAAAAACCTTCCCCAGTGTTGTGCCCGGCACAGGCAATGCACTGGGCACCGGTCCAGGCGGCTACTCGACCACCCGCATCCACGATTGCCAACTGCCGATAGTCACGCCCGTCATCGCCTGCGATCAATAATTGCAGAACTTCATCAGCTTTCTTGCCGGCTTTGAGATACTGCAACCCTTCCGGCCCGAAGGCGGGATTGACCAATGACTGAGTCGCGATGACCCCGACGCCGGCCTCCGCCCAGGAAACAATAGTACCCACCGAAAACCAATGACTCTGCACCGCCACTCCCATTTCACCTGTTTCGGTATCTCTTGCTACGACAGAATAAGTATGCATCAGGGGGCCCGGCCGGGACTGAGCCGCCGCATTGATGAGCGACATAGCAATCACGCTCCAGATTACAAACATTGGTTTGGTCATATTAATGCTCCTTAAAAGATCTTAAATATCCACTACAACTCAAACTTTTCTCCTTTTGGAATTTGGATTTGGATTAAGCTCGTCAATCATAGGCGTATCTGCAATAGCTCAAGCCCGAGAAGGCGCATGGATAAATTTACCCGAATGCCTAATTAAGGTGAGTAACCCCGGATTTGTATATTTGGCGATTTTTTTCTAATCTGTCAGCAGACATGCAGACGACTAGGACACATTATCAGAGGTACCGATTAATTGGCTCGTTGTTATTCCAGATGGGAATCGCCGGTAGCGTGATTGGTCAGGGTCAGACCAACCCGGCAAGTACCTGGGATTTTCGCGGACAGTTGGAACTGAGTGGCAGTCTGAGCCGTTATCAGCAGATCTGGTCGAGACGGGGAACCGCCCGGTATCTGCCATCAATCGAATACCAGCACCAATTGTCAGAGGCCAGGACTCTCGGCGCGGATTTCTCTGTCATCCTGTTCGCGGATAGTATAAAAAAACCTGCCCCCGAAAACGTTGATCTCTACCGTCTGAGCTTCCGCTATGCGACTCCCCAAAGTGAATGGCAGTTCGGTTTGCAGAAAATCAATTTTGGACCGGCTCAGATTCTGCGTTCCTTGATGTGGTTCGACCGCCTTGATATTCGGGATCCGCTGAAAGTTACCACCGGCGTCTGGGGACTACGCTGGCGCTATAATTACCTGAATAATGCCAACGCCTGGCTATGGGTGCTCTATGGCAACGACGGTACCAAAGGGATGGAAACGGTGCCGACAGCGCAAGGTCGCCCGGAACTCGGCGGTCGTTTTCAAATTCCAGTACGCTCCGGCGAAGTGGCGATGACAATACATCAACGGGCGCTTGCCAAGCCCTTCGATAAGGATGAAACCCGGGTGGCCTTCGACGGACGCTGGGATTTCATCTTGGGCTGGTGGCTCGAAGCAGTCTGGCATAATAATAGCCCGGACCTCAAATATGCGGTCACCGGGGGAGTGGATTACACCTTCGGAATTGGCAATGGCCTTTATACCATACTCGAGCATAAAACCAATTTTTTCCCAACCAGCAATCGCTTTCCTGAAATGAATCTGACCGGGCTGACCCATTGGCACGGCTACGATCTGCTTAAGGTCTCTGCATTGATGCTCACTTACCCTCTGACGCTGTTCGATAACCTGGTGGCGGTAGGTTATTATTCATGGGCTACGAATGAGTTTTTCGAATATTTGGGCTGGCAGAGAACCTTCGACAGAGTGATTATTAACCTGAGCTTTTTTAATTACCCTGGACCGACACTGGCTACGGGAAAAATGGCTGGTTCTGGCGCCCAGCTTATGTTAATTTACAATCATTGACAGTGGTTTGATAAAGGGGACAATTCATGCACAACTCGGCAATTATCACAATCCAGAATCTGGTTAAAGACTATCCCATAGGTGGCGGTTCATTCCGGGCGTTGAGCGACATCAGTCTGCAAATCGGTCAAGGTGAATTTATCGGTTTGGTCGGCCCGAGTGGCAGCGGCAAAACAACTTTGCTGAATATCATTGGTGCACTTGATAATCCCACCGCGGGACATACCGAAGTCCTGGGACATACCATCGAGAACCTCAGCCACCGGCAGGCCGCACGGTTGCGCAACTCCTATCTCGGATTTATTTTCCAGACCTATAACCTGTTGCCCGTGTACAATGTTTACGAAAACGTGGAATTTCCGTTGCTATTATTGAAAAAGAGTCAAAATGAACGTCGGGAACTGACTCTGCGCGCTCTGGAATGGGTGGGCTTGACCGATAAAATCAAGTCCCGTCCGGCTCAACTCTCCGGTGGGGAGTGCCAGCGCGTCGCCATTGCCCGGGCTATGGTCAAGCAACCCCAGGTCGTGTTGGCCGATGAACCGACCGCCAACTTGGACGCCGCCAATTCCCACCACATCTTGCAGACCATGGCGAAGCTCAACGCCGAGCTCAAAACGACCTTTATCTTCGCGACCCATGATGACAAGGTCATCGGCTACCTGCGCCGCAAAGTCAGTCTGGCGGATGGTCACGTGATAAAAGACGAAAACATCGTACAATCCTGAACAGGAGAGTAGCATGTTAGCATTAAAACTTGCTTTCCGCAACCTGATGGGCGCCCGTTTGCGCACCTGGTTGAATGTATTTGTACTATCCCTGGCTTTCGTCTTAGTTATCTGGTTCAAAGGAGTACTGAACGGCTGGGACCGCCAGGCGCGCCGTGAAACGATTAACTGGCAAATCGGTGGCGGGCAGTACTGGCAAGAGAATTACGACCCTTACGACCCTTTCACAATTGAAGATAGCCACGCGCTTTTGACCGATTCGATCCAAAAAGAAATCGGACAGGGACATCTGACCCCCATGCTGATCAGTCAGGCGACGATCTACCCGCAGGGACGCATCCAGAATGTCAAATTGCAGGGCGTTGATCCAAATCAGAAAATCCTCGCCCTGCCTTCCGAGTATCTGAACACGACGGACGGTGGCATTCCGGCGATGATTGGCGAACGCACCGCCCGCAACAGTAAATTGTCCATTGGGGACTTTGTCACCATCCGCTGGCGGGACGCCAATGGAACTTTCGACGCCGATGAAATCCGTATCGTGCACATCTTCAAAACTGACGTGGGTACGATGGATATGGGGGTCGTATGGATTCCCTTGAAAAAGCATCAGGAAATGATGCGCCTGTCCAACTCCGCGACTATCCTTACCACCGCTCAGGAAGCCGGTTTTCGGGGGCCATTCACCGGCTGGGATTTTAAGGATCATGCCTATCTGTTAAAAGAAATTGAAGCTATGATCGAGACCAAGTCAATCGGTGGTATAGTCATGTTCCTGTTTCTGATGTCGCTGGCGATGCTGGCGATTTTTGATACTCAGGTATTATCTATTTTCCGACGCCAGAAAGAAATCGGCACGCAAATCGCCCTGGGTATGACCCGCCCTCAGGTCGTGACCCTGTTTACCATTGAAGGAGCGATGCATTCCGTTTTTGCCGCGATCTTAGCCGCAATTTACGGCGCGCCGCTACTGGCTCTGCAAGCCAAAGTCGGTTGGAAGATGCCCGCCGGAACCGACGATTTCGGTCTGACCATTTCCGAAACGATCTACCCGGCTTACTCGGTAGGATTGGTGCTGGGCACAACCCTTTTGGTGATGATCACCACGACTATTGTCAGTTATCTTCCCGCCCGCCGGATTGCGAAGATGAATCCGACCGATGCCATCAGAGGAAAAATCCAATGATCAAGTTTATCTTACGCGGTTTGTTACGCGATCGGCACCGTAGTTTGTTTCCATTCCTGATTGTGACGTTGGGAGTCTGGATTGCGGTCTTCATGCAAGCCTATATGAATGGCGTCCTGTCAGATATGGTTGATTATAACGCCCGTTATGCCACCGGACATGTCAAGGTCATGAGCCGGGCTTATGCTGAAAATGTCGATCAACTCCCCAATGACTTAGCCTTGACCGGCGTCTCGAATCTCATGCAAAGACTCCAGCAGGAATACCCCGATATGACCTGGGTCAGACGTATCCAGTTCGGTGGATTACTGGACATTCCCGATGATAATGGAGAAACCCGGGCACAATGCATGGTCATCGGGATGGGCGTGGATTTACTGAGTCCCGCAAGTTCGGAAATCAACACCCTCAATATCGGCAATTCGCTCGTGTCCGGACGCATGCCACGCGAAGCGGGCGAAATTCTGGTCAGCGTGGACATGGCGGAAAAACTGGGCGTTCAGCCCGGCGAAGTCGCCACGCTTTTGTCCTCCAGTATGTACGGCAGTATGGTTATTTACAATTTTAGCGTGGTCGGCACTCTTCGATTTGGGGTGCAGATGATGGATCGGGGTGCAATGATCGCGGATGTGACTGACGTGCAGGCAGCACTCGACATGCAGGACGCCGCCGGTGAAATTATCGGTTATCTGCCGAATCGTGTCTATGATGATTTGGCCTGTCAGGACATCGTCCGCAAATTCAACGCGGGATATGAGCGGGATACGAGTGAGTTTGCACCGGTCATGGGCACTCTGAAGGAAATAAGCAATTTGGGTGGCTACCTCGATATGGCTTCCAGCTTCTCAAGTATCATCGTGGCGGTCTTCATGATGGTAATGTCGGTGGTGCTCTGGAACGCCGGACTTTTAGGCGGCTTGCGACGCTATGGCGAAGTCGGCGTGCGCTTAGCCATTGGTGAGAACAAGAGCCATATTTTCCGCACGATGATTTACGAGTCAATGGCTATCGGGCTATTTGGTTCGATTACTGGAACAGTCTTTGGTCTGGGCTGCGCTTACTGGATGCAGGTCAAGGGATTGGACATCAGCAATCTGATGAAAAATGTCAATATGATGATCCCTACTATTTTTCGCGCCCGAATCACCCCGGCGACCTACTACATCGGCTTTTTCCCTGGCCTGCTGGCCACGGTGTTGGGTACGGCTCTGGCTGGCATCGGCATTTACCGGCGGCAGACAGCCTCATTATTCAAGGAGTTGGAAGCATGAAAATCGTAACGGGTGGTTTAGTACTTTGCCTTTTAGTACAGTTCCCCACCGCTCAGACTCTTAGCGGGCGGGAAATCCTGGACCGGGTCGATCAAAACCGCATCGTGGGACAGGCCATCAGCGTGACCACGATGATCATTCACGGACGCAGTGGTACCAGAACCATCCAGGCGCGTGCCTGGAGCGATGGCACCGAAAAAGCCTTCGTGGAGTACCTTTCGCCCGCTCGTGAAAAAGGCAAAAAAATGCTGAAACTGGCCAAACAGCTCTGGATTTACACTCCGGAACCAAATGACCGGATCATCGCCATCTCCGGTCACCTTTTGCGGCAATCCGTGATGGGCTCTGACCTATCTTACGAAGATATGCTTGAAAATGACATCTTACAGGATCAGTACGAAGCCCGTGTGTTGGGACAGGAAACACTGCATGATCGGCAATGCTATTTACTCGAGTTGACAGCACGCATGGACAACATCGCCTACCATTCCCGCAAAATCTGGGTCGACAGCGAACGCTATTTGCCATTGAAAGAAAATCGCTATGCCCGCGGGGGTAAACTGCTGAAAACTACCACCGTGCATTCCGTATTTCAGGTTGACGGGCACTGGTTGCCGAAGAAGATGACATTCCGCGATATGCTGTCGAGCGGCGGCGGCACGGAATATATCATTGACTCGCTTGATTTCAAGGTTAACATCCCCGATTACCAGTTTACCAAAGCCGCTCTGCGCAAATAGGCGCACGAATCAGTTTTTCTTACGGTCTTTATCGGCGAAATACTTGCTGACCAGATAGAGCGTGTTTTTTTCCGCAGTCGTCAGGTTATCGTAACCATCGCGACTGACTTTGTCGAGGATGCGGTCCAGTTCCTCGCGCATGGTTTCTTCAGTTTGATAGGATGGGGGTCGATCGGGACGGCGGGTTTTCGTCCGGAATAACCGGTGCAGGGGATTTTTCCAGTTCCAATGTAACCGGGGTAAGTGGCAACGTGGCAGACGGATGCGGGGAAAGTGCCAGAAACGGTCGCGGCGCAGATAAATATAACCGACCAGCAACCCGCCTAAATGCGTCAGATGCGAGATGTTGCTAGCGGAGCTGCTGAAGGTCGAAAAAAATGTCACTGCGCCCATGATCAGGACGAAATATTTGGCTTTGACGGGTATCAGAAAATAGACATTGATATAGCGCTCCGGAAAGAGCAGGGCGAAGGCTAAGAGAATGCCGTAAATTGCCCCGCTGGCACCCACTACGGGAATCGGTGAATTCCAACTGAACAGCAGAGTCAGCAAACCTGAACCTACTCCTGTCAGAAAATAATATTTATAGAACTCGCGTTTGCCCCAGTTGTATTCAATCTCCTGCCCAAACATCCAGAGCACGAACATATTGACAAACAGATGTCCGAACCCTCCATGGATGAATAAATAAGTGCACAGTTGCCAGAGATAACCGCGATTGATGATCGCCTGCGGCACAAGACCGAAATAGACGACGAAATAACGTTCCGCCCGCAGTAGAACCATGACCAGAAAAACAACCCCATTGGCGATGATCAGATTCTTTACCGCACCCCGGAAAATGCGCGGCCGGATATAAGAATAACCCGACGGGGGACGATAGTTGGAGTAATAGTTCATCGGTTTCCCATTCCGATCAGCATTTCGAGACTTTTGAGCTTCGGCGTCACATCAAGATGCCAGGCGATATATTGGACTATCAGACGCGCAAGGTCTTCGTGACTCACGGAAGAATTGGTGCAAGCAATGTCGTCGGCAGAAGCGCCGGCGGTTATCTGGCGTAAAAAGGTGAGGCTCGCACGGTTCAGCTTAGGCGGGGCGATTAGGTTTTGTCCGCACTTTTCGCAGACAAAGCCACCGGACGTAGAATCGTAAAATGCCTCCCCGAGCAACCGGTGACATTGCCCGCAGGTGTCAAATGCCGGTTGGTAGCCGAGGGCGGTCGCCAATTGTAACAGAAAAGCGATAAAAACCACCGCCCGATTCGAAGACCGGTCTTGCAGACGATCCAGGATTTCGGTCGCCAGTCGGAAAAGATTTTCGTCGGGATGATGTTCGGGGATGAATTTTTCGAGACATTCGATCACTGCGGTGCCATAAATAGGCGCGCTCAGCTCAACCTCGCCATAAAAGTAATTTTTCAGCGGGGTAACCTTGCTGAGAGTTTGAATTTCACGAGTGGCCTTGTAATAAAAGATGACCTCCGCCAGATTCAATGGCTCCAGATACCCTCGGAAGGTGCTTTTCAAACGGCGGGCACCCTTGGCAATCACCGCCACCTTGCCCTGCGATTCGGTGAACAGGCGCACGATTAGACTACTTTCCTGAAAAGGGATATGCCTCAGGATCAAAGCGCGAGTAGTTATGATAGCCATGTCAGGATCATTCTAAGTGTTCAACTATCACACGCGCGTCGTCATCAGTCTCCAGGCATTAGTAAGCCTTGGCGAGAATGACGGTCTGCTGTGCCGGTTGGCCGGTATAGAAGCACTTACCCTTAGCCGCCTGATCGAAGGGAATAACCCGGATGGTAGCTTTGGTCTCTTCCTGGATGCGCGCTTCATCTTCTCTCCCGCCTGCCCATAGCGCCCGCACAAAGCCGCCTTTTTCGATGATGTCTTTGAATTGCGTGTAATTCTCTGCCGGGAATGTATTTTGCTCGCGGAAATCACGAGCACGCTGGAATAATTCCTGCTGGATCCGGTCGAGGATCTCCGGAATTACCGCGGCGACATTGACCACCGGAATGCGCAGTTTTTCACGCGTATCGCGACGTGCCAAAATTACTGCCTGCCCCGCGACGTCTTTCGGGCCGACCTCGATCCGCAGCGGCACGCCCTTCATCTCATAATGATTGAATTTCCAGCCCGGCGTTTCCTGCTCATTCGTGTCATAAAGGAATCGCACTTTTAAAGCTTCCAGCGCCTGGATCAGGGGACTGACAAAAGCCTTGATCAGGTCTTTATCCTCGGCGCTTTTCCAGATGGGAACGATGACCACCTGCAAGGGAGCTATGCGCGGTGGCAGGATCAATCCTTTGTCATCGCCATGGGTCATGACTACGCCACCCACCAGACGCGTGCTGACGCCCCAGCTGGTAGCGTAGACATACTCCAACTGATTAGCATGGTTCAAAAACTGGACATCGAAGGCTTTGGCAAAGTTCTGTCCTAAAAAATGAGAGGTGCCAGCCTGCAGCGCTTTCTTGTCACCCATCATGGCTTCGATGGCATAAGTGTCCACGGCACCAGCAAATTTCTGGGCGTCGGTTTTACGACCGACGAACACTGGCATCGCCAAATAATCTTCCGCCAGCTGCCGATAGAGTTCCAGAATACGGAGAGTCTCTTCCTCGGCTTCGACGGCGGTGGCGTGTGCAGTGTGTCCTTCCTGCCAGAGAAATTCGGTCGTCCGCAGGAACAGGCGGGTGCGCAATTCCCAGCGTACGACATTCGCCCATTGATTAATAAGAATCGGCAGGTCGCGGTAGGATTTGATCCACTTTTTATACATGGCCCAGATGATTGTTTCTGAAGTGGGACGAATGTAGAGTGGCTCATCCAGAGGTTTACCGCCGCCGATGGTTACTACGGCGCATTCCGGAGCAAAGCCTTCGACATGCTCGGCTTCTCTTTTCAGATAGCTTTCCGGAATGAACAGCGGAAAGTAGGCATTGACATGCCCGGAGGCTTTGAACATCCGGTCGGCAATATCCCGAATATTCTCCCAGAGTGCATAACCGTAGGGGCGAATGACCATGGTGCCTTTGACCGGTCCATAGTCAGCCAGTTCAGCTTTCTGAACAACATCGGTATACCATTTGGCATAATCTTCACTGCGTTTGGTGACACTGATCGACACGATAAATTCCTATATTAAATCCTTGGTTTTTTCCTTAAATCCGATGCGATGGTAGGGGTTGACGATGCTGGTGCAGACATTGAACAGATGCGCGGCGACCCGTTTCAGAAAACGGCTGTAGAGTGCTAAGGTCACGGCATCGGAAACACTGCACTGGCATTCCCCTTTCACTAACGTATTGGTCAGAATGGCGCTGTCACGCGATACATCTTTGTAGCCGTTGAGAACCTGGCGGGCTAAATCTGCATCCGACTCCGGAAAGGCTTTGACCGTCAAATCAAAAAACTCCTTAACCTTCTGCTCGATACCGGTGATGGTGGCTTCAAACTCGCCCCCGCTGAGGAGTGCTTTGTGCAAGGTTGCCAGGTCGGCGATATTTTTTGTATAATCCCCAATCCGCTCAATATCCGTGACGACATTAGCCAGCGTCAGACCGGAAACAATCTCACTTTTCTCGGTAATTAAAAGATGCGTAAGCACTTTTTTACGGACATCCCGTTCGAGTTTGTTAATGGTTTTGTCATGCTGATAGATATCAATACGCAACTGACCGGTGTCGCTCTCGCGTAGCGACCATACCGCCTCGAAAAACATCTCACGTGTCAGGGAAAGCATTTTTTCCGCCAATTCCAACGTTTCCGCTGTCAGCGTCTTTTTTCTCCACAACCTGATAAATTCGCCAAACATATTTACCTCGATATGAAAATTAGAATTATTGGAATAATAAAAAACAGCGTCGCCACATAGACGATTGCATAAACCCGGTTACGGCGCGTCAAACTAGCCAGACCACGGGCTAAAGCGATCGGCAGCCTCTGCAAAGGCAGAAATATACACGTGCCGAAAATATTGAATATTGTATGCGAGAAAGCGATCGTAATCGCATTGATATTGCCGGTAGCCATTGCCGCTAAAAAAGCCGTGATAGTGGTGCCGATGTTGGCTCCCAGGTCATACGGATAAATTTTCTTCAGCGTCAGGATCCCCGCCGCCGCCAACGGCACAACCAGAGATGTGGTAATCGAACTACTCTGGACGATGGTGGTCAAAACTAATCCTAAAAGAAAAGCCCGCACAGTATTTTTAAAAATGTACTGATCAAAGAACACTTCGACCTTGGCCAGCACCAAGGATTTAATCACTCTGACCAGAAAAGTCAGCGCCACAAACAACAGTACGAAAGCAAGAATGATATTGAGCCAAAGATGTCCGGGAAAAAGTCCGCAAATCCTCATTGCCACCGGATCGAGAATCTTACCCAATGGATTGATGAGCCTTAAACCGCCCACGTTCTCGAACAATTCGGCGATAAAATGCGCGCTACGCCCGATAATATTGAAAAAATATTGCAGTGGGAAAAGTAATAGTACGGCAAGAATGTTAAAGAAATCATGCACCGTCGCTGCGGCGAATGCGCGTTCAAATTCATCTTTTTTCCCGATATGCCCGATTGAAACCAACACATTGGTAATGGTGGTCCCAATATTGGCGCCCATGATAATGGGTATGGCCAGCCCAATAGTCAGCACTTCTCCCGCGACCATGCTCACCACCAACGAAGAAGTCAGGGAAGAGCTTTGGACGATAGCGGTGGTCAGTACGCCAACAATCAAACCCACAAACGGATTGGAAACGCCCTGCATTACTTTGGTGGCAAAGTCCGCCCCCATCAGTTTCAGCGAACTGCCGATGATGGTAATGCTCAGTAAAAACAGGTATACTAACACCAAGATGGCGCTGCCTTTGAGAAGAGTGCTTAATCGGTGTATGCTTTTCAGCTCCATTATTTTCCTGATTTAAGGTTAAAAAAGTGGTGCAAAGTTACACAAAATTTACGATTTTCACCGCATGTAATGTTCAAATGCCCAGGCTGTAGGCGCGGCCTATTTTGAAGGAAAATGACAATGAAAACACCGGCCGCCGGCAGAAACTGTCATTGGCGGTGATTCTTCCAAACACACCTTCCGGCGGTTCGGACAGCGGGTCACGAAACGGCAACCGCATCCGGGAACATTTTGGGTAAATTCCGGCGCGTTCGGGCTGAAGGGTTGATTGTTCAACAAGGCGCGCCAGGCGGCAGTCAGCAACTGCGTATATGGATGATGGGGAGCCTCAATCAGGTTTGCGGCTGGTCCGGATTCGATCGCTTCCCCGGCGTACATGACCAATAAATGATCGGCAAATTTGTGCACGTTTAATAGATCGTGCGTGACGATGATAACCGACAAACCGGTTTCCTGACACCGACGATTTAGCAGGTCAATTAAATCGCGCCGCGCTATTGCATCTAAGGCGGTGGAAGGTTCGTCCACGATCAGGATTTCCGGTTTTCCGGCCAGCGCCATGGCCAGTGCGACGCGTTGTTGCATGCCACCGGATAATTCAAAAGGAAACGCATCCATAATCCGCCGGGGATTTTCGAATCCAACCGAGACCAGCAGGTCTTCAAGCGCGGTGGCCAGCTCTGTCCGTGAAAGGGTCTGAGTCGTCGCAATTACATCGCTAAGCTGACGTCCGCATTTCAGTACCGGATTCAGTGAAGCAGGTGTGTCCTGAAAGACAAACCCGATAATCCGGCCGCGTATGAATTCCAGCACCTGCTGATCGGCATGGTCTATTTTTCCCGAGAACCGGCCGGATTCGAGGCGGATTTCACCGGTAAGTCTAAATCCGCGAGGCAATAATCTGACCAATGCCCTGCAAAGCATCGTTTTACCACTGCCGGATTCACCGCAAATCGCAAGCTTGGCGCCGGGCGGCAGGTGCAAGGAAATAGCACTGACCAGCGTTTTTTGCCCCGTCTCTGATTCACGCAGGACAGTCAGGTTTTTTATTTCCAATAAAGCCATCTCAAACGTCCAATTCAGCCGCTTCCAGCAGTGCGCGGGTCAAAGCTGTGCGTGGTTGGCTAAACAGCACGGCAGTCGGTTCGTATTCAATTAGGTGGCCCCGCGCAATTATCCCAACCCTATCCGCAAGGGAGCGGACGGTCAACAGGTCGTGGGCAATCAGGATTAGCGTGAGCTTTTGCGTGCTCTTCAGGTGTCGGAGCAGGTCAGTCAATTGCACTTGAATTAACAGATCCTGAGCGGAAAAAGGTTCATCTAATATCAACAGCTCCGGCTTGGCGGCCAGCGCCCGGGCTATACACACGCGCTGTTTCTGTCCCCCGCTTAGCTGGGCGGGATAGCGTTCGATTAGCTCTGCGCTAAGTTCGACCATCTGTAAAAAATGCATTACCTGGTCAAGACACTCGCGTTTTGAGAGGTTTTTAGCACACGCCTCCGCTATCGCCGCTCCGATATTCAGATGGGGATTGAGGGCGCCTCCGGCATCCTGAAAAATGAGTTGTATTTTTCGTGGCGCGCCTCGAGCCTGATCATCTAATTTTTCGCCTCTAAACCGGATGATACCGCTTTCCGGTTTTAAAAAACCGGCCAGCGCCATGGCCAGCGAGGTCTTGCCACCTCCGGAAGGCCCGACGAAAGCGACGGTCTCTCCGGGATTAATCGCAAAAGAAATTCCGGAAATGACAGGCCGATAGTTTTGTCGTTTCCCGATCAGCCCGGGAGTGCAAGGATAACCTGCAGTTAAGTTTTCGACGGATAGGAGCGATTCTACCATACGTTTCACATCCGTCGTTCTTCGAATAATTGCTTCAATCCGTCGCCGATCAGATTAAGGCCGGTAACGGTCAATACGATACAAGCTCCGGCAAACGCTGACAACCACCAGGCACCAACGGGATCCTGGCGCCCCTGGTTCAATAGCGTCCCCCAACTGGCAGTCGGTTCCTGCACGCCTAAACCGAGAAAACTCAATCCGGATTCGACAATGATCACTGTGCCGATGAGAAGCGTAAAGCTCGTCACCACCACGCCGGCAATATTTGGTAAAATATAGGCCGTAAGAATCCTGAAACGGGAAACCCCGAGCCCCTGCGCGGCTTTGACGTACAACGCCTGATTAACCAGCATGCTTTCCGCGTGCACCACGCGCGCCGTTTCCATCCAGGAAAAGGCTACAATGATCTGCAGTGTAAGCCAGGGCGAGTTGTGCCAGATACTGGCACACAACAGGATTGCAAACAAGCGCGGAAAGCCTAAAAAGACATCGGTCAATCTCATCAGTACCCGGTCAATCAAACCCCCAGTCGTTCCGGCTATCATGCCGATTAGGGTGCCAATGAGAGTCGCCAGTACGGCCGCGCCAAAAGCCATGGCAAGCGTAAGCCGCGTACCGAAAATAAGGCGGGCGAATACATCGCGACCGAAATAATCCGTACCGCATAAATGCCGGGCAGACGGCGCGGCCAGAGTCATTGATAAATTCTGCGTATCCGGTGCATGTCTGGTCAGAGCACCCTGCATAATCGCGATAATTAAAAAAGGTAGGATAATGACCAGGCCGGTACGGCAATTTTTATTTCTGAAGAATGGGTGCCAGAAAACTGATTTCATCGGGCAGGCCTCAGCCGCGGATCGGCAAAACGATAAAGCAGATCTGCCATTAAATTGCCCCCTACGACCGCCATCAGGGCGATGACGCTGGTAGCCAAAATGACCGGGTAATCACGCGCCTGGGCGGCTTCCAACATCAATCTACCCATTCCGGGAATGGTAAAAATCACCTCCACTAACACAGCTCCACTGAACAAGAGCGGCCAACTTGTTCCGATCAGGGTGATCTGCGGCAGGAGGCAATTCCGAAAAGCATAGTCGTAGACGATACGGCGGTTTGTTATACCATGCGCACGGGCAGCGATAATATAGTCGGCGTTCAGGGCGTTCACCATGCTCGTACGCATGTAACGGTAAAAAACCGCACTCATCGGTAATCCCAGGGTGATTACCGGCAGAACCAGATGACGAATATAATCAACCACTCGCGCTCCGCAATCCAGTTGATCATGGAAGGGAGATTCCAAAAGCGCCGCCGGAAACCAGTGCAACCTGATCGCTCCGATACTGAGGACGAGCAACCCTAACCAATAAACCGGCAAAGCATTAAAAAAAAACATTACCCCGGTCGTCAACCGATCAAAAACACTGCCCGCACGCACCGCCGCCTGAATACCAAGGAAAATCCCACTGACCAGCGCCAGGATTAACGCCGATCCAACGACCAATATCGAAGCGGGCAACGCTGCCCGCACCAAATGCATGGCGGGTATGCCGGACTGTACTGAATAACCAAAATCTCCGTGCAAAACCAGACGATTCAGCCATTTCAGGTATTGGATAAACAGCGGCTGATCCAGACCAAAACGCTGCTGGAGAACGGTCTGGGTTTCCGCATCGATTCCCGGGCGAAAATAACGGTCAGCTGGACTGCCGGGCGCCAGGTGAACGATAAAGAAAGCCAGCGAAATCCCTAAGAAAATAACCAAAAGGGATTCGAGCAGGCGCCTTAAAATCATTACAGTTACTTCTAATTAAAAGCCTGATCCGCTGGAATGCGTTCTTCCAGAGGAATCCACCAGTCTTCGAGATTATTGTACATCCCGCGCTTGTCGATTATGACCGACTTAAATCGCCGGTGGAGGGCGCTACACTCCAGCTTATAGTACAGCCAGGTGTAGGGCAAATCTTCCGACAGTAAAGCGGCAATCTTGTCCCATTCTTTCTGGGCAATATGCGGATCGAGCGTCGCTCGCGCATTGTCTTCCAGCACATCAAAAACCGGCGAATAGTAACCCGTAAAATGAAAGGGAATAAAAAAACTCTGACTATGAAAAAGGGGGGTCAACTCCATTTTCAAGCCGACGTTCCAACCGAATAACACGGCATCAAATGTGCGACCGGTCAGGATTCGCGTCGTTAACAGACCCGGATCCACACTGCGGGTAGTGATTTTCACTCCGATGCTTTTCCACTGCTCCTGGAGCATCGTCATTACGGTTTGCCGGCGGATATTCCCGGTGTTGGTCACGAGTTCAAAGGTAAAGGGATTTCCATCTTTATCCAATATCCCATCGCCATCGGTGTCGCGCCAGCCTTCCTCTGCTAACCACTGTCGGGCCAGTTTGGGATTATAGTCGTATTGGTGATTCGCATCGGGATTATATGCCCAGATGATCAACGGGATTGGACCATGCATGGGTATCGCCTGACCGGCATTGACTACCTCGGTTATTTTCTGACGATCCACGGCTATCGTCAGAGCCGCCCGCACTTTTTGCTTACCAAATAGGGGGTGCGGTTTCAGATACCTGGCGAAATCCTTGCGAGCCGCAGGCGGCAGTTTGGCAATTGCCTGGTAACTGTCGCCGTCCAACAGATTCCAGCCGATGAAATCGTACTGCCGTCCCAGGTAACTGATCGGCCGGATGGGAATGTCTCCGGCGTTCCAAGCCTTCTGAAGGCGCAGGAAATCCTGAGGTAGCAGACCTTCGGCTAAGTCAATTTCGCCACTCCTTAATTGCTGGAACAGACTGACGTTATCCGGCACAAAACGAAAGACAATCCTTTCAAGATGGGGTTTGCCTGCCAAATAAAAATCCGCATGCTTGGCTAAAACTAAATATTGCTGGTTTTTCCATTCAACTAAACGGTAAGGTCCGCAACCGACTGGCTGACGATTGAAAACATGGGTGAACAGCTCGGCTGGCTTTACGGATTCCAACACATGGCGGGGAACAATATAGCCTTCGACTGCATCCATCACCATCGTCGGAGTCGGCTTTTTAAAACAAAAGATTACTGTAGAATCATCCTCGGCGCGGACGTCCAGAATATCGTCTTTATAGGAGGCACCGTCCCAGCTGATCGTCGGATCGATTTGCAGATGATAAGTAAAGACTATATCCGCGGCCGTAAGGGGTTGTCCGTCATGCCATTTTGCATCAGTTCGCAAGTGAAAACGCACCGTTCTGCCATCCGATGCGATGTCCCAGGACCTGGCTAATGCTGGTTGTAGACTTACCAAATCACTGTCAAGATTAGCCAGACGAGAAAAAATCAAACCCATCACGTTTTGGGCCGGCTGGGACAAAGCGATCAGTGGATTCAAACCTTCCGGTTCGGCATTGAGTCCAGCCACCAACACTCCTCCGTCAACGACAACTGCGGAAGCTGCCCCCGAGCGATCAGTGGCTTTTGGGCGTTCTACACGCTGACAACTGACCAAGAGGATGACGATACTTGTGAGGATCAACCCCGAGTAACGGCGGCTCAACTGACAACCGGAGCTTTTTTAATTCTGGCAGTCGATTCTGAGATAGTGTAAATGATTTTTTCGATTGAGAACGGTTTACTGATAATAAAATCTACGATGTTGGCGGTATCCCGTTCATCGAGATTCAACCCCCATCCCGACATCAGAATTATCTGGGTGCTGGGATTGATGTTTTTTAGCCGGGACGCCAGTTCAAGTCCGTTCATTTCGGGCATACCCAAGTCGGTGATTACGATTTCGTAGTTGTTTTTCTGGAACCGTTCAACGGCACTGAGGGGAGAACTGCTGATGGTGACGGTATGTCCCAATTCAGTTAGCAGTTCCGACATGATATCGAGAATATACTCCTCATCGTCCACCACCAGAATTCTGCAGGGCGCGATTTCTGGTTCCTGGGAAGAGACCGGAACTTCACTCGGTTTTTCGGCCTTGTTAAACCAGAGCCGAATCGTGGTTCCGCGCCCGACATGACTATAAATCGAGATGCGAGCGTTATGGCGACGGATGATGCCCCAGACCTCGCTCATTCCCAAACCGGTTCCGAAAACACCTTTGGTTGAAAAGAAGGGATCAAAGATTTTCTCCCGAACCTCCTCGGTCATTCCGATGCCGGTATCAATAAAATCGCAGACCACATGCCCGTCATTCTGGTAGGTTTTAATGGTCAGCACCCCACCTTCCGGCATGGCATCTACGGCATTGAAGATGATATTGGTAAAGGCATTGCGAAGATCAGAGGTATCACCGTTGATAAACAGCTCGTTATGCAATTCCAGTACCGGTTCAATCAGAATTCCTTTGATTTTAGCATGGATGTCCCATTTGGGACGGGTCAGCTCGACGATCTCCTGAATCAGCTTTTTAAGGTCAATGACCTCATTCATCTTCCGGATTTCCTTGGGACGGGCGAATTCCTGGATCTTGCGCACTTTGGCCGCACCATCCAAGGCAGATTTTTCGATCATTTCTAAGCTATTCAGGATGTACTGGTCGGTCACTTGTTTCTTAAGCAACTGCACGCGTCCCAACACCACGGTTAAAATATTGTTGAAATCGTGGGCGACTCCGGAACTGATTTGTCCGAGGGCAGAGAGTTTTTTTTTCTGGGCTGATTTGTCTTCCAGTTCACGGCTCTTGGAGACATTTTTACTTGTCAGAATAAAACTTTCAATGGCCCCTCCTGAGGTAACTACCGGATAGGTGCGCTCCTCGAAATATTCGCCCAATCGCTCATCATAGCTAACCAGTGGAATAATTGCACCGCTTTTCAGAGTATCCGCAAGAGGGCACTCAAGGCACGGTTTGTCGGACTGCCTTAGCACTGCGTAACATTTCTGCCCGCTTAGACTTTCGCCCTGCCCTAGAATAACGTCCGCGGCATGATTGGAGGCGGTGATATTAAAATCCGGATCACATAGCAGGATATAGTCGGTGATTTTATCAAAAATGAACTTGTAGAGTTCATTACTTGACATCCTTGGCGTACCGCCCCTTTCTTTCTGTGATTCAGTTTTCATGTTGCTGTTAAATTACGAAACGAATCACAAAAAGGCTACAAATCTGCTCGTAAAAATAAAATCAGGTTAAAGCTGTCCCAGTGTGAGCTGGACATTCTTTATCTTGGAGGTAGCTCCAAATTTTTTAAAATAATCGAGCGCGGACTGGTACTGTTTACGGGCGTTTTCGGTATCATTCATCTTCACATACAAATTGCCCGTTTCTACCAGCGTCTCTGCCAGATTGGGATAATTTCCCAGTTCTTCGTTGATGCGCCGACTATTTTCAAAATAAGAGAGCGCGATTTCGAACTCCCGGTTGTGCTGATTGATTAAACCTAAAATTTTATATGCTTCCGCAACACTCAACCGGTCACCCATTTCGGAAAAAATCGTAAAAGCCGAGGTGACATAGGCGATGGCCGAGGATGTATCGTTATCTAACAAGTGTAATTCGGCATCCACCAGATAGGCTAAGCTCTTCTGATAACGATTATTGGATTCTTTGGCGAGCTCATAGGTTTTATCCAAGTGCTGGCGGGCTTGCTGAATTTCCTTTTTAAATTTATAGGCAATCGCCAGGTTGAGATTGACTAATCCTAAATACTCCACCTGATTGTACTTTTTCAAGAGCCCCAGGGCCTCGAAATAGTGAAACATCGCCTGATCATAATCACCCAGCACGTGGAAGGCATTGCCCAGGTTCATATTGGTATTGGCTAAAAGCTCATCATCCTGAGCTGCGCGTGCCAGACCGATTGTTTCCTGGAACAGTTTGATACCCTGCTCAATCTCATTCCGGTTGACTCGTAGAATCCCGTGCACATTAGTGAGCATCGCGACAGCCTTTTTATCATCCAATTCACGGGCTAAACTGAGGCTCTTGGAATACTCGAGTTCTGCCATGACGTAATCGTTTTTAATGAACAGGATGTTGCTCAGCTTATGGTGCACCTTCAATAACAGGTCCTTGGGCACCTGATTAATGTATTGTTCGACGATCTGTTTGAGGAATATTTCGGCGCGGTTGAGTTCACCATAGATTACCGCCAGTTCTGCTACCCGATACAGAAAAGCAATATATTGCTGATCGTCAATACAGCGACGAGCATGGTGGATCGTAGTATCAAAATCAATATCACGCAAAAAGCTGTCTTGCTGGTGATGCGGGAGTGGCTCAGGAAAATACTCCTCGCGCCACATATTATGCAGGATGCGTTCGCGCTCACTGCGCAGGGCACTGAGACGCGCGATAAAATCGCCGCCGCAATAATCTCCTGCGAGTAAGAGGATTTCCTGAATTAGTTGTTTATTCATAATCGTAGTACCTTTGGTTAGGCTCTGTTGTCATTCTGCAATATATCCCAGAATGCACTTTAGAACCCCCAGCCGTACCGCGTAAAATGTTGCGAATTGAATGTCACAGTCTGGTTATCAAAATCCACGAGATAATCTGCGGCTTCAATGGGGAACCACGTCAGACCATCCTGACTGTAATAAATCTGAAAATTTCCCTCTCTGATATCTGATTCCGAGATGTTAAAAAACTTCCAGCTCAGGGTAATCTGAACTTCTTTGTCGAATTGCATGCAGGGGAGAAATTCGACGTTATATCCGGACGGGGTGGGCACGATATCAACGGTTATATAAGTTTTTGCGGAGACTGCTCCGGCAGGAATTTCCACCCAATTAGAGTAAGTTTGAGCACCGCCAACGACGCCCCCGTGTTTGGGGAAGATATACTTGCCCGCATGCCCCTTCTTGGCCAGGGCATCGATTTGATTGGTGTACTCCCCCTTTAAGGGAACCCAGTTGATCTGAGAAGTCGGAACTCCGTTCAGTGTTAAAGCCGGATTGTCGTTACCGGTTATTTGTTTGTCACAGCCGATTAGCAAAAAAAGGCCGATAACGAAGAAGAAGAAAATTCCGAACGCATAGGCTTTTCTAAACATGATACACCTCTTTTTTTGAAAATTAATATCAACTAACCGGTTTAAAAGCAGACAAAATATATACCAACTTTTCGAAATATACTAACCAGGTGACGATTTGAGCCCGTTTGGCACTTTTTTACCTCCAAAATAACGACGATAATTCCGGATTGAACGGTGCTGATAGATGAGTTGAAGAATTAACCGATTCCGGTTGGTTCGCCCCCTTGAGAAATCCGGTGTACTGGTTGAAATCAGCCAGTTTGTGGTTGAAATCATTCATTACAAGGCCCCTGACCTCATGGGTTTAAGTCTGCTATTATCGTGATTTATACCGGATGCGGAATTTCTGTACTCGGTATTTAAATGTCTCGCGTGACATTTTTAAGAGCTTCGCTGCCTGCGTCTGGTTGCCGTTTGTCGTATGAAGAGCGTTTTCCAGCAAGGCTTTTTCGATAGCATCGAACGCGATGCCTTCTTTGGGAAGGGCGAATTTTGTAGCCGAGGTCAGGTGCTCGATGGAGTGATTGTTTTCAAAATTGAGGAGGTGAAAGTTTTGTGGAGTAATATATTGACTCGTTTCGAAAAGTACAGCTTTCTCAATCACGTTGCGCAGTTCGCGCACATTTCCCGGCCAGGAATGTCTGGTGAGTAACTTTTTTACTTCGGGACGGAATCCGCGGATATTTTTTTTGAATTCACGATTATAGTAATTTAGGAAATGCGCTGCCAAATGCAGAACATCGTCGTCGCGTTCGCGGAGGGGTGGCAGGGTAATGGCCGCCACATTCAGGCGGTAATACAGGTCCTCCCTGAACGTTTTCTTCGTTATCCCTTCTTCAAGGTTGCGCGAAGTGGCGCTGATGATACGCGTATCTACCTGTAGTTCACTGATGCCGCCTAAGCGGCGGAAGGACTGTTTTTCGATGACTTTAAGAATTTTGGTTTGCAAGCCGAGTGCCATATCACCGATTTCATCGAGAAAAAAACTGCCCTCGTGCGCCAGCTCCAATAAGCCTTTTTTCCGACGTTTAGCGTCGGTAAATGCACCTGGTTCGTAGCCAAACAACTCGGCTTCCAGCAGATTTTCATTGAAGGCACTGCAGTTAATGTCCACGAAGGGCTTGTTGGCACGTTCACTATAAAAGTGGATTGCCTTAGCGACCAGCTCTTTGCCGGTTCCGGTCTCACCGCGGATCAAAACGGTGGTTTTCGGGGTCTGTGCGACCTGTCTGATAAACGCGAAAACAGTCTTGATCGCGGCACTTTCTCCGATGATCCGGTCCTCGCTGGAATAATGACTTTTCCGACGCAGTAGAGCCAACTGCTCATCCCGTGATTTGCTGGCAATAGCTTTTTTCACCACCAAGGAGATTTCATCGAGTAAAAATGGTTTGGAAAGGTAGTCATAAGCCCCCAATTTCATGGCCTTGACTGCTGTGGAAACTTGACTGCTGGAGGTAATGACCACTACTGGAATATTGATATTTTCCGCGAAGATTTTCTCCAGAAATTCCAAACCATGCATACCCGGGAGATTCAAATCCAACAAGATTAAATCCGGCTCATATTTGCTCAGGTACTTCACCCCCTCTTCAGCAGTCACCAGGGCGGTGGTTTCGTAGCCCTCGTTCTCCAAGGATTCGCTCAGCAGGTGGCGAATGCCAATATCATCATCTATTATCAGGATTGAAGCCATAATTCCATCAGCCATGCGCTGTTGCGCGGGATATTATCAATTTGAGGACATAAATGCAAGACTTTCGATGGGTTTTGGTAAAAGTTTAATAAAAAATTCATAACTTCGCGGGTAGTTTGTGACAATAGAAAAAACGCTATTCCTATAAATAAAGATATGTTATGACTGTTAACGAAAAAGTGTATGACGTCCTGTTAATCGGAGCGGGACCGGCGGGGTTATTCGCCGCTGATATGATCGCCGAAAAGGACCTTTCCTGTCTCGTTATCGAACGCGGGGAGGCGCCCGCACAGCGCCGGGATATGAACTTCGGTATTGGCGGAGCAGGTGCCTTCTCCGATGGTAAATTGAACTTGACTCATCGCATTGGCGGTGAGCCGGAAAGCTTTAACCGTACCCCACAGGAAGTGGAAACACTGATTCAGATCGTCGATGATACCTTTACCGCGTTGGGTGTGGCTGGCGGCTATTCCGGCGAAAACGGCGCAATTTACCAGACGCTTTTACGTTCCGCTCACGCCGCCGGAACCGAATTCATATTCGCACGTCAGCGTCACATCGGCACCGATCGCTTACAGCAGGTGATCCAACATTTTTATGAGCGACTCATCAAGAAAGGCGTGCAGTTCCGGATTACTACTACAGCTGACTCAATCACCAAAGCCGGCGAGATTTACCAAATCCATTGCGGATCGGAGACTTATCGCGGTCGGGCGGTAATCGCGGCCCCGGGACGCGCCGGAGCCTATTGGCTCCGCGAGCAGGCGCATCAACTGGGGATCAAAACCATCTACGGTCCGATTGACGTCGGCATCAGAGTCGAATTTCCCGCAGTGATTTACCGTCACATCGCTGAAGTCATGTACGATGCCAAGTTCCGTCTGTACACCAAATCCTACGACGATCTGGTCCGGACTTTCTGTACCAATCCGAACGGTTACATCGTCACTGAAAAGTACGACGAGTTCGTCCTGGTTAATGGACATGCCAAATGGAATTCCAAAACCGAAAATACCAATTTTGCGCTGCTGTCCCGCGTGACCCTGACCGATCCGGTGGAAGACACGACCAAATATGGGCGGGACATTGCCCGCTTAGCCACGACTATCGGCGGCGGCAAGCCGATTATTCAACGTTTGACGGATTTCGTTTCCGGTCGTCGTTCCACCTGGGATCGGATAGCTCGTTCGGCGACTCTTCCAACCTTGAACGATGTCAATCCCGGTGACATTGCGATGGCCTTCCCTCAGCGCATTGTCACCAATCTGATCGAAGGATTGAATGTGCTGAATGAAATTATTGCCGGTTTGATTTCCAACAACACCCTGCTTTATGCCCCTGAAATCAAATTTTATGATACCAAATACACGGTTACTTCCTTTATGGAAACATCGCAACCTAATTTTTTTGTCGCCGGAGATGCCAGCGGGCACAGCCGGGGGATTGTTTACTCCGCCGTCACTGGCATTTTTGCCGCGCAGGGAGTTCTGAAGAATTTCGGAAAGAATTAAGCTGATCCTGAAAATAACACTGGGGAGAATATAATGAATGAGCTAAGCACACCTAAAAAAACCACCCGTCTGATTTCCCTAGACGCTTTTCGGGGAATTACGATAGCTGGCATGATTTTGGTCAATAACCCCGGCTCCTGGAGCGCCATCTATCCGCCGCTGGGACATGCCAAATGGCACGGTTGGACGCCGACCGATTTCATTTTCCCGTTCTTTCTGTTCATCGTGGGGGTTGCCATTGTTTATGCCTTTGCTAACCGCAAGGACTCCGGCGCATCGACTTTATCCATTTACCTGAAAATCGCCAAGCGAACCGTTTTGCTCTTTGGTATAGGTCTGTATTTGACCGCTTTCAAAGGCATTCCTCAGCCGGCTCTACAGATTCTGGGTTCTCTGTTCCTGATTTGCCTTACTCTTTACTTTATCGCAAAATTCGCTACGACTCTACCCCGCTCGGAACAGTACCGCAAAATCCTGCTGACCAGTATGAAATTCATTGCGCTACTCCTGGCATTTAGCGCATTGATCGGGGTGGATTTTGCCCATCTGCGCATTCCGGGTGTCTTACAACGCATTGCGGTTACTTATGCCGTTGCTTCTCTGATTGCCCTCCATACCAATGTCAAAGGGCAGGTTATTATTTCAGTCGCGCTACTGGCGCTGTACTGGTTGGTGATGAAATTGGTCCCGGTTCCGGGCTGGGGAGCGGGGATGCTCGATCTCATCGTAGATCCGGTTACCAATCAGGCTCAGATGGGTAATTTAGCCTGGTGGCTTGACTCCAAACTCTTAGCCGGTCATACCTGGAGCGGAGCCCCGGCGGCGGGCTTCGATCCCGAAGGTATTCTCAGCACGATCCCGGCGATTGTTACCGTTTTGTTCGGGGTATTGACGGCGCATTGGTTAAAAACCGACCGCCATGATTACGAAAAAGTCACCGGCTTATTCGTCTACGGCATCATTGGTCTGGTTGTTGGGATCATCCTGGACATTTGGTTCCCGATCAATAAAAACCTCTGGTCGCCTTCTTATACGGTATTTATGGGTGGCATGGCTTTGCTCTTTCTGGGCATGTGTTACTGGTTAATTGATATCCAGGGTTATAAGACGTGGACCAAACCTTTCATCATTTTCGGATCTAATGCGATTGCGGTTTATTCGCTGTCCAGTCTGACCGCCCGGGCGCTGATTTTCTGGTGGAAAGTCCCCGGACCGGAAGGTACGCCAATCGCGCTGAAAACCTACTTATATCAGCACTTTTTTCAACCGCTGGCTTCACCGGTGAATGCTTCCCTGATTTGGGCTCTGAGCTACGTCTTCTGCTGGTATATTTTCGTCTGGGTTCTGTTTAAAAAACGAATCTTTATCAAAATCTGATTAGGTTTTTATTGTTCCAGACTCTGTTAGCAAAGATCGTCCCAATCATTACCGGCACTCAGGAGCGGAATGCCAAACTGTTGGCTATCTGCCAACTTTTATATGACACTGTCGAATATTACAATTGGGTTGGCTTCTATATTGCCGATACCGACCGTTGCGAGCTACATCTCGGGCCCTACGTCGGCGAACCCACCGAACATGTCCGAATCCCTTTTGGCAAAGGCATTTGTGGGCAGGCAGCCGCGACCGGCAAGACTTTCATCGTCCAGGACACCAGTCGGGAGCAGAATTATTTGTCTTGCAGTTTGAAGGTCCAGTCCGAAGTCGTCGTACCGGTTTTCAAAAACGAGGTGCTGGTGGCGGAGCTGGATATCGATTCGCATGCCAAAGCACCTTTCAGCGCTTTAGATCGCCGCTTTCTCGAAGAAGTAGCGCGTTTGTCCGCGCCCCTCTTTTAAATGTGAAAGAGCATATGCAACTTATAACCGATTCAACCATTATAAGATGAGTATTCAGGTAAGTTGAAGTGGTTGGTCATAATCAAGGATGCGAAAGTTAGAGCTATGGTGAAAAAATATTCATTGCCGCTAATTGGAATAGCAGTTATCGTAGTCTTTTTACTGCTCTCTCCGCTGGGCAAAATGATCATCGCTTCGGGCAACGATCTCTACCTGAAACTGAATGTCCTCCAGAACATCATCCAGATCGTCAACGATAACTACGTTGAGCAACCGGACTGGAACAAAGTCATGGCGGGGGCTTATCGCGGTATGATGGAAGCACTCGACCCGCATTCGGTATATATTGAACCAAAACAGCTGACGGAAATGAATGAGCAGTTCAGCGGCAAGTTCGAAGGCATTGGGATAGAATTTGACATCCTGGATGGTTTTATCACCGTTATCTCACCGGTAGCAGGAGCACCGGCGGAAAGAGCCGGTCTGGAAGTGGGTGACAAACTCGTCAAGATCAATAATGAAACTGCCTTTCGGATCAGTCGCGAAGACGTGATGAAAAAACTGCGCGGTCCAAAAGGTTCAGAGGTCACCGTGACCGTCCGGCGCCAGGGACAGAGCGACTTCGACGTCAAAATCATTCGGGATGAAATCCCGCTTTACAGCGTATCCGCGGCCTGCATGTTGGATGATTCGACCGGTTACATATTCCTCAATCGTTTTAGCGGTACCACCAGCGATGAAGTTGAAAATGCTCTCACCCGGCTGTCCCGCGAGGGCATGCGCCGGTTGGTTTTTGACTTGCGCAACAACAGCGGCGGCTTCCTTGAACAGGCGGTCGAAATCGCCGATAAATTCATCAACGGAAAACACAAGGTGGTATATACCAAGGGACGCATCAAGGACGCCAACGAGGAATTTTTCTCGGGACGCGATGAGCGTTACGGTAACGTGCCACTCGTAATTTTAATCAACCGGGGCTCGGCCAGCGCCAGTGAGATCGTGGCCGGCGCAGTGCAAGATTTGGATCGGGGTGTGATTGTCGGCGAAACCAGCTTCGGCAAGGGTCTGGTCCAGCGCCAGTACTCAATGCGCGACGGCTCGGCGATCCGGGTCACAGTCGCCCGCTACTACACGCCCAGCGGACGCCTGATTCAACGCCCTTACGATGGTACGCTGGAAGAATATTACGACGAATTTGGCGAAGAGAACCGCGATTCCCTGCTGGCTGTCAAAGACTCTGTCGCCAACCGGCCCATCTTTTATACCAGCACCGGACGAAAGGTGTATGGCGGAGGTGGCATTACCCCCGATCACCAGGTCAAATTTGAACGTAACCTGACCCGTGAAACCTACAAGTTACTCCGGCACCCCTCGCGCATCTTGTTTGAATACGCGGCAGACTTTGCTAATAAGAATAAAACCATCGGGAACAACCGTCAGAAATTCACGTCTGAATTTGTGATAAATGACCAAAACTATCAGACTTTCCGGACGATGGCGAAGGAAAAAATTACCGACTTAGACCTGACCGCGTTGGACAAAGACCGCGATTATCTGAAAATCCTGCTGAAAGCCGAGGTCGCCCGCACCTTTTGGGGCTATGACGAGTATTATCGCATCCTGCGGTTAGCTGATAACCAGGTCAGCGAAGCGTTGCGGTATTTAATAGAAGCGCGGGAAATGCTGAGTGTTCGTCAGTAGATGAAAAAAGCATGTTTATATTGACTTTTTGAAATTATTCATTTAATTTGCCGTGCCAAATCAATGACATCGAGAATCAAGAATTATGGAGGTTAATAAATAATGGTTGATCTGTTTTTGCAAGGTGGTCCTTTCATGTGGCCGATCCTGTTTCTGCTGGTTTTCGGTCTGATGGTAGTTATCGAAAGAATTTATACACTGACCAAAGCCTCGTGGGCATCCAAACGCTTTGTCCCCCGTATGACCAAGGTCCTGAAGGAAGAAGGCGTCGAAAAAGCCATCGAAGTTTGCGAAAAAACGCCTGGCCCGATTGCCGAGATATTCCATGCCGGTTTATCCAAAGTTAGCATGGGTATTGGAGCCGTGGAAAAAGCCATCCAGAGCGCCGGCACCGTGGAAATGGCCTTTTTGGAAAAGGGCATGATCTGGCTGGCGACGGTCATCACCCTCGCACCGATGCTGGGTTTTGCCGGAACCGTTTCCGGTATGATCGGAGCATTCAATGACATCGCCGCCGCCAACGATATTTCGCCCGCCATCGTGGCTTCGGGTATTTCTGAAGCCCTGCTCACGACGATCTTCGGCCTGACTGTCGCGGTTCCAATTCAAATCGCCTATAACCTGTTCACGGCCCGCGTTGACAGCATCATCGTGGATATGGAAGAAAATTCCATGAACCTGATCGAAACCCTCAGCCTGATGAACCAGGAAAAAGAGAAGAGCAAATAACCATGCCTGTCATGAAAAAGCGGGGCATTCGCCAAGTGGAAATACCCTCCGCCTCGATGGCCGATATCGCCTTTTTACTACTTATTTTCTTCATGGTGGCGACGACAATTGATACGGATAAGGGCATTGGCCTAATTCTGCCCCCGGAAGGCGATACCCCCATCGAAATTGCCAAAAAAAACATTACCACCATCGTCATCGATCCGCATGGCTCAGTCCTGATTGACAATAAAGAAGTCGATATCCGCAGTATCAAAGGCATTTCGGAAAACCTGATCCTGAACAATCCCAAAATCATCTTTTCCGTCAAAGCCCACCCACGTTGCCGCTACGACAAATATGTTGCCGTCCTCGACCAGCTCAAGCAGGCCAAAGCAACTCGTATCTCAATCGCGGAATAGGGAGTCCTACGCATGCCATTTAAACATAAAAAAGACCTCAAAACTTCCATTCCGACCGCTTCGATGCCTGATATTATCTTTATGCTGATCTTCTTCTTCATGGCGTCTTCGGTCCTACGCCAGTATTCCGGCCTACCGATCGTGATGCCCAAAGCCAAACAAATCGAAAAACTGGCTTCCAAAGTGCACGTCGTCCAGGTCTGGATTTCCAAAGAAGGTCTGATTTCCATCGACGGCAAATTGATGAACGTAAACAGCATCCGCAATATTATGTACGAAAAACGGGTCGCCGATCCGCAACTGATCGTTTCCATCCGGGCGGACGAACGCGTCAATATGGAACTTATGGGCACTATTCATAAGGAACTGCGTTTGGCAGATGCCCTGAAGGTGAATTACTCCACTAAAACGGCTATTTAGAGGGAGATAGTAACCATGATTCTACGCAAACGACCAGAAGCCAGTTTAAAATTACGCCAGCCGCTAATATCACGCATCGGGTTAGTCACCAGTCTGACCGTGGTAGCACTGACCTTCATTCTTTTCCCACGTTTCGAAAAGGGTGAAGCCGTCCAGCGGGAAATCAAAGTCTTCACTGAGACTTCCGACATCCCTTTGATTGAGAATAAAATAGAAGCCGCCAAACCACCTTCCCGACCTTCCATCCCCATCGAGTCTGACGATGAAGATTTGTCGGAAGACATTACGATTGATGCCACTACCGATTTCGGTTCCTATCAGGCTTGGGAAGCCCCACCACCTCCTCCTCCGGAAAGTCAGGGCGATGCTGGTCCGCGACCCAGGTTCATACCTTACGACGAACCTCCGGAACCGCAGGGTGGCTTTGCCGCGATTCAGAAAAATATTATCTATCCAGACATCGCTCAGGAAGCCGGTATCGAAGGCACGGTCGTCGTGCAGGCTTTTGTCAACGAATTCGGACATGTAACCGAAACAATCGTCCTGAAAGGTGTACCCAACACCGGTCTGGATGAGGCCGCCTGCGACGCCATTAAAAAAACCCGTTTCAAACCTGCCAAACAGCGCGACCGGAATGTGGGCGTCTATATTTCCATTCCGGTAATTTTCAAATTGAAGAGCTGAGCCTCTGGTGCAAAATAGTTTTTCCGGGACCGGCGCTGAGCCGGTCTCGTCGTTTTTAAGACCTATCTTCGACCATCAAAGGAAATAATTGATAATTTTAACCAGACTATGTAAAATCAACCGACAATCAATGGAATCAAAACCTTTCGTAAATGGATCTGAGCCGCGCCGGAAAACCTACGCCATCACCTGGCAGAGCGTCGCCGCCGTGGCTAGTTACGCTACACACCGTTACCACCACCTCGACCAATTTCTGGTCGCCTGGAAAGAAAAGCGCCTGGTCCGGCGACTGCTAAGGAAAATCCGGGCCGAAAGCCACACCTTGCTCGATATTCCTACGGGTTACGGACGCTTTACGCCCTTGTTCCTTGAAAATGGTTTCGATCTGCTAAGTTGCGACCTGAACCTGTACGCTCTCCTTTACCAACGTCAACAATATCCACAGTTGGGACGTGCGGTTGTCGCCAGCGTATTTGCCCTGCCATTTCGTGATAGACATTTCGATGTGGTATTTAATTTCCGTCTGATCCAGCATTTTAAAACCAGTGCGGAGCGGCAGGCTTTACTGCAGGAAATTCAACGAGTGACGCGCCGTTTTGCCATCGTCTCGGTATACTTACCTTCCATTTTCCATCGGCTGAGCCAGATTCTGGGAGGGCGCCCGCGAAGAATGACCATGGTTACTCCTGCCGATTGGGAAGCGGAGGTTCAGGCTAATGGATTGCGTGTCGTCCAGGCCTGTTGGGTGTGGCATTTCTTGCATGCCCAGAAAATATTTTTGCTCGAATTGGCTGGAGGAAAATAAATTGCCCAGCGCTATCTACCGGCTGTTGAACAATGCACTTCAATTCAATACACGAGGAAGAACATGCCTAGAATTTGGGTGTTAATCTGCACTTTGTATCTGACTGCTATCGCAGGACTGCCGCTGGATCTCAATTTCATTTTCAAATATCCCCTGCGATATGGAACAGCGCCGCTTGCGCCAGTCTGGTCGCCGAATGATTCCCTGTTAGCGTTTCAATGGGCTGAATACGGCAATTGCCACCGGGAAATCTGGCTCGCGGAGACCGCGACCGGCAAATTGGAACAACTGACACAATTCAGGCCGGAAGATTGTGCTGATTTAAGCGAGAATATCGGTGCGGTAGTCTGGCATCCGTCCAGCCGTTCGCTGTATTGTGAATATCGGGGAGACATCTGGCAGATATTATTAGAGAAAAAGCGCCGCATCATTAATCTGACCAGTTCCGGAGAACGGGAAACGGGACTGCAAATCGCGCCGGGTGGAAAATTCATCTCCTACATCCGCGAACAAAAGTTGGTTCTGCGCGACCTGGCCAGCGACACCGAGCGGGAGCTGACTTTGGGAAGTAAATTCCGTTATCGGTGGGCGGAGAGCGGGCAGAAAATTGCACTGCTTTGCCAGCCGACTGATGAAGCGCCGGCTTTTGACCTCAGAGTAATTGATCTATCGGTTACGCCCATCGCGGAAACCGAGTTACGGTGTGCCGCACAACCGGGTACTGCGGTAAGGAGTTTTTGTTGGTCAAGTGATGAACAGGCGCTGATCACCCAGACGGTCTCTGCAGATTTGCAGAGGCGCTGGTTATTGGCGGTGGATTTCGGATCAGTACGGCTGGACACGCTCTATCAGGAGCATTTAGCCGAGTATGTATCCAATTTCGGTGCCGAAATGTTCTGTCCTGGAGATGATCAAAGAGTTATTTTCGGAGCTGAAATCAACGGCTATCAGCACTTGCTGGCCTGCAACCTAAAGACACATCACGTCGAAGCGCTGACCCGGGGTAAATGGAATGTCAGCAGGTATGCATTCGATCGTCGGCATGGACTGCTCTATTTCACCGGTGATCGGCAGACGCCCGGTGTAGATCAGGTGCTGGCACTGGATCTGAAAAAAATGGCAATTCAGACTATTTCCTACCGCGACGGCAGTTATCAGTTTGCTCTATCGAACACCGGCAATAAAATCGCCGAGATTTTCTCTACGGCTGACACTCCGCCCGACCTGTACTGGATCGCCAACGTACCGCGCAGTAAAATGAACCGCCTGACATCCTCCCCGCAAACGGATTTCCGGGAGGTTGCTTTGAAAGTGCCGCAGGTTGCCAGCACCAGAGTTGCTCCTGAAGGTTATAGTGTCAGTTACCGGATGTGGTTGCCAGGCGATAATTTAGCCGCCGGAAAATACCCTCTGATAGTGGCATTAAGTGGCGTTCAGGCCTTGCCCGGCACCCGCGAACAATGGAATCGCACTAATCTGGTCAATCAGTGGTTGAGCGAACAGGGCTTTATCGTGGTGGAGGTTATCTACTCCCCACTTAGAGATGCTTTGCGCCTTAATCAGGGCGAACTGTCGACTGATCCCCTGACCCGTCAACTGCGGGAGATTCAAGCTGTGGTGCAGGCCGTCTCTCGCAGTGACTACGTGGAGAGCATGCGGATCGGCGTCATGGGCTGGGGATACGGCGGTTATTTGGCCGCCATGACCCTTTTCAAGGAATCCCGCACATTTCGCAGTGGCGCCGTGCTGATGACTAATCTGGAAAGCGGTCATTGTGTAAATGCCTATTTGGATGGAATCGCCGAAAAAATAATGGCGGACAGCAGTATGCACGAAGCAATGGCTGTTGACGCCTTTTATCGTTATCTGGGCGGCAAAGTGCTATTCTCGCAGGGACAAAAGAGTAACCTGCCCGCGTTACTTCAGGCTGATGAACTGGTTAAGAAAATTCTCCTCAGCGGCAAGCCCGTCGAGATGCTGTTCTATCCCTGGGAAGGAGCCCAATATCAAACCAGCGAGACCCTGATCGACTACTATACCAAGGTTGCCAGCTTTTTCAAGCGCACACTGTGATTTTCTTGACGGTGACCGGGCGCCGGTCAGTTGGGCATATTGACTTCGCCCGGCGGGGGAAAGCCGAAAGGTAAACCGGCTTCCTTGTCGGGGAGCTTGATTTCGCCGAATTTGGACTCAAACTTGCTGATATTGTCCTGCAAAGTATAGAGAAGGGTTTTGGCATGGGTGGGAGTCATGATGATACGGCTCTGAACAACTGCTTTGGGAGCGCCCGGCATGATCCGGGCGAAATCCAGCACAAATTCCGCTCCGGAATGCGAGATGATCGTAAAATTGCTGTAATTACCTTCCGCCCGGGCTTCCGGCAATTCGATCTGTAACTGTACTTGTTTTGGCACATTCATCGGTTCACCTACAGCTAAATTAAATACGGATTAATAATTGGGATCGTGTTTGTTATCCTCGTCCCAATCATCATCGTTGGGCAGATCCTTATTCAGTATATTCCAGGGGTCTTCGGAATCATTGATCTCTCCTTCCATGGTCTCATTGAGCTCAAGGTCATCCTCAAATTCGTCCCAGACTTCCTTACGTTTCTCAAATTTGGAAGGGTCAATGTCCGGTTCATCGTAATCTTCCCGTTCATTTTTCAACATCTCTTCCCCGTAAAGGCTCATATCAAAGAAATCAACGTCTTCGACAATGTCGTTGTAGACCAAGAGCTCCAAAAAATCAAGGTACTTGGAATCCCGCAAATTAACCTTGCAGTGCGGGCAGATCAACGAATGCCGCAAACCGTCTTCAGTCAGCGTTTGGTTACATTCGGGACAAACTAAATCTTCCATCCATTTACCTATCAATTCCGGCGCTAAATATAATCGCGGAACACCTGTCGGTCAAGATAATTTTCATGAGAATTTCGGCTGACTGGTAGTGATCAATTGCAGGATGCGGCGGTAAGCCGTCTCACATAAACCATCCTTACTTTTATTCAGTACCAGGTTAAACAACTTCTCGGCGTGCTCCGATTGAAATCCGATCTTCATCCGCGCCCGCGATTTGGCAACGATATAGGCCGTCGCCGGTTGCGGTTCGCAATTCAGGTCAGCGGCCACGAATAATTCCATCTGCAATAAATCTAATAATTCCTGGTTCGTTGGTATGCCCTGCTGGTCGAGCTCCGTTACAATCAAAGGGATAATCAGTGCCGGTTCGATTTCGCGGATAACCGGATAAAGCGACTGATGCATAATCACCCTGACCATTTCCGCCTTTTCTCTGATAAACGGCAGAAAAACGTGCAGGGCAACCTGGAACTGGATCTGATCATCCGGTAAACAAAACAGATAACGTACCCCGTTACTGGTTTGCACCGCTGGCGGCGGAACATTTCGGAGGATAGATTGCAGGTTTTTTTTAGTGATACGCATTGTGATTCGCTTGATTTCAAGATGACCGGGTATAGGTCACCAAAAACTGCCCGAAGATAGATTTTTTACGGGAAATAATCAATTCTTTTATTCATTACGACGGTTTAATCGCAAACCTCCACCAAAGTTCCCGGCGTTCGTTCCTGCTCCCTTCGCCGCTACGCAAAAAGACTTTGCAAAGGCGCGGGAATGGAATTAATTTAAACTATGACCGTCACAGTGCGTCACCTGCAAAGCCGCCAGCGTTACTTCTTAATTGGGGCTTTGATAGTTGCCGCCGCACTGCTTCGCTGCGCGAAACCCGAACCCCCGCGGCTTGTTGAACTGAACCATATTGTACCGGACATTTTGTTGGATATTCGTTATGCGACACCCAATAATTTCGTCGGCGTCACGCTCTACCCCTCGGCGCGCTGTTTTTTAGTCCGGGAAGCTGCCGAAGCCCTGAAAAAGGTTCAGGCTGATCTAAAGGCGCAAGGGTTCCGGCTGAAAGTCTTCGACGGTTACCGCCCGCTGTCCGTGCAGAAGAAGATGTGGGCCATTCTGCCTAATCCGGACTACGTCGCTGATCCCGCCAAAGGTTCACGTCACAATCGCGGCTATGCGGTCGATCTGACACTGGTTGATCTTCGGGGACAGGAAGTTTTAATGCCGACTGAGTTTGACGATTTTACCGAAAAAGCCCGCCCCGATTATCAAAATTTACCGGCGGATGCCATTCGTCATCGTGAAATCCTGACCGCGGCAATGGTCAAATACGGCTTTACCCCGATTGCTTCTGAATGGTGGCACTTCGACTTTCACGGTTGGGAAAACAAACCCGTACTCGATATCCCCATCGAAGAATTGAAATAAAGGAATTTGACCATGCAGAGACCAAACATTGGGTTCATTTTTCTAACGTCTTGCCTGACTCTGGGTATGGTGTTCGGGCAGACCGGCACAACCTTGCGACCCGGTACGCTCTCGAACGTCGGCATTGATCCTGAACGTTTCCAGCGCGTGGATACTGTCATCGAACAGGAAATTAAAGACGGCAAACTCCCGGGAGCGGTTTTGTTAGTCGCCCGGAATGGCTTTGTCGTCTATCGCAAAGCCTACGGCAAGGCACAGCTTACCCCCTCTCCCGAACCCATGACAGTAGATAAAATTTTTGACCTGGCTTCGGTCACTAAACCTGTCGCCACGGCCACCGCACTGCTTTTGCTTGTCGAGCGCGGCCAAATCCGCCTGATTGATCCCGTTACGAAATATATACCCGAGTTCACGCCCTTCATTTCAGCCGAGGGCAATACGGCGGAAATCCCGTGCATTTATCATCTTTTGACTCACACCTCCGGTTTGCCGGATTACGCCAAAGCCTCCGACCTGAAAGCTAAATACGGATCGCCGTGTCCGGATCGAGTGGTGCAGACAATTGCCACGATTCCCAAAAAATCCGCCCCGGGAGAAAAATTCAAATACAGTTGCCTGGGATATATCACCCTGGCGGAAATCATTCATCGCGTGACCGGAGAAACGATTGACGTCTTTACGCAGAAAAATATTTTCGAGCCCCTGGGGATGCGCGATACGCGTTACTGCCCACCGCCGGAATGGCTGCCGCGCATCGCTCCCACCGAACCCTTCGAAGGCAAACTCCTGAGGGGTACCGTGCACGATCCATTAGCCATGCTGATGGACGGCAAATCAGGCAACGCCGGATTATTTTCGACCGCCGATGATTTAGCGCTGTTCTGCCAGATGTTGCTCAATCGTGGCTCCTACGGCAAAACCCAGCTACTGTCACCGCTAACCGTCCAGTTGATGACCACGGTTTATCCTCAGGTCGCTTTTGCCGGACGCGGTTTGGGTTGGGATGTCAATTCGGCGTACTCCTCCAATATGGGCGATCTTTTCCCGGCCACGGCCTTCGGGCATACCGGTTTTACCGGCACTTCCGTGGTTGTGGATCCGAACACGCAAACGATCATCATTCTGCTGACGAACGCGATTCATGTACGCGGAGGCAAGGTCATCAACTTGCGTTCCCGGGTTGCCAACATCGTCGCGGGCAGTATCATCAAGTAAGAATTTTCGAACGACAACCGAGGCGCAGTACACCTGGCGTCTATTTTTTCAGCCGGACTGTGGTAGCCCCCCAATGTCCACCGGATTCATCCGCAAGGTGAAATTCTGCGACGCAGGTTAGTCTGCCCAAAATGCTGTGGACGGTTTCGCGCAACGCTCCGGTGCCTTTACCGTGAATAATGCGCACATCAAAAAGTCCTGCTTCAAGACAAGCCGCTAAATAATCCGGAATCAGCGCTTTGATTTCTTGCGGCGAAAAGGTGTGCAGGTCGAGGACACCGTCAATCGGCAAAGCCAGCGGTTCCTGTTCGGTCTCACTAACTTTGTTAAATGCCTGACGCGCCGCCATAATGAACCGGAGCACCAGATGCGGATCTTTGTCCCCGCGGCTGTTCTCCAAACCGGTGTGGGCATCAACTCCAGCCGGGCGGACAGTCAGAATGGCTTCCTGCACGTTGAGCGGATTCAGCCCGCCGGCCAGGAACACCGGTTTGGGTGAATATTCGACCAACCGCCGACTGATTTCCCAGTCGTGAGTTTTGCCGGTCGCCCCGGTTGCTCCGGTGGCCGGATCGTAAGTATCCGTGATAAAAGCATCCGCCAATCTTTCAAAACGATCCACGGTCTGGCGCAGTTCATCAAAATTACCTGATCGAATGATCAGGCTCTTGACGATAAATAAGTTGGGGGCGAGGTTACAAAGATTCTGGACTTCAGACGGATCAATAGCCCCATGCAGTTGGACGTTGGGCATTTTGAGCAAATGGCACAAATCCGCGATTGTTTTGGCATCGTCAAGATAGGTGATCAGAACACTTTTTGAGCTGCAGGACAGCTGCGCGATAATTTCTGCGACCTGTTTTTCAGGGAGGTCGGGCTGGTGATATGCCAGACGCAGAGGAAAACCGATGAAATCTGCACCGCAATCGAGCAGCATTTTGGCTTCGTCGGCATTACGAACACCCGCGATCTGGATAAGGTTTCGCATGATTTGCCAGGAGCTATTTCATCTCTCTTAGGGGCACGGAAAAAAGCACCTTGTTTTCTTTAC
>Ga0172362_10000230_pt1 | contig 42978 bp, 58 predicted proteins | sample LakKivs1_kivu2a2_FD_114534 | JGI IMG/M metagenome (GOLD analysis project Ga0172362, IMG submission 114534) | Sediment microbial communities from Lake Kivu, Rwanda - Sediment s1_kivu2a2 | ecosystem: Environmental > Aquatic > Freshwater > Lake > Sediment | place: Rwanda: Western Province, Lake... | reverse complement strand
CAATAAAACACATAAATCTTTAAATAGTAAATTAATGTCATTTTAAAATGGTAACTAAATCTAAGATATCGAACAAAAAACTAATTGTTCTGTTTTTGTTAGAAGCTGTAATTCTGACTGCGGCATTGACTTATTTGACGTCAGCAGAAGGCGCAGACTTGACAAGGATAAGGAAACAAGAGCCAGTATGCAGAATAATCGGAATAGATGTTGCTTCAAACGAGCCCATTACTTCCTGTTTTTATGGGATAAGGGTAGATTCCACAAGAATAGATGAACTTGGAAATGAAGTCACTAACTTAAAAATTCTGGCTTTTGAGGAAATTTACATTGGCGGAACATGGGTTGACGGAAAATACCAGTATGACGGAGATTTTGTTGGAAAATACAGAAAAGACTTCTTTTACAACGATAATTCCGATGTGTTCTGGAAAGTAGAAGTTGGCTTAAACGGAAGCACTCTGGAATTCTGCAGCATGAGAGACCAGGAATATGCAGATACCAGCAGAACCAAAGAAGAATGCCAGTCTTTGTATATTGACATTATGTAATCGGATATTTTTCGAGACAATAAATTTTAAATAGGTATTGTTAGTAGCAAGAGCATGGGAAAAACAAGCTATTCGGGAAATTCAGGAAAGACTGGAAAAGCTGGAAATTATTTTGGAAAACCTGCTTCTGGAATAAGCATGAAATCTTTATGGGGATATGCAGAAAAAATGAGCGAGGTTCCTCAATATCAAGTTGAACAAAGGAAATTAAGGCTTTATGAAGAAAGCACGTTGGAAAAAACAGCTTATTCAGCTATAGCCGCAGTTGATTATAATGGAACGCATAGGCAATTATATTCAGAAAATATAGCAAGAGGAACAGAGAGAGGATATGGAATGCCCGTTAAAGGAGAGGGCTATGGAAATATAATTAATTTTGCAGATTATACAAGAAAAACAGGTTATAGAATGGCTGCATGAGTTGATTAAAATCAGAGACGTTTAAGCCTTATTCCGGCTCTTTATCTTCTTCATCAATTTCATCGTTCTCTTCATCAGAAATCATCCACTTCCAGCTCTTAAAAGCAGGATTTTCATTATCAGAGAATTTTAGAGTTCGCATTTTAAGATGTATGGTTAGTATAGGCAAAGGAAGTATATAAAAATGAGGTATATACTTTTTTGATGCTTAATTAAATTTATATAACTCTTTTTCCTTGAATGGAAAAAGAGGGCAGCATGAAAAATTTTTCCGAAAAATTTTTAAAGGCACCTTATTTTAGGAACAGATGGCATACACATTACTTTCAAACGCAGTTGACTATTTGCGGGTATGCTGATTATTTTTCTTTGATTAAGGCTAAAGTTCCAGATTTATGCTGTTATGCTGACTAAATCATCTTTGTCAATAGGTAAGAATGATGAAAAATAAAAAATCAAGCAAGCTGCACAAGAAGAAAAATCTTGATAAATATATAAGAGAAATAGACTTCAGGTACAATCTTAGTGTATACTGGAGTTTTTTAAAGAAGTATAAGTTACTATTCATACTTGCGCTTTTTGTAACATTAATTGTAAGCGTTACGTATATAATAGAGAAATTCTTGTTTAAAATTTTAATTGATAGGGGAACAGAATTTATAGAAGGCAGCCTGCCTAGGCCGGATTTTACAGTTATTCTTTTCTGGGTAGCAGTAGTGTATATTGCTTCAGTAATTATAAGGGTATTTCTTAAATTTTTGAATGTACATTTCTTGATTGTACTGACATCTAATATGGTAATTGATCTGAAAAAAAGGTTTTTTAATCATATTGTAGGATTGTCTCATGAGTTTCACACCACTCATAAAACAGGAAGCTTAATTTCAAGAATTATAAGGGGAGCAGGAGCTATAGACAGATTAAACGATGTAATTATCTTTAATACAGCACCTTTAATTTTTCAGGTAGTCTTAGTCACAGGGTCGTTGATTTATTTTGATTTGATGCCGGTAGTTGTAATATTTATAACAATGTTATTTTTTATTGGATTCAGCGTTTATGTACAGGATAAAAGCAAGCCTTACGGAGGACTGTCAAACAAAACAGAAGACAGAGAAAAAGGAAATTTAAGCGATTTTTTAACAAACATAGATTCAATAAGATATTATGGCAAGGAAAATCTGGTTAAGAAGAAGTATAAGCAGCTTGCAGAGAATTCCAGGAGTGCTGGGCTGGATTATTCTTATTTCTTTAGATGGCTGGATGCAGGGCAGTCTCTTATTCTCGGCCTGGGAATATTCTTTTTGATTTATTTTCCTATTCTCAAGTTTTTAGATGGCAACTTGACTTTAGGAGATGTGGTTTTCATATACACTATATATGGGAATGTTACAGGGCCGTTATGGGGATTTGTTCATGGGATAAGGCAGTATTATCGAAGCATGGTTGATTTTGAGGACCTGTTCCAGTACGGCAAGATAGAAAATGACATTAAAGACAAGCATGACGCCAAGGATCTTAAAATAAGAAACGGAGAAGTTGAATTCAGAAATGTAGGATTTGATTATGAACAGAGGAAAATGTTCAAGAACTTCAGCTTGAAAATCCCTGAAAATAAGAAGTATGCATTAGTCGGGCATTCTGGATGCGGAAAAACAACTTTAGTCAGGCTGCTTTACAGGCTCTATGACATTAAATGCGGAAAAATACTTATTGACGGAATTGACATTAAAGATGTGAAGCAGGAATCTTTGAGGAGCGAAATGTCAATTGTTCCTCAGGAATGCGTGTTGTTTGATGACACTATCTACAACAACGTTGCATTCTCAAACCCAAGGGCAAGTAAAAAGGAAGTTTTAGATTCTATGAAATTTGCTCAGTTAGACAAGATAATTAAAGATTTCCCTAAGAAAGAAAATACAATTGTCGGAGAACGAGGAGTCAAGCTTTCAGGAGGAGAGAAACAGAGAGTAAGTATAGCAAGGGCTATACTTGCAAACAAGAAAATCTTGGTATTGGATGAGGCTACATCAAGTTTAGACAGTGAAACAGAGCATGAAATTCAGAGAGACTTAGAGAGATTAATGGAAGGAAGAACGAGCATTATAATAGCCCATAGGCTCTCTACAATAATGCATGCAGATAAAATTGTTGTAATGAAAAAAGGCAAGATTGTCCAGATGGGGACTCATAACGAACTCATAGGGCAGGAAGGAGAATATAATCATTTGTGGAGCTTGCAGAAAGGCGGGTATATAAAATGATAAAGATGAGGAAAAAAAGAGGTAAGAAGAAAGAAACTAAAATAACTAAAGCAGATATGATTACAGTTCTAAGATTATTTTTGACACCCGTAGTTATTCTCTTGATACTTTCGGACCATAGATATACTGCAGGAGCAATTTATTTTTTAGCAGCTTTAACAGATGCATTTGATGGTTATATTGCGAGAAAATACAAAGAAGTCACTGATCACGGAGGATTTTTGGATGCGTTAATTGACAGGATTTTTGTAATAAGTATTTTTGTGGTCTTGGTATTAAAAAGAACTTTTAGTTTTTGGATTACATTTCTCATCTTACTAATTCCTATGCTGGAAATAATAATCGGAGTCTTGGTGACTAAAAAAACTAAAAGATATTATCTGTATTACATACACAGAAACTCTATTAGAACTTTTGCAGTTTTTATTTATATTTGTTTAGGCCTTTACATAATAGAATTTATATATGCTGATTACTTTTTTATAGCGTCATTATTTTTAGGTCTTTATGCATTTATAGATTATATAATTTATTTGAGAAGAGGGAAGCATGAAACTAACAAAACAAGACAAAGAACTTATTGAAAAAGCAAAAGAAATAATTGTAAAAGCAAGGCACGCTAATTTAATTGATACAGGGGATGTAGGAGCTGCATTAATAACTTATAAAGGAAACATTTTTCAGGGAGCAAGTTTAGGATTTTATTGTGGGATCGGAAGTTGTGGGGAGTATCAGGCTGTAGGAAATATGATTTCAAATGGAGAAAAAGAGATTAAGACAATTGTTGCTGTTTGGTATAATGAGAAAAAGAAAACGTATGAAATTGTTCCGCCATGCGGGAAGTGCAGAGAGATGATACATCAGATTTCAAAAAATTTGCTATTTGAATAAATATCCTTAACTCCAAATTTATTACGAAATTCTTTTTGTATATTAATAAGTTCTTGAATCAGCTTTTTTATTTGAAGGGGGTTATTTAATTCTTTTTTCATTAATTGAGTATGGTTTAAAACTTTTTAAAACCTACTAAAAAGTCCCTTTTAGTTAACAATACACGAATATCGAAACATATTTAAACATAACCTTGCTTTATTAATTAACAAAAATGGGTGATGTAAATTTAATAACCGGATTTTATGCATGGGGAAGTGATATAAGCACTATCCTGACAGATTGGGAGTACATGGGAGTATTTGAATATGTGCTGCCTTTCTTGTTAATTTTTGCAGTTGTATTTGGCATACTTCATAAATCCCAGATTATTGGAGAGCATAGAGGAATTAATATGGTTATTGCCCTTGCAATAGCTATGTTGGCAATAACTTCTCTTCCGCTTAGGGAGTTTTTCAGAGTGCTGTTTCCGTATGCAGGAGTTGGCTTGGCTATTTTGTTAGTTGGATTAATTTTAACCGGATTATTTTTTGGAGGGAAAGAAGCTGACAGATGGTGGAAAATAACTTTTTTCTCTATAGGAATGTTTATTGCAGTAATTGTTGTTTTATCTGCGTTGTCTAGTTATACAGCTTGGGGACTGGGGAATTGGTGGTGGCAGGAATATTTAAACTCAATAATTGTAGGAGCAGTAGTTATTGGATTAATTTTATTGGTTGTTTTGGCAGGCACGAAAGGAGGTTCAACTCCAGCTCCTCACCATTAAAGAATTCTTATCTTGTTGAATCTCTGATTAATTAACCAAAAATATAAATAAAATCAGTTTTATCTTGTTACTACAAAAATAGCTATAGCAGCTACAATTATTAACAAAATTGCGCTTAAAAAACTGTCTTTTAATATGAAGTGTTTAATGTTAATAAGAGTCTCATTTGCTCCTGTTTCACTTTCTCCTGGCAAGTAAGCTCTTGTTCCTGGGAAAGTGTAGAAAATAGCTATGATTAGTATCAAAGCTAGAATGATTATGAATATTATTCCCATAGGCTTAAAGAATTTTTCAGGATCTTTAATTATAAACATTACTCCTAACATGAAGAAAAATGTTGCTGTTAAAAGTAGTGTAAATGCCACAGTTATATTAACCATGTACTCTCTTATTGTGGAAAATGACAGGAAAATTACAGAAAAAATAAGAGCTATAAAGCCGTTAATAGCCTTGCTTTCCCCAACTATTTTTACTTTAGCAATTATAGCATAAAATATCCCAAATACTAGCAAAAATGCATAGAGAGGAAGACCTCCTGCAACCCATGAAACATCCAGTGCCATTTTATTTTTACTATTATTTAATGATAACTTTAGCAAACTAGGGTTTATAAAGCTTTCGCTTTGTATTGACTATTGGGTAGTCCTATTTTGTGCATTAAGAAAGAATAGGGCATATACAGTTAGTTTATTTTTTCTTAATTGTTTTTGTTTCTTTTGTTATTTTTCTTAGCTCTTCCAGGTTTTCTGCCAAAGGGCTGATTACTTTAGAAAAAGATTCTTGAGTCATTTGCACTTCTCTTTTTAAATCAGAAATATTCTTGCCGTAGTTTCCTATGGTTCCAAGTATGGAAGTCTGCAGCTTGTCAATTGTGTGTTCTATTCTTTTGAGCCTGTAATCAATATTATCAATAGCTCCCTGCATTTCTATCTTAAATTTAATGAGTTCTGAAATATCTGTTTGCATTTCCTTTGTTTTTTCATCCAGTATCTGCTCGACTATCTCACTTATCATCTCTGTGTCTACCGGTGGAGCATTTTGGTATTGATAATCAGGATATTCTCCATATTCTTGTCCAGAAGGATTCTGAGGATAATCCATTGCAATTGCAGGCTGCTCAAAATCTTCTGTTTCGGCGTGGCTTGCTATTTCTGGTTGGAAGTCGGGATAGGGTGGTGCAGCTTCCTCATATACAGCAGATTTAACCTGACCTTGCTCTAAGGCATCGTCTATTTCTTTTGGAGATATGCCTTCTTCTCTTAATCTCCTAGATATCTGTGAGTCATCAAGACCTTCTTTTTTCATTTCGTTTATCTTATCAAGTATGTTCATTTTATTTATCCTTTTCTATAAATGGCTGGAACATTCTGAACTGGCGATACAAAATCTCTAATTCAGATTTTCTTGCATAATTTTTGCTTTCTTCGATTAATGAAGAAATTATCTCTTTCATCCTCTCAATCTCTTTTTCTATCTTTTCTGTCCTGACTTTTAATTCCGAAACCTCATTTACTGTATTTTCTTTAAAGTCGACTAAGTTTCCTCCAATTAATAATACCCTATCCTTTATTAATCTCTGTCTTTCTTCCAAGTCCCTTAGTTTAGTGTTAAATTCAGACAGCAGTTTGGTTATTGGAGACATCTCTGGCATTTTGGTTTTCTCTTTTTTTATTATGAAATAAGGAAATAAGGGTTTAAAATTCTTTGGATAACGCAGTATAAACCTTCCACCTTTGTACGTTATCACGGTAAAGCCTTTCACTAAGATTGATAATTTTAATTCTATTAAAGGACAATTTCTTAATATTTCCTACTTTATTATTGAAAATACATAAAATTTATATTGGGTAAACTTGAATTTATATTACGCATAAATTTTAATAGTATAGCTTCCTGTTATTTAATAAAATTATTAAAAAAGAAGATGTTGTTTAAACAAGGAACACCTTTATATGCTTTTGAAGTTCAAAGAGAAGGCGGGGAAGATGTTATGTATATTAATTACTTGGGCTCTCCTTCTGTTCCTAATATTGCGGATAATCCCGAGGTCATGGAGAGAGTAGTATCCCTTCTTATTGACAATCCCCAGGTTTCAAAGATAATCTTTGTGCAGCAGAGAAATTACGCATACGATTTTTCTGGAGTCTCTTTATTGCATGAAATAGCTCATTTGTACATCTATCTAATAAAACATGAAAAACTGCTTTCTCCTGAAAAACTTTCTATAGGAAACTATGATGTAGGGAAAAGACATGGTGAGGTTAGTTATTTCTTAGAGCTTATGAAAAGGGACCCCATAGCAAGTTATGTGGAATTAAAAAGAATTCTTAGGGAAGAGAAAGTTAATTTAGACAAAATCCCGGAAAATCTGAGAGCAGACCCTATGGCCTATATAAGATTGTTAGAAAAATTTCTTGCTTTGCTGGGAGAAACCAAGATTATAAAAAAGGCAGGTCCTTATTTGGATAGCTATAGATTAGGAGAAAGAGAGATTTATATTCAGTTTTTCAGGCCAGACATGATTCCTAATTTTACATTTACTAGGCTCGTGGCTACGCTTCCTGAAGAAGCTGAAATAATGAAGCAGTATGAAATTGCTTCTGGATATGATAAAAGCCATGTGACAATACTAAAAAAAGAAGATGAATCCAAGTTCTTTTATCATGTAATGCCTCCTGAATATTCCTTAACAGAAGATTACCATATGCTGTTAAACCTTGCGAGGAATGTTTTGACAGAGCACCAGCCAAAATCAGAAGAGTTTACAGACCCAGAAAGAACAAGGAGGGTTTTTTTTAATGTTTCAAGAGACCTTTTAAAAGAGCTTGCCAAAAACAAAGATATAAAGCTTCCTTATGCTGAGCTAAATAAATTAGCCACAATTCTTGTTAGGCATACTGTTGGTTTTGGAATAGTGGAGGTTTTATTGCAAGATAAAAATTTACAGGATGTAGTCCTTAATTCACCTGTAACTTTAAATCCTATATTTGTGAGGCATCAGGAGTTTGAAGAGTGTTATACCAATATCCTGCCTAGTCAGGAAGATGCAGAATCCTGGGCGGCTAAGTTCAGGATGATTTCTGGAAGGCCATTAGATGAGGCAAATCCTATACTTGATACAGACTTAATTTTAGGGAATGTAAGGGCGAGAGTTGCAGTAATACGGCAGCCTCTTTCTCCAACTGGATTGGCATATGCTTTCAGAAGGCACAGGGAAGAGCCATGGACCCTGCCTCTTTTTATAAAATACAGAATGCTTAACAGTTTTTCAGCAGGTCTTCTTTCATTTTTAATAAGCGGGAGCAGGACCTTTCTTATAGGAGGAACACGTTCTTCTGGAAAGAGCAGCATGCTGGGGGCTTTAATGCTTGAAATACTGCCAAAATACAGGATTATTGTTTTAGAGGATGTTCTTGAACTTCCAGTGGATTCATTAAGAAAATTAAATTATGATATTTTAAGGATGAAAGTCCGGGCAGCTTTGCTTAAAACATCGAGTGAGGTGGGAGCGGATGAGGGGATAAGAGTCAGCTTAAGATTGGGAGACAGCTGCCTGATTTTGGGAGAAATAAGAAGCTTAGAGGCAAAGGCTTTATTTGAAGCAATGAGAATAGGAGCCCTAGCCAACGTTGTTGCAGGAACTGTTCATGGAGCTTCTCCATACGGAGTTTTTGACAGGATTGTAAATGACTTAGAAGTTCCTATTACTAGTTTTAAGGCAGTTGACTGCATTATGATAAATAATCCTGTTAAAAGTGCTGACGGCTTGCATTCCTGGAAAAGAACTGTTCAGTTATCTGAAGTAAGAAAACACTGGACTAAGGACCCCTTAGACGAGAAAGGTTTTGTTGATTTGTTAAAGTATAATGTAGAGAAAGATACTCTGGAAGCAACTGATGAGCTGATTAACGGAGATTCAGAGGTTATTAAGTCTATAGCTTCTGGAGTAAGAGGATGGGCTGGTGACTGGGATGCAGTATATGACAACATACTTTTAAGGGCAAGGATAAAGCAGGAAATAGTGGATGTGAGCGAGAAATTACAAATGCCTATGCTTTTAGAATCTAAATTCAATAATCTGGCAAATAACGCTTTTCATGAAATAAGCGATGAAGTAAGGCAGGAAGTAGGACTGCCGGAAGGCAGGAGAGTATTTCCAAAATTCCAGGAATGGATGAAAAAACAGATTAAAAAAATGTAAGGTTTATTAAGTGCTTTTTCTAAATTATATTATAGAAAGAATCAAAAGAGGTCAAATGGAGGTAGATGAAATTCTGAGAAAATACGGAAAGAAAATAGAAAGTGAGATAGAAACAGATTCAGAAGAGAGCTTCAGCAGAGAATATTTGACTTTTAAAAGAGAAATGGCTCCTGAAATATCTAGGTATGAAAGATGGTGCCAGAGTTTAGGGAATTCAGTTAAAATAAAGCTTTCTCCGAAAGATGAAGCAAAAATACAGAAGCATCTTGATGTTGCGCATTTGGATGTTGAGCCTGGACAGGTGATGAGCCTTGCTTTATTTGCATTATTATTGACTTTCTTTGCTGGATTGATAATTTCAGTAGCATTATACTTTATAACAGGCAATTTTCCAATACTTTTCATATTTCTTATTTTAATATCTTCTATGTTTTTGTTTTATTATTTTTACTCAATGCCTTCTAGACTGGCAAATAAATGGAGGTTAAAGGCAAGCAGCCAAATGGTTCCGTGCATACTTTATGTAGTTGTTTATATGAGGCATACCAGCAATTTGGAGAGGGCTGTAAGATTTGCTTCTCAACACTTACAAGTTCCGTTATCCCTTGATTTTAAGAAAATATTCTGGGATGTTGAAACAGGGAAGTTTTCAACAATTAAAGAAAGCCTTGATTATTATCTTGAAACATGGAGGGGATACAGCCTCGAATTTATAGAGAGCTTTCACTTAATTGAAAGCTCGCTCTACGAGCCGAGCGATGAGAGAAGGATAGCAACACTGGAAAGAGCGTTACAAGTCATATTAGACGGTGTTTATGAAAAAATGCTCAAATACAGCAGAGGCATTCGTTCTCCATTAACAAACCTATACATGCTGGGAATTATTCTTCCAACATTGGGATTGGCTTTACTGCCTCTTGCTTCTACTTTATTAAATTCAGAAACAACTTTATTCCAGTGGTATCATATTGTAATTATTTTTAATTTAGTTATTCCTTTTTTAGTGTTTTATATGACAACAGAAATTCTTCTGAAAAGGCCTGGAGGGCACGGGGAATCTTCAATACTTGAGTTAAATCCATTGTATCATGAATACAAAAGCAAGAAACCTTATTACAGTGCATTTTTGCTATGTTTGCCTTTATTCTTACTTGGAATCCTTCCTTTTATTTTCCAGTTTACCCCTGTTCCAGAACTTTTAGGCTTACAGAAAGACTACAGTTTTTATGATATAGGCTTTGAATATTTTGGAGACATGAAATTTTTTGATTTTCAGTTAAACGATGCAGGAAAAACAGTAGGGCCTTTTGGGCCTGTAGCTATAATCTTAAGCTTATTTGTTCCTTTTTCTGTAGCTTTGTTTTTCTCTATGTCTTATTCAGCAAAAACAAAAGAGCTTATTAAAGCAAGAGAGCAAAGCAAGGAAATTGAAAAAGAGTTCACTTCTTCTCTGTTCCAGTTAGGGAATAGATTAGGAGACGGATTGCCAGCTGAAATGGCTTTTTCAAAAGTTGCAGAATCTTCCAAAGGAACTGCAACAGAAGAATTTTTCAGGGTAGTTAATACTAACTTACATCAAGCAGGAATGTCTTTAGAAGAGGCTATTTTTAACGAGAAAAGAGGAGCTTTAGTTTATTATCCAAGCTCTCTGATAAAAATGTCAATGAAAATCCTTGTGGAAAGCGTGAAAAAAGGGCTGCAAACAGCAGCTTTAAGCTTGATGTCAATTTCTCAGTATATTAAAAATATCAACAAAATAAATGAAAGATTAAGAGATTTATTGGCAGAAGTTGTTTCTGATATGAGGAGCAATATGACTTTTTTAGCTCCGTTATTAGCTGGAATTGTTGTAGGGTTGGCTTCTATGATAACAATAATATTAAACAAACTCCAGGTTCTCACTGAAATGGGAGATATAGAGTTAAGCATAGGGGCGAACCTGGGCAATTTTATCCGGATATTTAATGTCAAGACAATGATATCTCCTTATTTTATGCAAGTAGCAATTGGAATTTATATTATTGAAATAATCTTTATATTAACAGGGACTTTAGTTACAGTTGATGTTGGCGAAGACAAGCTTAAGAAAATGTATGATACAGCCAATAATCTTAAGTTCGGAGCTGTTTTGTATTTGATAACAGCACTGCTTGCCATTGTAATATTAGGCGCTTTAGCTGCTTTTGTTTTAGCAGGAATAGTGGTGTGATGGCAAAGTCAAGTCTTAATGTAAAACTATATCTCCGATAAACCGGCAAGGTATTTAAGAAGACTCTTCTATAACTTTATATTTTTCTAGAATTTCTTGAAGTAATGGAATATCTCTTTTACAAGAATGATAAATAGCAGTATTTCTAAACTTCTTGTATTTTTTGTTTGTTTCTATTAGCTCCACAATATGGACTGCAGTTTCTTGGAATTCTTGTATTATTTTATAGGACTTTCTTGCTTTTTCTAACAGTTCTCCGTTAAAACTATCTTTCTTGCCTGCAAGAGCTCTTAAACTTTTTTGTAAGTTTTCGTACCATTCGTATTGAGGATATTCCCCCTTAATCATATCTTCTTAATTTAGTTAAATTTATTAACGTTTATATTTTAGAGAGTATATAAAAGAGGTTAAAATGAATAAAAAAGGCTTTCAATTGATGCCAGAAACTTACGCAGCAATTGCTTTGGCTATTTTGATATCTGTTGTTCTTATAGCTTTTTATGATTTAAGAACAGGTAAATTTTCAGCATTTGTTAAGGAATTAACAGGAAACAGCAACGTGGACAGCACGATTATAGCATGCAACAGTCTTGTTTCAAGGGAGGCAAGATATGAGTATTGCTGCGCTGAAAAAGAAGTGAGATATGAAAATGAGGGCGAAATAGAAGAAGAGCAGATGACATGCCATGAACTTTCAACAAAAAGCCTTGGAAGCAGGATAGAAAAAATGAACTGCAGGAAGGTGTGTGGAGATGAATAAGAAAGGAATAGTTGAATCAGCTCTTGTCTGGTGGATTATTGCTATTGTGATATTTATAATCATGGTCGTAGCTTTTATTTTTTTAAGAAATACAGATCTGTCTATTATAGAGTCTTTTAAAAATCTTTTCAGATTCAGATAAAATGAAAAAAGCAAGTTTAAGTATAGACAAGCTGATTTTAATAATACTTGCAATACTTGTTTTACTTGCTATTTTAGTTTTTATATTTAAGACAGATATTTTAGAGTGGGTAAGAAATCTTCCGCAATATAACTATACTGGAGACCGGGAAATAAATTATACTGAAGTGGACCAAGAAATTTTGGCAGGCCAGTGTGATAAGGGAGGGGAGGTTATAGCAACAGTAGGAGATCCGAGACCGGGAATTGTTGGGGGGGATATAGATGGGAAGTATCTTTATTACAGTACAAAAAGAGAGGGCACTGAAGGAAAAATTCAGTATGCTCTAACTCAATTATACTGGAAAAAAGAAGGAGAAAATTCCAAGATAAACTTAGAAAGAGGCGGGTTTTTTGGCCTTGAAAGCGATGTTGTAATAGCAAAGGTTGATAATGGCATCATTAAAGTTGAAAAGGCTTTTCTTGATTTAAACTCCCCCATTTACCAAAAAACGAGATTTTATAGCAAGCCTATAAATGAATATATTTTATTTCCAAAATTAGATAATTCCTATCTTGGAAAAGGGAATGTAATCTGCAAGGCGGGAGAAGATACTAAGCTAGTTCCTGCATGGCCTGAAAATACCGGAACCGCAGTTATAAATATACATCCAAGCTTTAGAATGAAAGATGGCAAAGTTGCAGTAGACTTAGAGCCTTATATCACTCTTGAAGGGAGCAAGTTTGAGTTTTTATACGTGGAAAATTTGGGAAATTATTTAGAGATAAAAGGAAATATCGATTGGAGACTTGATTGGGTAGAGCTTGGAAGAATTTATCCAGACGGGAGTGTTTGGCTAGACAAAGACAGGTTAATAAAGAAGGGGGGAGCAGAAACCTCTTCAGAAGTTTACAGCATCTTTAATGTAAATTATCCTCCTTATTATGAATCAAACATCAGAGTAGATAATTATGAAAATTTATACAGGGTGACACAATGAAAAGAAAAGCAATAATGCTCCCCGAAACTTTGAAAATAATAATTGCTATTGTCTGCATTGTTCTTTTAATTTATCTGGCATGGAGCTTATACGACTTGTTTATAGTTAAATCTGATTTAGCTAAGGCAAGAGAAACTTTAAAACAAATAAACAATGAGATTAGTTTGCTTGATGAACTAGATGAAAGAAATTATTTAGTTGTTTCTCCAGAAAAATGGTATTTTGTTTCTTATGAGGATAAATTATGCATATGTTCTGGAGATGACGTTGCGAAAAGAGAAGAATGTTGCATTAATGGAGCAAAGGCGGATAATGATGGTGTTATTATTGATTCTATGTGTGTAACTCCAACATTAAAAGAAGAAAACTGCATATCTTTTGCTGATTTGCCTATGAATATTCAACTGATAAAAGAAGGAGAGATAAAGTATGCAAGAACAGAAGCCTCTTCTACAGCAACAGATACTTTCAATAAACTGCTTGAATTTAAAGGAAGCGGAGATAAAACCGTTCTCGAATTATGCCAGGCGTATGTAAACAATCTTAAAAATTTAGCATTAGCAGAACAGATTGATGATTTAGTTAAAGAAGCACCTTTAGGAGAAGATATTCAATTTCAGATATTGGAAGGTGAAACTATTAGATTGAATGTCAGGTCAAATAGTGAAGGAAAAGAACCCGGAGCCAATTACTGGCTTTACCAGACTGCTCTTGACAGGAAAAAAGAAATTACAAATCCAGAAGGAAGAATTTTTGTTATAGTTTTAAAAGTTGGAGAATATAAATTTGAGTCAGATGGCTATTCTGGAATGAAGGTTTGAGTTAAAAATGAAAAACAAAAAAGGAGAAATAGAGAGATTGATTAAAATACTTTTATGGATAATATTATTTGCAGTACTGCTTGCAGCAGTTTACCTTTTGTATAAAAAATTTACATCATAAAAGTTAAATACCATTAATGGTTTTGTTTAATATGGACAAAAGAGGAGAAATAAGCTCAACAACACTTGTAACTGTATTTCTATTACTCATAGGCTTTGCGATACTGCTGTTTGTTATTCTTCAGATAGGGTGGACAGGAAAGGTTGACAGGGAAGTCTGCCATCAGTCTGTTATTTACAGGGCTTCGCTTCCCGAGGTAGGGGGAGTAAGAGAGTATGTCCCGTTAAAATGCAAGACACAGAAGATATGCGTTACTTCTGGATTTTTTGGAGGAGAGTGTGAGGAGTATAAAAATGCAGAAAGCGTGTGGACGGTTAAGGTTAGCAAAGGAGATGAAGGAAAAACCCAAATTGAGAGACTAATAGCGCAGGAGATAATGGACTGCTGGGCAACTATGGGAGAAGGAAAAGTGGCTGTATTTGGGGATTGGCTGACACAATACGGGGTAGGGACAGTTAAGAGCAGCTGTGTTATTTGCTCAAGAATTGCTTTTGACAAAGAAGGTTTAGAAAAAGCAGGAATTGATTTAGATAAAATAAATGTAATGAAATATATGTACGAACATGCAGTTCCTGACAAGGATATTTCTTATATAGACTATCTTACTGCAAACGGAGGAAAAATGAGCATTCCTAGGGATGATAATATAGAAATAGTTGATTTTGATGACTATTTTAATGAAAAAAGTAATCCAGAGACAGATGCCATTGAGATTTCTCAACCATTAGGGAAAGGAGAGATAAATGAGTTAGGGATAATGTTCATGCAGATTTCAACTCCGACAAAAACAGAGGTTTTTAAGAGATATATAGAGGGAATTGTAGGGGGATTTGGAGGAAGTTTTGTTTTAGCTCCTTCTGTAACTGCTACTGCACTTAAAAGCCCGACTACCTGGATTATTTTAGCTATAATAGGAGCTTATGAACAGGTAAACACATGGGGTAATCAGGCAATTACTGCTGGATATTGCGGGGATGTCAGTTCAGGAGAAGATTCTATAAAAGGCTGCAGTGTTGTCAGAATGATAGATTATGGAAAAGAGGATATTTCAAAATATTGTTCACTTGTCGAAAGCATACCTTAAGAAGAAAGAAACTAAAGAGGAGAAATGATAAAAAATAAAAAAGGAGGGACAGAAGTTCTTGAAACAACTATTTTTATTATTTTAAATGTTGTTTTTGTAGCGCTCCTTCTCATTTTTGTTTACAACTCGAAGAACGGGGCAATTGTTTATGAGGATATTTACGCAAAGCAGATAGCCTTGATTATTGATAATGCTGAGCCTGGGATGGTTATCGGAATTAATATGGAAACTTTGTTGGAAAAAGCAGAGAAAAATGGGATTAGCAAGGAAAAAACAGTAAGTATCAAAGGGAACGAGGTTATTGTGAGCCTATCTGAGAATGGGGGGAGAGGTTTTTCTTTTTTCTCAGATTATGATGTTGAAGTTAATTTTGTTGAAAATTTCTTGGAAATAAAAGTTAAGGAGAAAAATGAATAAAAAAGCAGGGCAAAAGGTTCTATCAGCATGGTGGTTTTTTGTACTTGTTATTATTGCGGGAGGTATAGTTTTAAGTGTCTTGATTTATTACGGCTCTGAAATTAATGTTAAGAAGTTTGAGTCGGATGTTTTGGGGGAGAGAATTGTGAGATGTATCGTTGAAAACGGCGAATTAAGGGCAGATTTTTCAAACAGCTTTGATGTTTTTAGTGAATGCGGCATAAAAAAAGAACTTTTTGACAAGTCTACTGATTTTTATTTTAGAATTTCTGTTTTTGATGATTTAAATAATTTAGAGTACCAGATTAAACAAGGAGATTTTTCTTTTGAAAATGATTGTTTTAATGAAAAATTAGTTGAGGCAAGACGTTACCCCAAGTGTTCTGAAAAAAAAGAGGTTCTGACTTTAAATGGAAATAAAAGAAAAATAGTTGTTTTAGCAGCTTCAAATCAAGGAATAAATAAATTATCTAATATTTAAAATGATGAAAAGAAAAGCACAAATATACGCGACCCTCACATGGTTTGTTGCATTTTTAATTATCTTCTTTATAATGATAATTTTTCTTTTTTTTACAATTGTTACGTCAATAAACAAAGACATTGATATAGAGAAAGTGAAGTATAATTCAGAGAATTTAGAATCCCAGAGATTTTTAGTTTCTTTTTTAAATCAGAAAATAGAGGATAAGAGTGTGAAAGAGGCAGCTGAATTATGGGCAGATGGAAAGCAGGTGGAGAATTTTGAGAAGGTTTTAAATGAAAAATTTGCAGAATTTTCCTCTGATTATGATTTCAAATGTTATATTTTTAGGATAGAGTCCGGAGGGAAGAAGATTGATATAAAAAATCTTGCGGGTTATGGCGGAGGAGATTATAATCCTGCTGTCCAGTTATTTTTTTTAAAGAGCGGAGCAAGACTTGTTCTTTTATCTGAAAAAGAATCAGAAGCTAAATTTTATGGAGGAGACTGTAAATATGAATAAAAAGGGAGAAACTTCAATAACCTTATTGGTTTTAATGACTGTTTTGTTAGTTGGAGCGACTTTGTTTTTGTTTGTTGTTGATTCAGCCAACATCAAAGAAGAGATTTCTGACGGAAGGTTTTTAGATGAAATTTATGTTAAAGAAGAAAAATTAGATTTTTATGTTAATGAAATTATGGAAAGTTCAATTGAAAAATCCAAAAATAGTTTAAATTTTAAAGAGGATTTTGTAGGTAATTTCAGTTACGAATTAGAGAAATGCAAGAAGTCTGAAGAACTTGATGATGAATTCTTGCAAATTTTAAATGCCCTTAATGATCTGGAGATTGCAAATGAGAAAGTTATCTTAAGAGTGAATTTCCCGATAAAATATGAAACAGACTCTTTTAAGGCAGTTCATCAATACACAAAAACCTTTGAAAAGGAGGTAAAATGAAGAAAAAAAACACGGCCATTATAGAAAAAATTTTGATTGCTATTGGGATTATCATTCTTATTGCGTTGGCATTAAGAATCTTTGGGGTGTTTTAGCATGGATATAATTAAAATTTTTCCACCACTTGTAAATTTTGCAGTTATCGCGTTAATAGGGCTTAAAACATTGAATACAAAATGCTTTAATCCAATTGATATAAATCTTTCTTTAATAGCATTAATATTTTCCATAATTGTTGAAATATACTTAATAGGAAGAAACTAATTCAAAACATTTAAAAATCACGCTACACTTATATTTACGATTAAAAAAGGAGGCAAAATGAAGGAACTTATGAAAAGCAGGAAAGGAGCAGAGATGACTATTGGAACTATTGTCATTATAGTGTTAGCTTTAATTGTGCTTGTTGTCTTGATAGTGGGGTTTACAACCGGGTGGGGGAATTTGTGGGGGAGGATTACAGATTTTTTCAGTGGGAGTAATAATGTAGATTCTATTGTTAGTGCGTGCAATGTAGCTTGCTCAACAAATGCAAAATATGATTACTGTGAGAGAATAAGAACATTAAAGTATGAAGTCGGAGACGAAAAGAAAAAGGCTGAGGTAACTTGTTTGAGCTTGCAGAGCAGCAAGGGTCTTGATAAAGATGGAAAATTGACATCTATCTCTGGAGCAACAGTAAGTGCTTGTCAGTCAATTAGCTGTACAGCGTGCCAGTATGAATGTAACAAAGTAGGAACAGATATTGGAGATTGTAACGAGGGTATTGACTTAACTAAAAGTGTTGCTACAGGCAAGGTATGTTGTAAGGATAAATGTGTGGCTAACTAATCCTCTTTTTCTTTTTTATTATTTTAATTAGATTTTTAAATGTAGTTAGCAAGCCACAGAAAGATTTAAATATTTGTATTACTGTAATACATTATGGAAATTAGATGTATAAGAGGTGTGGATGAGGAAACATGGAAGAATTTTAAAGCTTTAGCTGAAAAAAACAACTTGAAAATGTCTTTATTGTTGAAAATGATGATAAAAGAAATGGAGAATAAATCAAAGAATTTTTGGGGCAGGATTTTGAATGATGAAAAAAACTTGTCTGAGAGCGAGGCAGAAGACCTGCTTAAAGATGTGGAGAAGTCTAGAAAAGAAAGAGGATTCAGAGAATGACTCTTGCGTTTGACACTTCTGTTTTAATTGAAATTGAGAGAAAAGACGAGGATTCCCTTGGGAAACTTAGGGAGTTTTCAAAAATACATAAACTTCTTCCTCAGCTTCCATTTATTTCTTATTACGAATTTTTAAAAGGGCTAAAAATAAGAAAACCAAAAAAATATAAAGAGCTATTGGATTTTGTTAATGGGTTTAGTGTATTAGATATAACAAAAAATACTGCTTCAATCTTAGCTGACCTGAAGATAAAGTATGATAATCTCGGAATAAGCCTGCCTTTAGCGGACTTGCTAATAGCAAGCCAAGTTATAGAAAACAACCTGACGCTTGTAACAAAAGATAAAGATTTTGAGAAAATAAATGAAATTAAAAGAATCATTTTGTGAGGTTAGTACTCATGGATTATGTATGTGCTGAAAAAAGAAGGAAAGGAAAGGATAAGAGGAGAGAGAAGAAGAGGCATCCTTACAAGCATGGCGGTAAGGGAAGGACTAGAAAAAAAGAAAGATAAGTAAAAAAGAGGAGCAATTAAATGTTACAGGAAGATATTTTTTTAATTATTGTAGGTTTAGTATGGATTTTTGTAGCTGTTATTCAGGATTTCAGAAAAAGGGAGATAGCTAACTGGTGGAATTTTAGTCTAATAGGGATTGGCTTAGCTTACAGGGCATTTGTTTCTGTGTTTTTATGGGACTATAGTTATTTTGTGTGGGGAATTATAGGCTTTTCTGTATTTTTTGTTTTAGCTTATGCTTTTTATTATGCAAGAGTGTTTGCAGGAGGAGATGCTAAATTATTAATGAGTTTAGGAGTTGTGTTACCTTATTCAGACACAATTATAGAAAATATTGAACTTGTTTTATACTTTATAATTTTGTTTTTAATTTGTGGGAGTATTTATGGCTTGCTTTACAGTTTAGGGCTTGCGCTTAAAAACAGCAAGAAGTTTAGAAAAGAATTTTCAAGGCAGTTTCAAAAAAATAAAAGGTTAGTTAAGATTTTTCTTCTTATAGCAATCGTTGTTTTGATTGCTGTTTTAATTGTTAGAGAATTTATGTTTATCCTTTTTTCCTTGCTTGTTTTAATATTCCCATTTCTTTTTGTTTATGCCAAGTCAATAGAAGAAAGCTGCCTGATTGTAGAGAAAAAAGGCAGCCAGCTTACTGTAGGAGACTGGCTTTATAAAGAAGTGAAAGTTGGGAAGAGGAAAGTTAAGCCTAACTGGGAAGGGCTTTCAGAAAAAGAGCTGAAAATTTTGAAAAAATATAAAGGAAAAGTGTTAGTTAAAGAAGGAATTCCCTTCACACCTGCTTTTTTATTTGCATTTATAATCCTTGTTTGGATTATTGAGAAAGGTATGATGATTTTTTAATTTTCTAATTGTATTCTGAAGCTCTTCTATCCCTAAATATTCTCTCCAGTCCCATTTCTCCGGAACTCCTAGCTTAGCTGCTAAAACCTGCCGAAGATATTGTGGAGGAATAACCTCTTTGATTGGAAACACGTATTTTTCATTATTTTCTTCTAAGAAAAGATAAGCTGTTTTGGTAGGAAGTTCTGAGAAGTTTTTTATTTTTCTATATTGGAAGTGTTTTGTTATTTCATCTAAAAGCCTGGCTTTAGTTGGAACTGCGTGTAAATGAGCATGCTCTACGCAGCATCCTGCTCTTTCTTGTTTTGAAAGGGGGCCGTGCTCAAAGAAAATAGGTTTAGAATAATGTTTTGTTAAAACTCTTCTGACTTTTTCCTGCACTTCTCTTAATTCGTTATAATGTTTATTTGGAATTTGCGCAACTGAAATGTAGTGTTCTTTAGGGACAATTAATAAGTATCCCTCAACAATCTGCCCTAAAGAGGGGAAAATTAGAAAATTTTCAGAAGGAAGAATAACCCTATCTATTTTTAATTTTGTGTCTTTTGTTTTAATCTCTATTTTTCCTGTTTCAAATTCTCTGCAAAATTGACAGGAGTTGCTCATTATTTTTAGATATTGTAGTATATTGGATTATCTTTGAAATCAAAAAAGAAGTTTTTGCCAGAGGTTGTTGTAATTCCTTCAAAATAGCCTTTTTCGAATTTTTTATCTTTTACGAGATAACTTATCGCTTTGAGTAAATTTTCTGCAGATTGTTCTTCTTTTTTTAACCAGTTAATTTCAGTTTTATTGTTCTTGAAACTTATAACCGCACTTGAAAGAGGCGTTTGGTTGTAGTGAGCTAACTTATCTAGGCTTTGTGAAATTTCTGCTATTATTTTTTCTCCATTTGAGATAATTATCCAGCCATATTTACTTTCTTCCCACTCACTGAATTCTAACATATATTCTTCTTTTTCTTCTTTTATTTCTCTTTCCAGGAATTCAAAGCATTCGGAGAGCAGAAGATTTCCGAAAATAAATTTTTTCCTAAGCCCTTTTTCTATTAGTTTTTTTGAGGGGACTGCCCTTAAGAATACCCCTTTGTTTTCTGAGAAAAAGCTTTTTAGTTTTTCATTTTCGTAAATTTCTGTTAATGGTATTCTTAATGATTTAAATATTGGTAGATCCAGTTTTTTTAGAGTGTCTTGATCTTCCAATTTTTTATCCTGATATTCTATTTTTTTATCTGTTCCACTTATTTTTTCAAGTTTTTCTATCCAATCTGCTATTCTCCCTTCGCCCATCTTTTTTATTCTTAAAAAACTTCTTTGTCATTTTTTATATTTTAAGTACTTTGATAGTACAAAGGTATATAAATCAATTAGTGATGGGTTTTTTATGGACAAAATCGACTTTTTCAGGGATTTAGGGTTTACTGAATATGAATCTAGGATTCTTGCTTCGCTTGTTAAGCTTAAGACAGCAGATGTGAAAGAAATAAGCTTAGATTCAGGAGTTCCTAGAAACAAGCTATATGCAATTATAAGAAAATTTGAGAGTGAGGGGCTTATAAGCCTTGTTTCTGTTGAGCCTAAAAAATATCGATTTACAAATGTGAATAGTCTTGTTAAGGAGAAGTTAAAGCAAAGAGAAGAGAAACTAAAAAAGCTGAAAGAGCGATTTAGAAATATTGAGGCAATGGGGGATAAAGAAGAACAGTTTGTTTTCTCTTTAATTAAAGGGCAGAGGGCTATAATGAACAAGCTTGTTGAGCTGAATAAAAATGCAAGGAAAGAGATACTTGGAGTTCAGAGGAACTGGAAGTATTGGGGAGAAGGCGTAAGAGAGATGGAAAAATCAGTTAAAAGAGGAGTAGATGTAAGGCTAATTGGCGTTGTAAATAAAGAGACTGAAAATAGAGTGGGTGAATGGAAACAAGCAGGATGTAAAATAAAAGTGTATAATCAAAAATTTGGGAAATATCCTCTGCGATTTTCTGTTTTTGACAGAAAATATGCGAGGATAACAATTGGAAAGCCGGAAATCAAGGAAAGCAAGGATTATATTACAATTTTAACAGATAGCAAGCCTCTTGTAAACATGTTAAGAAACCAGTTTTTTCAGATGTGGAAAGAGTGCGAGAAAGTTTAAGATTTAGTTCAAGGAAATCTTACCGGCGCTTTTGGTAAGTCTTCTACTTTTACTTCCTTTATCTCTCTTGGTTTTTCCTGTTCAGCAGGTTTTTTCTCTTCCTGTTTTATAAGAATCTGTTGCAGCTCATAAAGTTCTTTATCTTCTGCTTTTTTTCTCTCTAGCTTTTGATTCTTGTATAAGGGTATTACGTTTATTATTCCATGCCCTTGGACATTGGAAGATTCTGTTTTTACCTCGTCTGCTTTGAGCTTTGTTTTTAACAGCTTGGCTGATTCTTGTGCGAGCTTCATGGCTTCTGGACACTCTTCTATTGGTTTATGCTGCTTTGGAATAATGAGTATTTGCCCTCTTGATAAAGGGTTTATATCCAGGACGGCAATAGCTTCTTTATTCTCAGCTACTTTGTAGCTTAGTGTTTCTCCGCCTGCTATTGAGCAGAATATGCAGTTGCCTTGCTTGATTAAATTGTTTTTAATAAGAAACTCCTCTAACTGTTCTGGGTTCATAGACTCAATTTGCTGCATAGCTGTTTGTTTTTCTTCATCAGGAAAGTTCTCAATCTGATTAAACAGCTGTTCTTTCACTTGTTTAAATTCTTCTTCTGTTAACATCGATTAGTTAAAGAAACAGTGTTTTAAATAATTAACCATCCAGATTTACCAAAAAAACGCATATCAGAAAATGAATGATAATTTATTTTTAGAAAAATATTTATACTCTCCTGAAATAACAATTTTATGTTATCCTGCCCCTGGAGTAGCTTGCAACCAGCTACAATGAAGTTTTGTGAAGAAAACTTATGTTCTTGGGTTACTCAACCCGCGAATGCATTTTCTAGCTTAATTTATATTATTTTAGGAATATTCCTGCTTTTTTATTATAAAAAAGAGAAAAATAAGGCTTTGAGGATAATTCCCATAGTTTCTATTCTAATTGGTATCTCCTCTTTTTTATACCATGCTTCTTTTTCATTTTTTCTGCAGGTCTTTGATCTCGCTTCAATGTTTCTGATTTCATCATTTATAATCGCATTTAATCTTAGGAGAATGAATTATACTAAAAGATTTTTCCTTTCTTTCATTTTTATTTTTTTAGTTCAATTTATTCTGCTTTTGATAATAAGGCAGAAATCTGGGGCAATAATCTTTGGGATAGCAATTATTCTCTCAATACTTTTAGAATTAAACCTCGCATTTAAATCAAAGGATATTTTCTATAAATATTATTTAATGGCACTTTTAGTCTTTGTTGCGGCCTTTGCTGTTTGGGTTCTAGATTTCAAGCAGATAGTATGCAGCCCTACGAATCATTTAATCAATGGGCATGCCATTTGGCACATTATAAGCTCATTTAGTATTTTATTTTTGTATAAGTTTTATGGGCAATTTAAATTCTAAATAACTTTTTAATTGTTAGAACCAAAAAATTTGATTTGCTTATTTATTCAAAAGCCCCCCCTATTTGCATAATCCATAATACAAAAGGTTATTATCCAAACGCTCGTCTTATGTCTTCGATTCTGGCTGAAGAGACTCCTTCAATTTCTGTTAAGATGTTCTCAATCTCGTCTGTATCTTCGTTTTCAGGCCATGCAATTAAAAGCATTAAAGCTTTAAGGCCGAATGCTATCTCTTTTTCTTCTATTTGCATATTCTTGGCTTTTTTGAGTTTTTCCTGTATCTCTTTCTTTAATTTTTCCAAGTCTGTATCAGGAGATTTGGGCATTACTTGTACTGTTACAGCGTTTGTTCCTACCATATTATTTCTGCACAAATACTGTTTATAAATGTTTTTATAGTTTTGTTAAAATATCACTCTTAAACAACAATACTTAAAAACCTGTCAAGTTTGAACAATTTATAAAAAGGTAAAATGAAAATCTTTAAAAAGATTTTATCAAAGATTAACCTACGGTTAATAATGTCAACCTTATGTCCGTTGACAGGGAGAAAATATTAGAAATGTTACAAAATTATACCCAATTAGTTGACAGGATTGCAAGAAGCAGTGGCTTAAGCAACGAGGAAGTTGAAAGAAGGATTGAGGCTAAGAGAGCCAAGCTTTCCGGGCTTATTTCAAAGGAAGGGGCCGCTCAGGTAGTTGCTGCTGAACTCGGGATTTCATTTGAAAAAGAAAAAATGAAAATCAACGAGCTAGTTTCTGGCATGAAGAGAGTTAATGTTGTCGGGAAAATAATACAGATGTTTCCTGTTAGAAGTTATAGCAAAGAGGGGAGAGAAGGTAAAATAGGGAGTTTTGTCCTTGCAGACGATACTTCCAATATGAGAACTGTTTTGTGGGACACTAACCATATATCTTTAATTGAAAAAAGCGAGATTAAGGAAGGGGATGTAATTGAGATTGCCAATGGAAGCATAAGAAATTCAGAGCTTCATTTAACAGGTTTTTCTGATATTAAGCGTTCCAATGAACCTATAGAGAATGTTGTTGAGGAAACAGTTATTCATGAAAAAAGTATAAGCCAGCTGGCTCAGGGAGAAAACGCAGGAATAAGGGCGTTTATTGTCCAGGTTTTTGAGCCGAGATTCTTTATAGTCTGTCCTTCTTGCAGGAAAAAAATAAGTGATGCAGGAGAATGTTCTGAGCATGGGAAAGTTGCAGGAGAGAAAAGAGCTTTGTTGAGCGTTGTCCTAGACGATGGAAGCGAGACAATAAGAGCTGTTTTATTTTCAGACCAGATTGAGAAAATTATTCCAAGAGAAGAGCTGGAAAACGGTTTTGGAAGGAGAAGGGATGATTTATTAGGAAAGGAAATGCTTTTTTCAGGGCAGGTCAGAAGAAATAGTCTTTATGATAACCTGGAATTTTTTGTTAATGATTGGAAGGAAATTAATATCGATGAACTGATTGACAAGCTGGAAAAGCAATAAAGTCATGTTTCTATTTATTTTCAATGCCCCCCCATCACTACAATATAGAAGGATATTAGAAAAACATTTTTAAAAATAGCTCAATGTATTTTATTGGTGGAACACTTTTTTGCTGTGCAGGGTATTGAAGGGTTTGCCTTAGAAAAACAATAGTTTTATATAATTCTTGGGCGTTTATGAATAATGGAAGGTAGAATTGCTGTCAGGTCTGATGCAGTTATTTTAAAAAATAACAAAATACTCCTGGAAGGAGGAAGTTTAATAGGGGATTGGATTAGAGAAGGGGAGGATTGTGAGGATGTGTGCAGGAAAAAAGCCATGAAAATAGGAAGGGATATAAAGCTGATTAAGCCGTTGCATCCTATGGTGAGATGGGGCATGGATGGCAAAGGGGAAAAATGCGTTATTGTAAATTTAAGTTATTTAGCAAAACTGAAAGGGGATGGAAATGGAAGGTAAATTCATCATCGCGTCAGGGCCGGTTATTATTGAAGACGGGAAATTGCTAGTGGATAAGGATAATAAAGACGATTTTTATAAACTTCCTGGAGGAACAATTAAAGAAGGAACTGAAGACTTAGAGGAAGCATGCCGAAACAAGGTTAAAGAGGAAATTAATGGGGAGATAGAAATAATAAGGCCCTTACACCCCAAGATTTTATGGGAAAATCCTACCACAAAAGAAAAAATGGCAATTCTGTTGATTAGTTATCTTGCTAAATTAAAAAATAAACCTGAAATTAAGCCGGTTCCTCCAACCCAAGAGATCCGGTGGTTAGATTTGGAAGAAGTGGATAAATGGAAACATCTGGTTTCCCCTTATACTCAATTTTTAATTAAAAAAGGGGATATAAAGTAAAAGAGGAAAAATGTTAAAAAGAACACACTTGGCGATTGCAGTTTTTGTTATACTTTTGTTTATTCCGCATGTTAATAATAAACTTGTTTTCACTTTCGTGGCTTTAATAGCTACACTACTTCCGGATATTGACTTATCAGACTCTACTGTTGGAAAGAGAAAAGGATTTAGGTTATTGCAATTTTTTGTTGAACATAGAGGGCCCATTCATAGTTTGACTCTATGCATTATTATTTCAATTATTCTGTCTTTCTTTTTTCCTACGCTGGCTTTTGCTTTTTTCTTAGGTTATTCTGTTCACTTGCTTTCAGATAGCTTTACTAAAGATGGAATTATGCCTTTTTGGCCTTATGATAAGAAAGTCAGCTGGAGATTGAAAACAGGTGGAGTTATAGAAAGCAGCGTGTTTTTGGTTTTTCTAATAGTGGATATTTTTCTTGCTATTTTCATTTTCCTGTCTTTCTGAAATATATAATTAATTGAGATAAAGCTTTTAAAGAGAAAAATGTTTTTGAATGAATGGCTGAAGAAAAAGAGAAAATTAAGGAAGAGAAAGAAGAGAAAAAATCCAAGGAGAAAAAGAAAGAGGAAAAAGAATACACTTTATCTGACCTTCCTGGAATTGGCCCAAGCTCCCTAGCTAAGCTAGAAGCAGCCGGGATTTATGATTTGATGGGGGTGGCTGTTATGACTCCTTCTGGACTGGCTGAAACTGCTGGCTTGGGAGAGGCGGCAGCAAGAAAAGCTATCCAGGCAGCAAGAAAAATGATGAGGCTGGGCTTCCAGACAGGAACCGATTTTGCCAAAAAAAGAGAAGAAATTTCTTATGTTACTACAGGAAGCAAGAATTTAGACAATCTTCTGGGTGGAAAGGGAATTGAAACTAGGTCAATGACAGAGGCTTTTGGAGCATATGGCAGTGGAAAAAGCCAGCTCGGTTTTTCTTTGGTAGTGAATGTTCAGCTGCCTCTGGATATGGGAGGAGCAAATGGGAAGGCGGTTATAATTGATACAGAAGGCACATTCAGACCTGAAAGAATAAAACAAATAGCTGAAGCAATAGGAGCAAATCCTGAAAAAGTTCTGAAAAATATTTTTGTAGCCAGAGCTTTTAATTCAGACCATCAAATACTTCTTATAGATAAAGTAGGAGAAATGATTAAAGATGGAGAGCCAATTAAATTGGTTGTGATAGATAGCTTAACAGCTCATTTCAGGGCGGAGTATGCTGGAAGAGGGCAATTAGCTGACAGGCAGCAAAAACTTAACAGATACCTTCATAATCTGATGAGGATGGCTGAACAGTATAATTTGGCTATTTATGTTACTAATCAGGTAATGGCAAACCCCGCAATGATGTTCGGAGACCCAACAACAGCTGTTGGTGGGAACATAGTTGGGCACGCTTCTACTTATAGACTTTATCTTAGAAGAGGGAAAAAGGATTCAAGAGTTGCCAAAATGATAGATTCCCCGAATTTGCCTGAAAATGAAACCGTTTTCTTTTTAACAACAGCAGGATTAAGAGACGAGCCGTAATTCTTTTATAATCACTTTTTAGGGCTGCTGATTAAGAAATAGACTGTTATCAAACCCATCAGAGATACAGCAGCTGTCAGTATAGCGTTGTCTGAAGTAAGGATGTCAGGAATAGAAACCGAAGCTCCAGTTATTGGAGGGATATTGCTTTCCTGAATCGGAGTTTTGGGGGTTTCAGGAGTAATTTCTCTTTCATTAGTTCCTGAGAATGCTGTCTCGCTTATACACTCTTGAATTTCAATAGGTTTTTTGGCAGTTGGCTTGCAATTATTTTTAGGATAACTGCACGTGCGTGTTTGTAAATTGTTAACGCACTCTCCCCATTCTGTGCAGTCCCATTTAGTCAGGCAAGCACCTGCCCCGCCCCCAGAAGATGCTTCAACTATCTTTGTTTCAGGAAGGGCTGCTGTTTTCACACTAATAACCAATTCTTGGATTATAAATTCAGAGTAATCAACTATCTGCACATTAAAGGTATATTCTGTTGAAGACTTTAGATTAGTGAATTCATAGCTTGAGTTAGTTATCTCAAGAAAACTCCAGTTAATCCCATTTTCGCTTAAATAATACCCTTTTACTCCTGAAAGATTAGAATAGTTATGGTAGAAATTTAAGGTTATGCTATTTGGGGACGCAATTGCAACAACAGTGATTAATTCAAGGTTATTTTTAAAGTCATTTTTACAAGTTGAATTTTCAGTTCCGGGGAAAAGGCAGATATCTTCAGTAAACAAAAATCCATCGTAACAATCTTCGTTACTATTGCATTCAGGCTCTCCACATTTTCCATCGACACAAAAAGAGCATTCTTCTAAAATTTGTGGCACTTCTTCATATGTGCAGTAGCTTTCAATTTGCCCTGGATTAATGCATTTTGGAGTTGTGAGATTCTGGACAACATTGCTTCCTTCACAAAAAGTCTCTGAATCTAAAACAGAAAAAACAACACAGTCATTATCTGTATAGCATGTTGTATCTTCATTTGCAGTATAATCATAAACATATTTTATGCAGTCCAAGAACAATCTTTTTGCTTCTGGAGTCCAGTAATCTGACTTAATTATTCCAAAAAAACAAATTCCCGATTCTACTGTTTCTCCCGTGTATAACTTGTCTCCTTTTCCTGCTAATGAGATTACATCTCCAAAATCTTTTCCTGAACTTGTTGAATAAGTTCCTGCGTATTTTATTAATCCTGCAGCTTTATTATCGTTGTCCAGGAAGTAGTAAGGAATTGCTGTACCCTTTTCATCCCTTCCAGATGTGTAAACTATTATTTCACTTCCCTTAAGTTTTACTTTTAAAGGCATTGTTGAAGCTAGTTTGCTGGTTCCGTCTTTATCTGTTAATCCTGTCTTTTCACCAAGATAATACCCCGCAACAATGCTTGGGTATTTGTTTATAGGTATGTTTTCCCCGATGTTCTCATCTCCTAGAAAAATGAATTTATAATTAGATAAGTCTGAGGGCAGGGATTTTTCATTAACCAAGTCAGTTATTAAGCCAAGCTCAGAAAAAACACCAATAATATTTCTGTCAATCTTAGCTTCATTATCATAAATGTAAGCGACATCAGAAGCAACAGCTAAAGGAATCAGAAGAATAATTGCCAGGATAAATATCTTAGTCTTCACCATCTTTTTATATGTTTTCTAAAATATTAATTAACTATATTATTTAAATATATTGTTTAGGGTTTGTAATATTTTTTTATTAATTTTCTTGCTTTTATTTCATCGCCTGGATTAGTTATTCCAACCCATCTGTCTTCTGCGGGGTAAATTTTTATTTTTATTTTTCTCTTCTTTATTAGGCTGGATAGCTCGTGAGGAAGTTTTGTTTCTGCTTCTCTGTCTCCTTTATTCTTCTTTTTGAATTTTTTTATTTCATAGCCAAGTAATTTTAGTGTTTTTGGATGCAGGCAGAATATGTTCATGCTACATTTCATTCTTTTGCTTATTTTTCCAGAAGCGAACTCTTGTCTTGAAATTTTTAATTTGTCTTTTATACTTTTAACGTATCCTGCTTTTTCTTTTATTATTCCCCTGTTAACTTCGCCTTTTTCTGGGATAACTAAAGGAAGAAGGTAACTTACTGTTGCTTCATTGTTATCTTTTTGCAAATGTTCAAAAAGAATCTTAAATGAACTAGGACCGTAAATATCATCTCCATTGCACACAACAAAAGGGCACTTTAAAAATTGCTTTGCACAGCATAATGCATCAGTTGTTCCCCATGGTTTGTTTCTTGTTTTCTTATTGTACTCTTGCAGCACATAATATATTGGAACCTTTTTGTAGAAGCTTTTAAGCTTTTTTTTAAACTCTTTTTCTGTTTTTTCTCCTACAATAATGACAATCTTGGAAAACTTGGAGGTTAGGGCCTGGTCTATGGAGTATTCAATTAAAGTTTTGTTGCCTTTTACTTTTTGCAATCCTTTTATTTTTCCTCCAAATCTGCTTGAAAGCCCTCCTGCAAGATAAACTAATGCCTTCTCCATTTTAAGTTTTATGAATCTCCCAGGGCATAAAAAAGAAGCTTATCTCTTTTTTAGCTTCTTTAATTGTAGCGCTTGAATGGATTATATTTTTCACTGCCTTGCCTTTTTTGAATTTTTCTTCCATGTCTTCTTCTGATAAGGCCCTAATCTGATATTTTTTAGCTTTTTTTGGGTTAGTAGGGCCTGAAATTTTCCTTACTTTGTTCACTACTCCATTGCCCTGCCAAACAATTAAAACTACTCTGTTGGAGGTCATATAACTTACTATAGAATTAAATACAGATTCAGGGACTTTATTTTTCAGGTGTTTATAGAATATTTTTGCCTGCCATTTGTTTATTTTTATCATTTTCATTGCAACCGGCTTAATGCCCTGCTTTTCCAGCCTTTTTATCACTTCCCCCATTACTCTTTTTTCGACAGCATCTGGTTTTAATATTGTCAGGGTTCTTTCATATTGTGGCTGCCTAATTAATGACTCTGATTTTCTCACAAACTCAAATCTTTTTTTAGGCTTGTTTTTTAATTCTGGAATAAGCTTTCCTAGTTTTTCAATAATTTCTGAATTGTCCCATTTAGGTATTTTCTTAAGATTTTTATTGTAAGAATCTAGGTTGGATAAAAAAGAGATTATTTTTTCCTTGCTGATTTCTTCTTCGCATTTTCCTATTTGCATTTCTTCTATTGTCAATCCGTTAAATTTCTGTTCATACTGATTCTTGGCTGGAATTATTAACATTGGCTTTTTTAAAAACAAAGCCTCGCTCATTGTTGAGAATCCGCCCGTCATTATTATCGCCTTGCAGGACGCTAAATCATCTATAAATCCTTGTTTGCTGAATTTTTTGAAGGCAAGGTTTTTGTCTTTTTTATTTTCATTTGTTCCATAGATAATGAATTTATCTTTTATTTCTTCAAGGTCAGAAACAAGTTTTGAGAAGTTGGATTTTGATGTCTGATAGATAAGGATGTGTTTTCCTTTTCTTGGCTTGCTTTTCAGTATTTCTTTTCTTAGAATTGGTGGGAAAAGTGCCACATTTTTTTCTTTTGCAGGGAATTGCTTGAAACTAAGAAGCAAATTGTAGTCTGATCTTGGGGTGAAGAGGTTAATAACTGTTAATGCAGAAAGGAAGTTCAGATAATCTTCTTGTTTAATATTAAGTCTGCATTTTGCAAGGACGCTCATGTTGTTTATGCTGATGACAGGTATATCCAAAAAGTAGGCAATATAATGGGCAGTCGGCTCAAAATCGCTTATGATTAAATCTGGCTTGAACCTTTTTATTAAGTTGAAAGTGTGGAAGGTATTTTTCTTCGATTGCTCTTGAAGTGAATTTAGGAATTGATTTACTGTTTTCTGAATACTGACTTCGTTTTTCTCATAGATAAATGCAGGGCCCTGTATTCTATGAGTTATGCTAGGAAACCTTTTTTTCAGGTAGATGTAGGATTTGTTAAAGCCGGTTATTATTAACTGATGGTTTTCAAGGAGATTCTCTATTATCACCTCGCTTCTGGTGGCGTGCCCGAAGCCTTCTCCAAAAACCGAGTACCAGATTTTTGCCATAGAGCAAAAAGCAAGAATTAGTTTTAAATGTTTTGATGGATTTAGTGTCAAATTTCAGCTTATAAAAATATTTAAACTACCCCAAACTCTAATTAATATGAAACACAAAAAACCGGTAATTGCTCTTGCGCAAATAAAATATTTTGATGAGTCAAAATCCAATAATCTTGCAAAGATAAAGAGGTATATAAGGAAGGCTAAAAAAAGGCAAGCGGATATAGTTTGTTTTCCTGAATCAACAGTGCATAAAACTAAAGTTTTGAGTTTTGACCACAAGTTTATAAAAGAGATACAAGAAGAATGCAAAAAAAATTCTATATGGTGTATAATAAGCGAGGATATAAGTATTAAAAGTAAACCGTATAACGTTGCTATGCTCATAAATAGAGAAGGAAAAATTGCAGGGCATTACAAGAAAATAAACTTATATGGCGATAAGGTTTTTCCGGGAAAGAAAGTTTATGTTTTTGACACCGATTTTGCGAAAATAGGAATTGTTATCTGTTGGGATATATCCTTTCCAGAACTTTTTAAGAAAATGAAACAGGCAGGGGCTGAAATCGTTTTTTGTCCCTCCCAATGGTGTTACGATACGCCGGCCCATGATAAAGACCATGTTAAAAGAGAAATAAAGATACTTGAGTCAATTATAAGAGCAAGAGCGTTTGAAAATGTGAATTTTGTTGCTTTGTGCAATCCAGTGGTCGATTCAAAATATCAGGTATCTTATTCTGGTATTGCTTCCCCAACAAAGATATTAAAAGAAATTGTCAAAAAAGAGGGGCTTATAGTCGCCAGGATTGATTTAGGCGAGATTAAAAAAATGCATAAGATATATTCTTCCTAATTTTACCTTTTTTTCGCAAGTTGGATTAAAAGGTCAATAAGCTCTTCTGCAAGTTCTCCTCTTTCGCATTCAAAGAAATCTAAAGCAGGAGCGGAATTAACTTCTAAGGCAACCCATTTGCCGTCTTTTTTCAAGAAGTCAATGCCGCAGACATTTATTTTAACAAATTTCATTATTTTGTTTATTATGCCTTTAAATTCTTTGTCTATTGTGAATCTTTTTATTCTTTTGGCATAGACTCCTGTTGCTTTCCAGTCTCGGTTGTTTTTTACAGCTGTCTGGACTATCTTTTTTCCGAATATTGTTACTCTGTAGCTTGGTGAGGGGATGTATTCTTGCGCCATTATTGGAAGTTTGTCGCTGCTTTTTTCCCATAACTTTTTCATTACCCCGCCAGCTTCCTTTAAGTTGTCAGCTTTTTCGACAAACTGCCCCATAGTGCCCATAACTCTTTTTAAAATAACCGACCATTGATTAAATTCTTTTAAATCTTTTTTTGAAATAGTTACATTTTCGCACAAAAGAATTGTTTTTGGAGTTGGTATTTTATGCTCTAAGCATTTCAAGAAAAACATCCATTTGTCTTCAGTATAATAATAAGCTCTTGTCGGGTCAATAATTTTCTTACCAAACTCTTCTATTGTCTTTTCAGTTTCAATTGCAAATTCTTCTGCACTCGCGTTGTAGATTATGTCGCACTTTTTTATTTTTTCTTTTAAGTCATTTTCATCAGCCCAGTCAATAGTGCTTATCAAGACAGGCTCTACACCTTTCCTTTTTGCAGTTCTTCTAAAAAGGATTTCATCTGGGCTTAGATTTTTTCCGCTATAAAGATATCCAATCACCCATTTTTTCATGCTATAGTCAGTTAAATATTAGTTTTAAATGTTTTGCTGAATTTTATTACAATTACTTAATTTCGGTTAAACGCCCCCAAAACAATTTTCAATTCCAAATTATAAATTTGAAATACCTAATTGGAAATTGTTTTCCACGAGGATTTGAACTTTGAATATGGTTTTTTATTAGGATGGGCAAGCGAGGATTCGAACCCCGGTCATTTCCTTATTGCGATATCAATTCTTTAGCCCTATTAGTTTCTTCTTTTAGAGCTTTTCTTCTTTTCTAAAGAAGAAAACTCACCGCAAGGAAATATTCTATCCGCTGAACTACTCGCCCCTATAATCTTAATATGAAAAGGTTTATTAATATTCTTTTGCTTTTTGGTTTATGAGAAATGAGGTGAGAAAGGATGTCCTGACAGTTATTTATACGATTATTTTCTTATTCGTAAGTATAGTTATCGTTCTCCCTTATATGGTGCAGTTTTCAACTTATATGCATGAAAGAGCCCATTACAAGGCATTGATTTCTTATGGATTATATGCTGAAATAGATATAGGCTTTCTTACAACGATTCCTGATTTTTTTAATCCCAGCACTGAGAAACTTGGGGTGACTAGATTTAGCTTAGAACAATATAAGACTTTAGATAAGTATCAAAGAGCAGCTGTTAACACGGCAGGTATTGTTTCAGATATGGTTGTTTTGTCTTTTCTTGGACTATATCTTGCTTTGACTAATATTTATTTTTTCTATAAAGTTAAATTTGCCAAGGATTATGACTTTGTCTGGATTTTGGCAGTTAACTGGATTTTAATAATGTGGCTGATAGCTTTAATGCAGATAACAATAGCCAATGTGACTCATGAAGCCGGAGACATATCTATGTTGGTTAAGTATTTAACAGTACCATAGATTATATAAACTATTTTTTATTCAAATTATAATGGAACAGCAAATTATTGCAGACCTTCACATACATTCGAGATTTGCGAGGGCAACTTCTAGAAGCATAGACATCCCTAATTTAGTAAAGTACGCTAAAATCAAGGGACTGGGCTTGCTGGGGACCGGAGATTTTCAGCACCCTGAGTGGAGCAAGGAACTAAATGTGTTAGAGGAAAGAGACGGCTTATTATATTGTCAGGGTTTTCCTTTTTTGTGGCAGACAGAGGTTAGCTTGATGTATTCTCAGGGAGGAAAAGGAAGAAGAGTGCATTATGTAATACTCGCTCCTAACAAAGAAGTTGTTTTGCAGATAACAAAATTTTTAGGAAGCAAAGGAAGATTAGATTATGATGGCAGGCCTATCTTTGGCTTTTCTTCTGTTATTCTTGCAGAGGAAATGGAAAAAATTGATAAAAATATTGAAATAATTCCGGCGCATAGTTGGACCCCTTGGTTTGGTATTTTTGGTAGCATGTCCGGTTTTGACTCTTTAAAAGAAGCGTTTGGCGATAAGGCAGACATGATTCATTCAATTGAAACAGGGATGTCTAGCGACCCCGAGATGAACTGGAGAATTAAGGAATTAAATGAAAAGTCAATTGTTTCTTTTTCAGACATACACAGTTTCTGGCCGTGGAGAATTGGAAGAGAGGCTACTATTTTTACAGGAGATTTGACTTATAAAAATATCTTAAACCAGGTAAGAAATAATGAATTTTTTGGGACTGTTGAAACTGACCCCGCTTATGGAAAATATCACTGGGACGGGCATAGAAACTGCAAGTTTTCCTGCTCTCCAGAAGAAAGCAAGAAACTGAATAATATATGTCCTGTGTGCAGGAAGCCGCTAACAATAGGAGTGGAAAATAGGGTAGAGGAACTGGCAACAAATCCTAAAGGATTTAAGCCCAGAAACGCCAAGCCCTTTTATAAGATTCTTCCGTTACACGAATTAATTGCCCTTGCAAAAGGAAGCACCTTGGCAAGCAAGAAAACCTGGGCAACTTACAATCAGTTAATTGGAAAATTTGATAACGAGTTCAACGTTCTCTTAAAAGCAGATAAAAATGAACTTGCAAAACTCTTGGGAGATGAGAAGCTTGTGGAATTAATTATGGACAATAGAGTAGGAAACATAAGAGTTAAGCCGGGTTATGATGGAACTTATGGAATACCTATGTTAAAAGAGAAGCAGAAAACTTTATTTTGAATACTCTTTAAACTTATACCCTTTTTGCTTGGTATTCCTGCCGCAGCATTTATCGGAAAAAGTATATTTCTTGCATTTGTCACATTTTCGCAATTTCATTATGCCCTCTCCTCAAATTTATCTTTGATATATTAGCATTTAATAATACTCTGTAATTTTTTTGAATAGATTATTCTTTTTTCTTATTTTAAGATTTTTTAATTTATTTATAGACGCTAATTCCTTAGGCAGAAATTTCATTTTTGTTTTGAAATCTCAAATATACAGTTGTTTTTCTTTGCTTTTTCTTCGAGTTCCTTAAGGAGTTTTTCCATTTTGCGGTTTGCATCCTTATAGTTTTTATCTTTAATTTCAATTGAAAAATTTCCCGCAGAAATATAAGTAGCATCTTCCGGGAGGATGGACTTTATCCTCCTGATTCCATCCCCTTCCCGACTGCGCAATAAAAATTTCTTCTTTACAGAAACTCCTTTTTCTTTTTTAGCACTGAGTATCTTTAGCATCTTTTGGCTTTCTTCTTGGGACATTAATGACTCTAGTTTCTCGGGTTTTTCTTTTGCTTCTTCGAAAAATTCAACTAAACTATATTTTTCTTTTATTTTTTTAATAATCGCTTCAGGATTAGCGATGACTGTTTTTATTGCTGCAGTAAGGCTTTTTTCTTTTTCGTGCGCCTCAATTGTTTCTCTTTTCTCTTTTGCAGTTACTCTTCTTAAACTCAGGTCGATTTGTCCTTTGTTGCTTATCCTTAAAATTTTGCACACAATCTTCTTATTTGGAACAACATAGTCCCTAAGGTTCCTTATTCTTCCAGGAGCTATTTCTGAGGTTATTATTGTTCCCTCTTTTTCATAAGCATCGATTCTTACAAAAACAGTAGTTCCGACTATCTTTGTTACCGTGCAAAGTACTATTTGACCTTCTTCTAGTTCCATTTTAATTTAATATCTCCAGGATTCTCGCCTTTATTTTTGATTTTCCACCGGAAGAGTCTGCAACCGTTGCTCCACATACTATGCATTTTACTTTAGAAGATGCTTTGCCAAATATAATCTGCTCGTTTTTGCATTTTTGGCATCTGACTCTGACAAATCTACTTTCCATCGTAAGACAACCTACAGTTTTCTTAATATCAGGAATTATGAATTCCTGATCACTTTCAAGAATTTGCGTTCTTGAAGCACTCAACTTTCCCTTGGCGTTAAGATTAAAGTGAAAGAAGAATGAGGTTTTTAAATTTTTACTAATTCTATTTCCAGTTTTTTTCTCAATAATTCGATAAACTCATTTTCCTTTTCCTTAGAAATCAAGCAGCCTGCTGCTAAAGGGTGTCCTCCTGATTCCCCTCCAACCTTTTCGATGACTGAGTCAAGAATTTCTCTTATATTCCTTCCGTTTCTTCCAGCAATCCTTCCAGAAACCTTTATCTTGTCATTATTCCATGCCATAGTTATTATTGCAGTTCCTTCTTTATAAAAAGAAGACATTGAAAGTATCGAAGCAATAGTTCCTATGACAGTGTCTTTAATGTTATCTTTTGCGTTTATTATTATGTAATCCTTCCCTTGTATTTTTTCTAGGTTTGATATATAGTTAAGCCCTGAAATTATGTGCTGTTTATAACTTGCATATATTCTTTCTGCTTTTTGCCTGGCTTCTTTGCTTCCCATACAAAATGCCAATGCCACATTGCTATGATCTAGCCTAGAGCAGGCGTTTATCATAGCAGAGAGTTCCCTTGCATCTTCTAATCTGTTGAATATTTTAACAAGATAGATGTTTCCTATGAACTTTTCAGTGTCTTTTTTGGTCCTTCTTAAGACTATTGCTGTAACGAGTTTAGACATTTCTTCTTCATCTAGTTCTATTAGGCTCTTGTACTTTCCTCCTTTTTTTTCTATTCCGGCATCTCTTAATAAGGCTGCAGCCCCTACGGAAGAGCCAGTTACGCCTGGGATGAATAGGCTTGAGCTGTATTCAAGGGTTTTGTCTAATGGGCGGGTGGCTGGATAGAGAAGAAGCCCTTTTTTTATTTTTATATCAGCGTCCTTTATTATCTGATTGCCTATTTTTCCTATATTCTGGTCATGCATATCCCCTACCATTCCGATTATTGCAAGATTCGCAAGACTTTTGTTTTGGGCACTTATTTCTTTTACAAACAAATAAGTTAGGGCTGCTCCGCATAAATTGTCTTCATCGTGTAGGTAAGGGTTTATTATGTGTATATTATCCTCTATCTTCTGGTTTTTTTCTATTTCATGATGATCTAGGATATAAACCTGATTTTTTATTTTATTTAAGTGTCCTAGGCTCCCTGAAGCGAGATCAAGGAAAAGTAGTATCCTATTTTCAGGAAGTTTTTCAATAGTTTCTTTTTCCAGTTGTTTTATTATTTTTACAGAAAAATTTTTGTCCAGTTTTTGAAGTGCTTTTGCCATTATTGCTGCAGAAGTAACTCCATCAGTATCGTAATGGCTTATAATTTGTATTTTTTTATTTTCGCTTTCTTTTAGAAAGTCCCCTACTGTCTTTTTCAGATTGTCCAGCATTTTCCCTCTTTTTGTATTTATTATACTTAGTGATTCTTGCTTTTATTATTGTGAGCGCCAGCCTGGCTCTTTGGTCTTGTTTATTTTTGCCTAGGTGTTTAATGATTGATTCTTGTTTCTTCTCTAAGTTAACTAATGTGGCATCTTGATAAAGATTATTTTCCTTAAGAATTTGGCTTATTTTTTTACCTAACAGCTTTGTTTTTGGGATTCCATGCTTGTCTCTTAGCTCGGTACCTATTTTTTCTGACGTTAATCCTTGCTTAGCCAACTTTACAACTAGTTCTTCTATTTCTTTGTCACTTGTTTTCAACCACTCAGGCTTTTCCTTGCTTGCTTTTAGTTTTTCCCTTGTCATGTTTATCTTTATTTTTAGTCCTTTAAAAATGTTTTGAAAATTGCAGAGTAGTAAAAAACATAAAAAGAAAACAAGTAGCCCCAAAAAGTTTTCAATTTAGTATATCAATTTTATAATTCGAAATTGAAAAATTTTTCCGCCAGCCTCCACATTTTCAATTTATTATATTATCCAGGAAAGTAAATTAAAAATGCTTGTAGAACCCTCGGGTTCTTATCATGGAGAATAAACATAACATCAAAATCAAGGATTTTGAGTTATAATAGCCCCGCCAGGATTCGAACCTGGGTCCCAGCCTTTCTCCCGAAAGACCAAAGGGCTAGATGCTTAGTCTTTTTAGCATAACCAAAAATTTGACCGCTACACTACGGGGCTATATAAAGAGTAAATTTTCCTGATTTATAAGTTTATTTGTATGTTCCATCATAATTTTATTTAAATATATAATTAACTGATTTTTCTTATGGAGAAAACAAAGGAAGATATTAAGAGACTAAAAAAACACCTGCGTACTTATCTTGGAAAAACACAGGAGATGTTTATTAGGACTATGTCTCCGGTTTTTGACTTGCTGACCGCGCCCCCCTTAAAAATAGAACTTGCTCTTTCTAGGTGTGGGGGATATATTCCGAAGGGGGAAAATGAGGTTGTAATAAGCTTATTTGACGGCAATTGGGAGTGCTTGGACTGCTGGAAAAGATGGGCGAGGTCCAGAGGATATATCTTATCTCATGAACTATCTCACTATCTTCATTTTTTAGCCAACCCTTCTGTTGAAAAAGAAAAAGGAGTCTATACTCATGAGAGGCAGGGCTGGAGTGAAGAAGGGTATTTTGCAGTTGAGACAATAGCAGAGCTTTCCTCTTTAGTGTTTTATGATAAAATTGGCAAGTTGACTAATGACCTGCTTCTTTTTGCTTCAACTTATCCTTATTTTGCACCCGCTTTTGGCTTGTTTACAGACAATAGAAATCCTGAAGGGCTTCTTAAAAAACTGGTTCAGATGGATTTAAAAAAATCTTTTTCTGTAATTTCTCCTTATAGGCATCTTTTAGATTCTCCAAGAACCAATAAAGATTTATACTTTGGTGTTTGTGTTAAAGAAGAGCGTTTAGTTGCTTAAATAATTCATTAAAGCAATTTAAAAGCCTTTCTTATAGCGCCCTCTGGATTCCACTTTCCTTAACTGCTCGAGAATCTTGGATCTGTCTTTGCTTTTATATCCCCTTAGGACAGCATCAAAAAGTTCTTTCCAATAAAGGAAATGCTTGGCTTCCAAAGCTTGTTTTAAAAGATGAAGGTCAACTGCTTTGTCTTCAATTCTCCTGCTGTCAAATCCAAGTCCAAAATCAATGAAATAAACTTGATTATCTTTTAAAATCATGTTTGACGTTGTTAAGTCACCATGAATAATATCAGAATCATGCAGTTTAGCTATATTTTCTCCGATTTTTTCGCAAATTTCATGTTTGTTATCTGGAGTGTCTAGGTTGTCTGATAATTTCTTCCCTTCAATAAACTGCATTTCTATTATTTCTTTGTCATCTGAACTAATAACTTCGGGAACTTTTATAATTGAAGCTGCCTTGCTTAATAATTTTGCTTCTTTTTTTGTCCTGCTTTTTCTCAGCTTGTTGTCTATTTCTGGAAGTCTATAGCCTTTTTTTATTCTGTCTTTAATAAGATGAGAATTTTTTTGGATAAGAATCGCTTCTGCGCCCCTTCCTATTATCTTATTTTTCATATGCTTTTCATTTTAATAATCTTTAAATAGGTATCTGTTTAATTTTTAATATGAGTTTAGATGTTGAAGAAGACTCCAAATTAAGAGAAAGTGTTTTTTTGTCAGTGCTTTCTGGATTTTTTGATACTGCCAAATCTGGTTTAAAGAGGAGAGATTTAGGAATTATTCAAGGTGCTTTAAGGACAGTTTATAATGGCATGGGAGAGTTAGTTTATGGTTCGGAGTATCTTTCTCCTGCTAGAAAAGAGTTGCTTGAGAAATTTGGCAATTGTGTTTCAAGAATTAGAGACGATATTCTGAAAGCAGAAAACAGGAATTTGACAGAGGTTGTAGGCTCTCATAATATTTATGGAAGAATAGAGAGCGCTAAGGCAGCATTAAACAGGTATATTAATTATTGGTATAACTCCTAAATTCTTAATTTCTTCCCGAATTTCTTGGCTAATTTCTGCATCTGCTTTTGAGATAAGCCTTGGGAAGGGTCAATTTCTGAAAGATTTCCAGAAGTGAATTCTTTTATCATCTTGTACTGCTTTAACAATTGCCTTATGTCTGTTGTAGTTGTTCCAGAGCCTTTTGCAATTCTTTTTAATCTAGAAGTTTCTTTTTCTATTATTTCCGGATTTTCAACTTCTTCCTGAGTCATCGAGTCTATTGCATGTTGCCATTTCTTTATTTTGTCTTCCTGAGTGCCGAGAAGATTTTCCGGAATTTTAGAGCCTAGTCCGGGAATAAGTTCCGCAATTTTGCTTAAAGAACCCATGCTTTTCATGGATTTAAGCTGTTCCTGCAGGTCTCTTAAATCAATTTTCCCCTGCTCGAGTTTCTTTTTCAGCTTTTTCTGCTTTTTTTCATCGTATTCTATAGATGTTTTTACTTTTTCGACTAAACTCTCTAAATCTCCCAAGCCAAGAATTCTTGATATGAATGATAAGGGATTGAATAGCTCAATATCGTGCATCTTCTCACCAGTTCCTATAAAAAACACAGGCGATTTTGTCTCGTTGCAGGCTGTTAAAGCGCCTCCTCCTTTTGCTGAAGAATCCATCCTCGTTACAATTACACCATCAATTGAGCACGCTTCCTGAAATTCAGAAGCCTGCTTTTTAGCTGCCTGCCCAATATCTGCAGCAATTACGAGAAGAACATAGTCTGGTTTAATTTTTTCTTTTAATTCTTTTATTTCAGAAATAAGTTCTTTGTCTAGTGTATGCCTTCCAGCAGTGTCGATAATGATAACATCATGCCCACTTATCTCTTTTTCATAGTTTTTGTATATTTTTAAAGGATTTTTTTCTTTTTTATCTATAAAAACAGGAATTTTAATTTGTTTTCCTATTTGCTCTAATTGATCCGGGGCTGCAGGGCGATGTACATCTAAACCAACTAAACAAGGAGTATGTCCGCGCTTGCTGTAATATAAAGCCAATTTTCCAGAAGTAGTTGTCTTTCCTGAGCCATATAAACCTAACATCAGTATTTTAGTTTGTTTTTTTAATTCCAGCTCTTTTTTTTCTCCTCCAAGCATCAACAGGAGTTCATCGTGCAATAATTTGACTAGATGCTCTTTTCTGTCTATGCCTTTTCCTTTAATCTTTTCTTCTGATGCCGCTTCTCTGATTTTCTGACTTAATTCTGCGACTAGCTTAATATTAACATCTGCTTCAATTAATGCTCTTTGCAAATCTCTCACTACAGAATCTATTGTTTTTTTGTCAAGAAATATACTACCAGATAGCTTGTCAAAAGTATTTTTCAACGCGTTTCCTAGTGATGATAGCATTTTATAATGAGTCTAATGGGCTTTTTATATTTTTAATTGACTGGTTTGATACTTTTAAATATATTTGAGTTGTTTTTATATCTGAATGTCCGAGTAATTTTTGAATGATCCTTAGGTCTGTTCCCTGTTCAAGCAAATGAGTGGCGAAACTATGCCTTAATAAATGAGGATAAACTCTTTTTTTAATCCCTGCTTTTTTAGCTGAATTCTGGACAATTTTCTGGATAGTATCTTTTGTTAATTTCCCTCCGCGGTTTGAAGGAAATAACACTTTTGAATTGCATAATTCACAGTAATTCATTAACTCTTCTTTCATCGATTCAGGAATTTTTACAAATCTGTCCTTTTTCCCTTTGGCTAAATTAATTTTTATTAAATTCTCCTCAAAATTAATATCTTTTACTTCAAGATTAACAACTTCAGATACTCTTAAACCGCATCCATAAAGAAGTTTAATAATTAATCTGTGCTTTATATTGGAAGTGGAGTCTAATAGTCTTCTTATTTCGTTTATTGTAAGTATATTCGGGAGAGAAACATTCTTTTTCGGATTTGGCAAATTAATTCTCCGTTTTAGGACATTTTCAAAAAAGAACTTTATTGCAAATAAATCTCTTCTAACACTTGAAGGATTTTTCTTTTTAAGATCAGACTGGATATAGTCTTTAACAATTTCTTCATTTAAATTTTTATCTTTTGCGTAATCTAAAAATTTTTCAACAGAATATAGATATCCCTTAACTGTTTGTCTTGAAAAATTCCTTATTTCCAGTTCTTGCTTTAATTTTAAGAGCAATTCATTCATAATTCTTAATTAATTCTTGATTTTATAAACATATTGTTTTTATCTTCATTAGGGAGATTATCAATAATAAACTATTGATAATCTTATGTTCAACGAAATTTCTAATTCTCCTAAAATCTCAAGTAAACAAAAATAGCTAAAATCTCTTTTAGCCATCCCCCGACCACCCGCCCCAGTTACGAGGTGCGCGCCTGTCCTTCGGACAATTAGCCAAAATCAAAGATTTTCAGATTTATTGGAAATAATCTTTTTTCACCACCCAAACGATAAGTTTTTATATGAGCTTTTATTAATTTTTATTGTGAGGTGATGGCACCCCAGAAGCCTTATTCTGAACCGCAATAAAGTTTAAATAAACTAAATACGCTGAAATATCATGGAATACAGAAATATGGACCAGAGCGATTTTATTGAATCTGCAGCTTATCTTGCAGGTGAAGATAATATAACATATGGTAAGGGCACTTGTGCCGCACCATGTAGAAGTTGTGGCGGTGGTTGCTATGGTTGTAAAGGAAGTAAAGCAAGTAAAGGGGCTTCTGCTTCTTTAGAAGGCAGAGAATCAAAACTTGCAGAAATGGTTGAAAGCGTACTTGAATAAGTATGAATTTAGAAACCACACTTAGCAAGTTTAAATTACTTGAAGAGAAAGGCAGATTAGGTATACTTAGGAAGTCCTTTAATTTTACAGATGAGCCAAAATTTTGGATGTATTCTTGTGTTTCTAATGAAGGAAAATATGAAAGTTCCTCTCTTGATAAAAATAAACAATTCGCAAAAGTTAAAGCATTGGGTGAATACAT
>Ga0172362_10000228_pt1 | contig 43070 bp, 47 predicted proteins | sample LakKivs1_kivu2a2_FD_114534 | JGI IMG/M metagenome (GOLD analysis project Ga0172362, IMG submission 114534) | Sediment microbial communities from Lake Kivu, Rwanda - Sediment s1_kivu2a2 | ecosystem: Environmental > Aquatic > Freshwater > Lake > Sediment | place: Rwanda: Western Province, Lake... | reverse complement strand
TTAAGTATTTCTTTCATTTTCTCTAAGTTTGTAGTCCTTGTTTCAAGGGGCTTTCTGGTTATTGTTTCCAACTTGAAACCAAGCAAATTTAGAGAAATTTTTATAGCAGAAGCAAATGAATTTGAGTATTTATAAATTTCAGAAAGTCTCTGTATTTTTTCATTAGCATTCATCAATGAATCAAAGTCTTTATTTATGAAAGCAGCAATAGCGTTTTTGAAAAGCTCAGGAGCAAAATTTGAAAGAGCCACGACTCCCCCGTTTCCACCTGATATTAAGGTTGAAACAAAGTAAGTTTCAATTCCAGTAAATACTAAGAAATTTCTTTTTTCTTTCCCGTGAATGATTATACTTTTAACATATTCTAGACTATCGTATGTTATCTTTATTCCAGAAATGTTTGGGCAGTCTTCGACAAGTTTTATTACAGTTGAGTCCGGAATGCTATAACCTGTTGCAGCCGGAATGTTATAGATAAAAGTAGGAAGCCCATATTCAGAAATTTCCTTAAAATGATCATACAGACCTTGAGAATCAGGAATTAAGAAAAAAGGAGGAGTTGATACTATCCCGTCAAATACATTTTCTTTTGCAAATAAAATAAGGTCCTTTATTTCTTCATGAACAGTCGAAGTTATGTTTAGCAGACTTAAAGCTTTTCCTTTTGCTTTTGAGAGGACAAATTTTGCAAACTCTTTTTTCTCTTCATGCATTAGCGAAGTGAATTCACCGGTCGTTGCATTAACAAAAAAGCCGTCAATGTTATGGGATATGAGAAAATCTAATAAATTATCAAGGGCTTCATAATCAATTGAGAAATCCTTTTTAAAAGGTGTTATGAGTGGTGTTATTACTCCTTTGAAATTTTCATTTATATTGACCATAATTACCTCCTTTATAATTATAACTTTTTTTTGAGTTTTAGCCATTAGGTGCTAAAATTAATTATGAATACAAGTTTGGAGTGTATTAACTGCATTTTTAACCAGATTTACCGCGCTTCTCTTGCTGCAAACGTTACCGATGAACAACTTAATTTAATTATGTCTATAGCTGGGGATGAAATTCAGAGGTTCAACTTCAGTCGTACTCCTCCTGAGGTTGCTTATCCTTTGTACAAAATCGTTGAAGAGATTTCACATGTTGAAGATGCTTACAGGAATGAGAAGGCAGAACATATTACTAAAGCACTTTTTCTTCTTCCCGGAGTTGAAAACAAAATAAGCAAGTCAAAAGATAAGCTGCTTGAAAGTACAAAAGCTTCTATAATCGGAAATGCAATTGATCTTGGAAGCACATACAGCAATATTGAAATAACAGAGGATCTGTTTGATGTAAAATTTGAAAAGTTCTGCCTGGATGATTACGATTTTTTTAGAGACAGGATCCTAAACTCAAGTAATGTTGTATTTATTTCTGACAATGCTGGTGAAACAGTTTTTGACAAACCTCTTGTTGATTTACTTGTGTCAATGGGCAAGGTGGTAAAATACGCTGTAAAATCCAAGCCAATCATAAATGATGCAACCAAAGAAGATGCAATACTTTCAAAAATTGCATGCCAGATAATTGAAACTGGTTCTCAGATTTCAGGGACAATTCTCTTTAGTTGTTCTGAACTTTTCAGAGAAGCTATTCAAAATGCAGATTTAATAATTGCGAAGGGGCAGGCGAATTACGAGACTCTGTCGCAGGAGCAGTTGCCGATATTCTTCCTTTTTATGGTGAAATGCCTTCCAATTGAGAAAGATACTGGATCATCAATAGGGAGCATGTTGCTTTTAAAATCAAAGAATTTTGGAGTGACTTAAAGTATCTGCTTTCTTCTTGACTTAACTTAACAAGTTAATATAATTACACTTAAAATTATCTAAGGAGGCAAAAGGGAATAAATAGCGAAAAGGGAGTGAAACTAACAAATTGAAAGGAGGTTATGCATGAAAAAATTTTTGGCTTTTGTTCTAGTTGCAGTCTTAGTGTTAAGTGTCCTTACAGGCTGTAAACAGCAGGTAAAACAGCCGGTAACTTTGGTTTTTGCAAAAGGTGATGCAGTTGAACTGGACCCAGCTGATGTCACTGATGGAGAGTCAATAACTGTAATGAACAACATTTTTGAAGGATTGGTGAGGTATAAGCCAGGTTCCACAGAAATTGAGCCATGTCTTGCTACAACCTGGGAGGCTTCATCTGACGGTTTAGAATGGACTTTCCACCTCAGGCAAGGAATAAAATTCCATGATGGAACTCCTTTTAATGCTGACGCGGTTGTTTTTTCCTATGAGAGACAGAGAGACCCCAATCACTCCTTCCATAAATATGGAAAGTGGGAGTATTGGAGCTGGTGCTTCAGCGAAATCGCCAAAACTGAAAAAGTTGATGATTACACTGTTAAGATTACGCTCAGCTCTCCTTTTACTCCATTCCTGAGCACTATGGCAATGTTTACTGCAGATGTTGTAAGCCCGACAAACTGTGAGAAGTGGGGAGACCAGTGGTTTGCAAATCCTATTGGTACTGGACCTTTTAAATTTGTTGAGTGGGTGAAAGGTGACCATATTACGCTTGAGAAAAACAATGATTACTGGGGAGAAAAGGCTAAAATTGATAAACTTATTTTCAAAGTCATTGATGATCCTTCAGCAAGACTAATTGCTCTGCAAAAGGGTGAAGTTCAGGGAATGGAATTCCCAAATCCTAATGATTATGAAACTATTCAGAAAGACTCAAACCTTGTCATCTTAAGTGAACCCGGACTTAATGTTGGCTACCTTGCAATGAATATGGGTGAGGATACTCCAGGATTCGAAGCTCCTTATAAGGACGTAAGAGTGAGACAGGCAATAGCTTATGCAATTAATAAAAAAGATATAGTAGAGCAACTTTATAAGGGAACTGCAGTTGTAGCGAAAAATCCAATACCTCCAACACTTTGGGGATATAATGACGCAATTCAGGATTATGAATATAATCCAACTAAAGCAAAGGAACTTCTCGCTCAGGCAGGATATCCAAATGGCTTCAAAACAAAGCTATGGGCAATGCCTGTGTCAAGACCATATATGTTTGACCCGCAGAAAATCGCAACCGCAATTCAGGCTTACTTAAAAGCAGTTGGTATAGATGCGGAGATTGTAACATATGATTGGGGGACATATCTCCAGAAGACCGAAGGCGGAGAACATGCAATGTGCTTGCTTGGTTGGACAGCAGATTATGCTGATCCAGACGACTTCCTGTATGTATTACTTGACTCAGATTCGGCCACTGTTGGGTCTGCAGGAAATGTTGCTTTCTACAGAAATCCTGAGGTACATAAACTTAATATCCAAGCACAGCAAGAAACCAATTTTGATAAGCGTGTCGAGCTTTATAAGAAAGTCCAGGAGTATGTTCATAATGATGTCCCATGGGTAACTATAGCACATGCCAAGCAGACGCTTGTTTTCCACAAGAGCGTTAAAGGCTTCGTTCTTTACCCGACCGGCGACTATCATTTTGAATCTGTAACTATTGAAGGGCAATAGAATAAAATCTGAATAAAGAGGGGGGACGTGTCCCCCCTCTTTTGAAAAGGTAATAAATGCGAAATTACATTCTAAAGAGAATACTGAATTTAATAATTATGCTTTTTGCAGTTTCTATCTTAATATTCCTTCTGATAAGGTTAGCCCCTGGAGATCCTGCAAGAACAATGGCAGGAGAGCATGCTTCTCTTGAAATTCTTGAACAAATGAGGAAAGAATGGGGCCTGGATAAGCCATTGATTGAGCAATACTTAATCTGGCTGAGGCATGCGTTCAAAGGTGATTTTGGACGTTCAATCTTAACCCATGAGTCAATCTTAAAGGAGATTCTATATAGATTTCCAAATACCCTTGAGCTTTCCATTTTTGCAATGATTTTTGCAACGCTTATAGGATTATTTGCTGGAATTATATCAGCAGTTAGAAGATATTCTATTTTTGATTACTTTACAATGTTCATAGCTTTATTTGGCGTTTCAATGCCAGTATTCTGGCTAGCAATAATGCTTCTCCTGTTATTCGGATTGAAATTAAACCTTCTTCCTATTAGTGGAAGGTTGAGTGTATTCTATTCAATCAAACCTATTACTCACTTATACCTTGTTGATTCATTGATTACTTTAAACTTTCCTGCTTTCTTTGACGCTTTAAAACATCTTGTCCTTCCTTCGGTAGCTCTTGGAACAATCCCCATGGCTTTCATTGCGCGCATTACCCGTTCAAGCATGCTTGATGTGTTGAACAGGGACTACATACGCACTGCCAAGGCAAAAGGGCTTACCCAGAGGGCAGTAATTATGAAACATGCATTAAAAAATGCCTTAATTCCAATTATTACTGCTTCCGGAACTGAATTTGCACTTCTTTTAGGTGGTGCAGTTCTAACTGAAACTGTATTTTCCTGGCCAGGATTAGGCACTTATGTAGTCCAGGCAGTCAATGCAAGAGATTACCCTGCAGTTCAGGGTGCAGTAATCTTTATTGCACTTGTTGTAGCTGTTGTTAACTTGATCGTTGATGTTTTATACGCTTTCATCGATCCTCGCATTCATTACCAGTAAGGAAAATTATGGAAGAATCTTTTGTCAGAGAATCATTAAGATATTTGAGAAAAAACAAATCTGCTATGTTTGGCTTAGGCATAGTAATCATGTTTATACTTATTGCTATATTTGCTCCATTACTTGCATCGCATGAACCAAATATACAAAACCTTAAGAACAATTTAAAGCCGGGTTTCTGGTCCGGAAATAAAGAATATTTTCTGGGGACTGATGAATTTGGCAGAGATTTATTGAGTAGAATAATCTATGGGACTCGAGTATCCTTATCGACAGGATTAGTGGCAGTTTTTATAGGTGTCTTGTTAGGAGGTTTCGCTGGAATTTTCTCGGGGTTTTTCGGCAGGTGGATCGACAATCTAATAATGAGAATTACTGATATTATGTTCTCCCTTCCTTCAATTTTGCTTGCCATTGTAATTGCAGCAATCCTTGGAAGAGGGCTTAGCAAAGCAATGATTGCGATAGGTATTACATATGCTCCGCAGATTGCAAGAATTGTTAGAAGTGAAACAATTGTGATCAGCAACACGGAGTTTATTGAGGCATCAAGAGCAATTGGATGCAACAATGCAAGAACTATTTTCGTTCATGTTCTTCCAAATGTTACTTCTGTTATTATCATTTACGGGACATTAAGCCTTGGCAGTGCGATTCTTGACGCAGCTGCTCTCGGTTTCTTAGGATTGGGAGCGCAACCACCAACTGCTGAATGGGGAGCCATGCTTTCGCAGAGCTTTCATTCAATAACTGGTGGTTACTGGTGGGTAGAAACTTTCCCTGGATTTGCCATACTTCTAACTGTACTCGGTTTCAACCTTCTTGGTGATGGACTTCGAGATGCTCTCGACCCAAGGCTAAGGAGAAAAGCTTGAAAAATCTTCCTATTTTGCTAAAATTGTTTTGATATGAAAGAGATAACTGTTTTAACTTTTTTTCTCATAATTATTCTAATCATTTCAAGTATAGCTGTTATATTTGTTACTCAAAATTCACAGATCATTTCAATAAAATTTTTCCATTTGATTTTTCCTGAGGCAACAGTTGGAGTAGTGGCAGTTTTGGCGTTTTTTGCAGGTGTTGTTTTTACTTGGGTTTTGCTGCTTGTGGTCTACTTCTCAACGCTATCAAGATTCAGAAAAAAAGTCAGGGATCTCATTAAGGAAAAAGAAACTCTTGAAGCAGAGATAAATGGCGTTAAAAAGCAATCTCAAAAAGAGACTCCACAGGGAAATTCATCAGAAAGCAAGGGTAAAGTATAGTGAAGAGGATTGCAAGGATTTCTGCAATAGCTGCACTATACTTCATTCTCACTTATCTTCTAACTCCAATTTCCTTCGGTCCGTTCCAGGTAAGAATATCTGAAGCTTTGGTAGTGCTCCCATTTCTATTCCCTGAGGCAATAGCAGGAGTTACACTTGGCTGTTTTCTATCCAATATATTTTCTCCTTTCGGCCTCATTGATATGATTTTTGGGACATTTTTGACTTTTTTTGCTGCCTTACTCACATGGCTTATAGGAAAAAAATTTAGAAAAAAATTTCTAGCACCTGTACCTCCGATTCTTTTAAACGCTTTTGGAGTATCGTTATATGTAATCGTGTTAGCAGGACTTTCACCATTAGAACTATCCGAACTTAAGGGAATAGACTCTTTTTTGTTCGTCTTCAAGCATTTCTCGTTGATGCCATATCTTGGAGGAGTCCTAACAATAGGTCTGGGGGAAGCCCTGGCAACTTATGCTCTTGGAGTTCCTTTGCTTTATACTCTTGAAAGGAGAAAGATTAAATGAGAGTAAAGATATCTCTTGGACAAATAAACCCTGCACTTGGGGATTTACAAAGAAATTTAGGAAAGCATGTTGAATTTACAGAGAAAGCTATTAATGATAAAGTGGATTTAATTGTTTTTCCCGAACTTAGCATGACTGGTTACAGTCTCAAGGATCTTACGGAAAAAGTTGCTTTGAGTCTCAATGATCCATTTTTTAAGCCCCTTCTTTCTAAAAGTAAATACATTGATATCGTTTTCGGCTTTGTAGAAAAAGGAGAGGATAAGAATACTTACAATTCTGCTGCATATTTATCTCAAGGTAAGATTGTCCATTTGTATCGTAAGATATATCCTCCTAATCATGGCATGTTTGAAGAATTAAGGTTTATAGGAAGTGGCGATAAGATAAAAGCTTTTAATACTAAATTTGGAAAAGTATCAATGCTTATATGCAGAGACTTGTTTCATCCTTCTCTTGCTTTTCTCTCGTTTGCTGACAATGCTGATTTTGTTTTAGCGATTAGCAGTATGCCTCTCAGGGGCCTGAAAGGTCAGAGACCTGCAATACAGGAGATGGTTGATATTGCTTGCCTTTCTTACGTTAATTTCTACCAGTTGTTTGTTGTTTATGTTAATAGAGTGGGATTCGATGATGGCTTGGGTTTTTACGGAGGTTCTTTTATTATGAGTCCACTTGGCAATAAGAATATTGAGGCTCCTATTTTCGAAGAGGTCCTAGTAAGTGGTGAAGTTGATACTGAAGACATTTTCAAGAAGAGACAGACATTTCCTCTTTCAAGAGAAGAGGACTTAAGAGTTGTCTATGACAACTTAAAGAGAATCCTGGAGGAAAGAAATGGTTGATTTAGATTTGAATTATGAACTTGTGGCAACTTTTATTGTTAATTTTATACATGAAAATGTTCTTAGTAACGGCTTTAAAAAGGTAGTTTTAGGTGTTTCTGGAGGAATTGATTCTGCAACTGTCTTAGACCTTGCAGTAAAGGCTCTGGGAAAAGAAAATGTATATGGCCTAATAATGCCCTACAAGCTGAGTTCCAGGGAATCAATTGATGATGCTGTAATGTTGTCTCAATTGTATGGAACATCATACGAGAAAATTCCAATAACTGACGTAGCTGATGCATATTTCTCAAAGTTAAAGATTACAGACAAAATGAGAATAGGTAATTTCCTTTCTAGGATAAGAATGGCTATTCTTTTTGATAAAGCAAGAGAGGTTGATGCAATAGTCGCTGGCACAAGCAATAAAAGTGAATTAATGCTTGGCTATAGTACCTGGTACGGGGACATGGCTGCAGGAATGTATCCTATAGGCGACTTATACAAAACTCAGGTATTTGGACTTGGGAAGTACCTCAGGCTTCCGCAAAAAATAGTCGACAAAAAACCCACTGCTGACCTATGGCCTGGACAGACAGATGAAGATGAGCTTGGTGCTCCTTACTGCGTTCTTGATTCAATTATGTTTCTTCTTCTGGATGAGAGAAAAACCGAGGAAGAAATTATTCAGCTTGGGTATGATGAAAGTATTGTCAAAAATGCTGTGAAGAGAATTTACGGAACCCAATTCAAAAGAACTCTTCCACCAACACCAAAAATCTCTTCCCGTACGCTTGGTTCAGATTTTCAATATCCTCACGACATTATGAAATAAGAATCTTAAAATAACTTCTCTATCTCCTGAATTCCTTTTCTAATTGAGAAAAGGGCCATTCCAAGTTTTGCTTCTTTGTTTGTTACAACCATCAAGGCCGCAAGGCCTTTAATTCCTGTCGTAATGATATAACCGGATTCACTTTTCACATACGCCTGTTCTATAGCACCTTTTTTCAATTCTTCAGAAGCTCTTTCCCCCAAAGCAATAATGGTTGCTGAAAGTGCTGCTATTCTATCCTCTTCAGAGTCTGGAGGTAACAGACTTGCTATAGGAAGCCCGTCAAGGCTCACTAATACCAATGCTTCGAGGTCTGGATCCTCATCTTTCATATGCCTTAAGATTTCAAAAAATGGATTTGGTGTGCTTGAAATCATTCTACCCTCCTTTAATATCAAATTAAATTATAAAACGAAAGCATTTTCTCCCCAAATATTCCTGTACTCTATGTAAATGTAACCGTATCTGTGTATAGAATCTGAAAAAGCACCAGGGTTAAAAAAGAATTTATCCTGAATAGTTTTGTTAAAAGAACGGTGTGAATGTCCGAAAATATATGCATCGAGGTTCTCACCAAGTTCTTGCTTAACACGGTTTTCAATGGCAAAAGGACCTCCAGAGCCATGCAATAGCCCAATTTTTACTCCTTCGATTTCTATTGTGATTGTTTTTGGAAGGCTCTCTTTTACAGAAGTTTCGTCCATGTTTCCGTAAATTCCAAAAAACTTCGATTTGAGTCCTTTTACATATTTCATTACTTCAAGAGAAGTGTAGTCTCCAAGGTTTATCACTGCATCACAATCCTCATAAAGCCCTGTAAAATCAGGAAATTTACTTAACCTATCAGGATAGTGTATGTCTGAAACAACAAATATTTTTGTCTTCATAATTATAGGGGTGGTAAAACCCCACCCCTATACCTCCTTTTCATGCCAGGTTTAAATGGGTGCTCCGTATTCTTCCGCCTCTTTATAAAGCCCAACCCTGGCAAGATGCATTTTTGTAGGAACGCCTTCTTTTGACCATCCTCTAGCTTGATAATACTCATCAAGCATTTTCTGAAGCTCTTCTTCTGTTACATAGTTTCCTTTGCTAGTGCCATTGCTGATGGGATCATGGGTCACTCTATAGGGAAGATAATCATCCTTTCTTGTAAAACCTTCCCTAACATTGAACAGCCTCTGTAAGTTATATATCCTCTCACCTATAACCATAAGCCAATCAATGTTGTAATCAACCCCTGTTACTGCCCTTATTCCATATACCATTTCCTTATCTAGCCAGAAAAGACTTCTTGAAAATTTGCACATTCCTAATGTATCGTACATTGTCATAAAATCTTCACCAGTTTTAACTTCATAGCCTTTCCAGTTTGCAGTAAGCCTGTCAATATTTGATAGTTTCCAAAACTGTCCTGTAAGTTCAGGAGCGTAAATGCCACCTGTTAAATGGCAGGCGCCTCTTACTGAAACTGCAATAGCGAGAGCCATTCCCTTTAGACCTCTTACATCGTAAGCAGGGGGTTCTAATCCTTTAACTTCTAACGCAAACTTATATGAATCTTTTCCAATTTTCTCTGAGGCTTCTTTAACTCCGTTAGACAGAAGTTCACCAAGTCGCCCTTCTTTATGTGCAATTCTTTTCATTGCAGCAACCGCAGCGTCACCGTTACCAAATCTTAAGTCTAAACCATCTGTATCTTCTTTTGTAAGTAATCCTTTTTCATATGCTTCCATTGCAAAACCAAGGGTAACTCCCGCAGAAATTCCGTCAAGTCCTGCTCTATCACAAATCTCGTTTAGTTTTGCTGTTACTTCAATGTCTTCAATTCCTAATTCTCCACCGAGAGAGTAAAGAATTTCATACTCAACGCCTTCAACTCTTGTTCCTGCATATTTTCCTTCTTTGACAACTATATGCCTTCCGCAGGGTTTGTTGCAGTGTGGGCATGGGTGATGTTTTTCAGTATACTTTGGAGACCAGTAGTAAGGGTCAAGATGAGATTTTTCTCCTTTGTGCATCTCGAAACTTTCGCTAAAAAAGCTCTCCTGCCAGTTCTTTACGGGAAAAACTCCAATTTCCTTATTTACCCATTCGTAAAACTCTCCGGATCCATATGCCATATCCAGTTTTTGAACTTCAGAACCAACAATTTTGTTGTTCCATTCAAGTATTGCCTTCTTTAGTGCATCCCTATCTCCATATTCAATTTGCTTTGTCCCCTTTATTGCAATAGCCTTGAGATTCTTGCTTCCAAATACAGCTCCACCTCCTGCTCTTGCTGATTGGCGCTCTTCAAAGTCAACTCCAGAAATTTTTGAAAGTTTTTCCCCAGCATATCCTATTGCACATGTTCTAAAATCATTTCCATATTGCTTCCTAAGAATTTCCTGAGTTTCAATTGCATCTTTACCCCAAAGCTCGGAGGCATCTTTAATCTCGATTTTATCATCCTCCATTAGTATATAAACAGGGTGTTCACTTTTTCCTTTTATGACCATTGCATCATAGCCTGCTTTTCTTAAAGCAACTCCGAGCCATGCTCCGCTTATGCTTCTGCCAAAAGCATTAGTCAATGGTGACTTGAAAGTGACAGCAGTTTTTGAAGCGGTAGAAAGCCCGCTTCCAACAAGGAGACCTGGAGCAATTACAATGATGTTATCGTCTGAAAATGGATCGATTTTTGGTTTAAGATAATCAAAAAGAAGTCTTGTCGCAATTCCCAGTCCACCTAAGAAATCTACTAGGATCTTTTCATCAAGAATTACCACATTTACAGTTTTTTCTGTAAGGTTTACTTCAATGAGTTTACCCGTAACTCCCTTCATGTTTACCTCCCTATTTTTCAATGTATTTCTTAAGTAAGTTGATAGCTCCTGCAACATCATTGGTGTCTATTGTTTCTCCAGAAGTATGAACGTAACGCGCAGGTATTGAAACTGCTCCGGACATTACTCCTGATTTTGTAAGCTGCATTGCATAAGCATCAGTGGTACCGCCTGTAAGAACTTCAAGTTGATAGCTTATTTTTTCTTGTTTTGCCGTTTTTATCAATTCATCTTTGATTTCTTTTGATGCTATCATTCCGCCATCCATAACTTTGACAGCTGGTCCATTTCCCAAAGATAATGCCATAGGCTTGCACTCAGGAGTATCGCCTGAAAATGTGACATCAACTGCAATTCCCAGATCAGGAGTTATTTCAAAAGTAGAAACTTTCGCTCCTTTAACTCCAACTTCCTCCTGGGTTGTAAATACGAAGAAAAGATCAAAGCGCGACTTTCTCTTTTTTAGATTTTTAATTACCTCAATAAGGACATATACACCGATCCTATCGTCCATAGAAGGAGCAATTATTCTTGAATCGTTTCTAATAAAGTTTGGCAAATAAACTCCTAGGGTACCTATTTGAACCATCTCTTTTGCTCTTGCCTTATTTGTAGCTCCAATATCAATAAAAACCTTTTCCATTTTTGGTTCTTTAACTTCCCATGGAGACTCTTTGTCTTCATAGAAGACATATCCTTCAATGCCATTTTCAAGAAGAATTTTCTGCCCTATAAGGAAAGATTTTCTAAGTCCCCCAATTTCGCTAAATCTTAGAAATCCGTTTTTGTCTATGTCGGTTACTATAATCCCAATGGAATCAGTATGAGCAGCCAGCATCAGCTTTTCTCCGCTTCCTTTGATATGCGCCACAAGGTTTCCGAATTTATCTTCACTAATTTCGTCAACTTCCTGCTCAATTTCAGCCCTTATGATTTTTTTGACAGCCTCTTCCTTTGAGGAAGGTCCGAAAGCAAAAACAAGTTTCTTAATTAAATCTTCCATATATTCCTCCTTACATTGACTTAATAAATTCTCGTACTAGTTTCTTCGTATTTTCATAGTCTTCCATATAGAAAAGAGAAACAGGCGAATGTATATATCGAGCAGGAACAGCAACCACAAGTACCTTAACCCCGCTTTTTGTAAGTTGGATCTTTGAAGAATCAGTTCCTCCTGCAACTACTTGCTTGAATTGGAAGGGAATGTTCTGCTTCCTTGCTACTGAAGTCATTTTTTCTCTTAGTTGATGATCTGTTATCACTGACCTGTCTTTAATTGTAATTACGGGACCTGCTCCGAGCCTACTCACTTTTAAGTGATCCTTTATTTCAGGCATATCAGCAGAGATTGTTCCTTCTAAAGTGACTGAGATGTCTGGAGTATAGTTGTAAGCACCCACAGAGGCACCTCTTAGTCCAATTTCCTCCTGTACTGTATACAGAGCTATGACTGGAAAATTAAATTCCTCTGTTAGAAGTTCTGAAACAATTGCACAGCCTAAACGATTATCAAATGATTTCCCTATGTATTTTCCCATAGAAAGTTCCTCAAATTGAGTATCAAATACGACATAACTTCCGGAAGGACATAACTTCTCAGATTCATCTTTACTTTTAGCTCCAATGTCAATAAAAAGATTTTTATATTCGATTGTTTTGTTTCGTTCGTCTTTTTGTTGAAGGTGAATTGCCTTTGCTCCAATAATTCCTTTTACTCTTTTTTCACCAACAATAACTCTTTTACCAAGAAGTACTCTGTCGTCAAGACCTCCTATTTTTTTAAAGAAGAGGAAGCCTTTCTCGTCAATCTTAGTAACGATCAAGCCAACTTCATCCATATGAGCGTTAAGCATTATCTTGGGGCCAGGTTTTTCCATTCCTTTTAATGCTACGAGGTTTCCAATTTTGTCAACAAAAATTCCTTCAACGTAACCTTTGATTGTCTCTCTTATTAAGTTCCTAACTTCTCTTTCATCTCCGGAAACCCCAAAAGCATTGCTAAGTTTCTCAATTAGCTCAATGTTCGCCATATAGTTCCTCCATAAAGCTATCATCAATGCTTCCAATAAATTGCGTAAGCAGATTTACAGTATTTTCAATATCCGATTGATCTGCAGTTTCAACAGGCGTGTGCATGTAGCGAAGAGGGATGCTGACTACTGCAACAGGAACTCCTTCCTGAACAGTCTGGATTCCTATTGCATCTGTTCCTGAGAAGATATCAACTTCCTTGGAAAAAGGAATATTAAAGTTTTCAGCAGTTTTAATTAATTTATTCACAATTACTCTATCCACTGACGGACCTACAAAGATTACGGGACCATTGCCAATCTCAAAAGCTTCATCTGCTGATACTCCAGGAGAAACAGCATGGGTCACATCAATGGCAATTGCAAAATCTGGTTTTAAAGCATAAGTTGAAGTTATAGCTCCATAAAAATTTTCTTCTTCCTGAGAAGAAAAGTGGCTTATGATATTGACCAAGGGGCTGGTCCTTTTAAGTTTTTTTAGAGCTTCTATTATTACATAGGCGCCAAGCTTATCATCAAAGGACTTGTTAGAATAGCAGTTACCTATTTTGGAGAAACTAGAATTAAATGAAACAAAATCTCCAACTGTTACAATTTCCTCAATATCTTTTTTGTCTAAGCCACAATCTATGAAAAGTTCATTAATCTCAATAGCTTTTTTGGTTTCTTCCTCTGTTACGAGATGTGCAGGTTTAATTCCGATGATTCCTTTGATTGGTTTTCGTCCATGCACAATTACTATGATACCGGGGAAAATTTTTTGATCAATTGATTCTGAAAAAAATCTTAGAAACCCCTCTTCAGTAATCCCTGTTATGATTGCGAATACTTCATCGATGTGCGCATCAAGCATGAGAGAGCATTTACCAGGGAACCCCTTTTTAATGGCAACAAGGGAGCCATTTTTTAAAGAATCAATTCTATCTGCAAATCCAGTAAGCTCTCTTTTGATCGTTGCATGAACTGAAAGTTCTCCTCCTGAAGGAGAGAATTTGTCAGTGAGTTCTTTCAGCAAGTTTTCTTCCATAGATCCTCCTTTTTAGATAAAAGGGCTTAGTAAAAACTAAGCCCTGAAACTGGACAAACAAAAAAGTCCCTAATTTCTGATAAACATTTGCCCTTATTTATCATATTTTGCCTTTCTAGCTACATTTTAAACAAAATAGGCAAAATAAAAAGTCTTATTCAAAAAACAGTTTTATTTCTCTTTGTGCATCTTCCTTGCTTGATGAGGCATGTACAACGTTTTCAGTTAAATCGGGAGAAAAATCTCCACGTATACTCCCAGGTATTCTCTTTTCGGGATAGGTATCACCAACTATAATTCTGCAATTAACTATGGCTCCTTCGCCACGTAATTTTATTGCGATCACGGGACCTGAAATGGTGTATCTTATCAACTGCTCAAAAAAATCTTTTCCTTTATGCATTTCATAAAGCTTTTCGGCTTCTTCTTTTTTCAAGACTACCATTTTTATGTCGACAATTTCCATCATCTTCATTTCAAATCTTCTGATTATTTCTCCAGCAAGCCTCCTTTTAACTCCATCAGGCTTAATAATTACAAGTGTTTCTTCTATCATTACTCCTCCAGTTCATCAAGGTAGATTTCTTTATCCTCCGGATTGTAGCCAACAAGTTCTGCGTAACGACCCAGCTCAATTATTCCCCTTAGGCTTTCTTGAGCCTCGTCTTCTGACATCTCTTCACTAAGAACCTGCAGAAGGTCATTTTTAGAAATTGATTTTTCAGGTGTACTTTGCAGAATTTTAATTAATTTCTGGAAGACAGGCATTTTTTTAAGTGATTCTTTGAAGATAATCTTTCTCTCATTTTCGTCTCCATAAACTAACTTTTTTCCTGTTAGACTTATAATGAGATCGCCTTCCTTAATTTCAACAAATCCTAAGACTTCTGCTACTTTAATTAGTGGAAGCAGTTCGTCAACTTCGAGATCCATATCCTGGGCAATCACATAAACATCTGTTCTGCCATCCTGATCTTCAAGATAAACCAGCATTCCGAGCAAGTTACCTACTTCCACGTACGGCAACGGCGATACGTCATCCATTAGGTTCCCTTAAAGGGTTTCACCTCCTTTTTACTTAGTGATGCTCCAATAATTCTTGAATATATTAAATCATACATTTTGTTAAACTCTATGCTTTCACGATCTCTTGGCTTTGGAAGGTCGATAATAACTTCATCGACAATCTTCCCTGGATGTGAAGACATAATAAGTATTCTATCAGAAAGAAAAATTGATTCTTCAATATTGTGTGTAACCATTAGTATTGACTTAACTGAAATTTTATGAGATATCCATAATTCCACAATTTCCCCTCTCAGGTTCTCTGCAGTAAGGGCGTCAAGTGCAGTAAAGGGTTCATCCATAAGCAATAGCTCAGGTTCCATAATAAGCGCTCTTGCAATGCCAACTCTTTGTTTCATTCCACCTGAAAGTTCCCTTGGATATGCTTCCTCGAAACCTTCAAGCCCTACAAGGTCAATATACTTAAATGCCTTTCTTAATCTCTCCTTAAGAGGGATTCCCCTGGATTCAAGCCCAAGCGTTATGTTTTCTGTAACATCAAGCCATGGCAAAAGACCAAAAGTCTGAAAAACCATGCTGGTGTATGGATTTATCTCTTTGATCTCTCCGTTTCTGATATAGATCTTCCCGGAAGTTGGTTTGATCAATCCAGCAATTATACGTAGAAGAGTGCTCTTGCCACATCCGGAAGGTCCTACAAGGCTTACAAATTCTCCTTCATTCAAAGCAAGGTTAATGTCCTCAAGAACAACAACCTCCTTGTTTTTCAAATTGAAGCTCTGGTATACACCCTTTAACTCTGCAAGATTCACTATCCCTCCATTTTATACCTGTCTACTATTTTATCATAAAGGCGCCTGTAAATAAAGTGGTTAATTGAGTAGACTGTCAAAACCATTATTAGAAGTGAAAGTATAAACAATGGCTTGTTGTTTGCATCAAGCGAAATGTTCAGCAGCGACCCAATACCTGTGAGGAAATAAGCTTTTCCTTTCAAGTTAATGTATTCTGAAACGACAAGCGCATTCCAGCCGCCCCCCCAGGCAGTAATTGTCCCGGTAATGAGAGATGGCAAAGTTGCAGGCAAAAGAAGTCTTTTAAATTTTAATATTCCCTTAACTCCAAAAGAATCTGAGAATTCTAAGAGATCTGTTGGGATTGCTTTCAGCCCTCCATAGATGTTAAATAAAAGGTACCACTGCATTCCTGTAAGCAAAAGGATTATAGATGCAAGATTCAGCCCGTTTTTAAAAGGAAGAAGAAAATAAAGTAAAATTGGAAATACTGAAATAGCAGGTATTGAAGAAATGACTTGCGTTATTGGAGATAATATTGTTGCAAATTTAGGATGCGTGAACATATAAATTGCAAAGGGAAATGTCCAAAGAAGAGAAATCACATATGCTACCAGCAATCTCAAGAAAGAGTAGAAAGTAGATTTCAGGACTAAAAACAAGCTTGCCCGAGTAATTCCCTTAACAATTGTGGGGATTCCCTTGGCCAAAGAAATACTGAGATAGCTTACAACTACTAATAGCAAGACAAAGATTGTATATCTTATTATTTTTGAAAATGTGTTGATCAGTTTTTTATTTGTAATCCTTTTGAAATGAGGCTTGGGTAATTTAATTCTTGAAAATATTTTCTTAATTTTGGCTAAAATACTACCAATAAACTCCCAGAATATAATTACCAATTCCCAAACAGGAGTTTCCTGTTCTTCTCCTGGAGTTGTGCTATAAGTGAACCTTTTTGACCACTGAGAAGTCGGCTTCCAAATGAAAATATCCATGAGTACAATGACTATTGAAAGCGTAATTATTCCAAGAAGGGTCAAAGTAATATTATTTTGAGATGCTGCCTCGAGAATGAAGCTTCCTATGCCCTTGAGCCTGAATGCTTGTGGACCAATAGCGAAAATTTCAGACGCTACAAGAAAATACCATCCGTTAGACCAGCTAACCATGCTATTATAAACAAGCTTGGGAATTGTGCTTGGAATGTATAGCTTTGAGAACTTCAGTTTTCCTACAGGGTCAAAAAAGCTGTAAGCCTCATAGACATCTTTTGGGATAGAAGTTACACTCTCATACACACCAAAAGCCATATTCCATGACTGTGATGTGAAAATAAGAAAAATCGCTGAAAATTCAACTCCTATTGAACTTCCCGGGAATAATGATATAAAGAAGAATACTGCAGCAGGGAAGAATCCCAATATAGGCACAGATTGCAAAATATCAAGGATCGGAAGCATTATAGCTTCTCTTTTTTTACTTGTAGCTGCAAGTATACCGTAAGAAACAGAGAATATTAATGAAAGGGCATATGCGCAACTCATTCTTAAAAAGGATTTCACTGCGTAAATTGGCAGATCTTTGACGGTAAGCTCAGAAATGTAACTGTTTAAATTTACCTGCTTTTTATAGAAAATATAAACAATGCCTATTAGAGATATTAAGACAAGTATTTGTACTCCGAAGTTCAATAGTTTATTGTCTTTTTTCATAATCAAAATGCTGTAATATTATTATCATTGAAATCTTCATCAAGTTCTCTGATGATTTCGAATATTACTGTAGTTTCAGGATCCGGGCAAGATACATATGCCTTATTTTCATCTGTTTCCCAGGGAAGCATTCCTCCATATCTTAGAGGAGTTATGAATTGCCAGAGAGTAACGAATGCCCAACCACAAAAACTAACAGGCACTGGTTGGCCATTTTTACTTATTTCAAATTCGTCTCCAACCTTTAATCCAGCAGAGCACTCACCTTTTCCTCTAACTTCAATCACCCTGATTTTAATTTTATAAATTTTGCGTTCCACACTTATTATTTTATTTATTTTTATTAAAAAAAAAACAAGCAAAGGCTTTTTAATTATAATATTTTGATGAACAGAAAAACCAATTTCATATTTGCTATCTTTTTCGCAGCAGTCTTAACACTCGGCTTCATTATTTATGGATTCCTTTTTAAACCTGAACAGAATTTACAAAATAATTCTCTTGTAACTGCAGAAAATGTAAGCTTTTTCATAGAGCCAGATGATGGAGTTGTTCCTGTTTTAAATGCAGTTTCGGAAGCAAAATCGACAATAGAACTCGAAGTTTATCTATTATCTGACGATACTATTGTTAACAGCCTTATTGATGCTCAAAAAAGAGGAGTGAAGGTGAGAGTAATCCTTGAGGAGAGTCCTTATAATGGATATGGTGCAAATAAAGGCGTTAAAGACAGGCTCTCTCATTATGGAGTTGAAACAAAGTGGGGAAACAGAGTTTATTCATTTACACACTCGAAGTTTTTCATTGTTGATAATAAAACAGCAATAATAATGAATCTTAACCTAACTAAAAGTTCCTTTACCAAGAATAGGGAATTTGGCTTAATTAGCAGCGAAAAAACTATTGTAGATGAGCTTTATAAGATCTTTGAGGCGGACTGGGAAAGAAAACCTTACAAAGATTCAGGTAGCCCATTGGTTGTAAGCCCTGAGAATGCAAGAAACAAAATTGAATCACTTCTTAATTTAGCTAATTTTGAGATTCTCATCTATGCAGAGACAGTCGAGGACCCAATAGTAAAAGATATACTCAAGAAAAAAACTGCACTTGGAGTTAAGGTTTACTGTGTGGTTGCAGACCCTGATAATGTCCAAACGAACTTAATTGCAGTTTATGAACTTAAGAAGTATGGCATCAAGATTAGGTATGTTTCAAGTCCATTCATACACGCTAAAGCCATTCTAATAGATAAGGATATAGGTTACATTGGTTCTGAAAACCTATCCTCAAATTCTCTTGATAATAACAGAGAGGTTGGTTTGCTTTTTAGCAATAAGGCTTTAATTACCTCAATTAGAAAGGTATTTTTCAACGATTTTGAAAAAGGAACTGAATAAAGCACTATCTTCCGTAAATCTCTGTAAGCTCCTTTAACGAATTCTTATCAAATTCAGAAATCTGCCCGAAAGAGAACCTGAACCGCCAGTTTCCGAAAGCTGTTCCAGGAATATTCATTCTTGCATTACTTCCCAATCCCATAACGTCCTGAATTGGGAAAATTGAAATATTTGAAACAGAAGATATTGCCAGCCGTATAAGCTCCCAGTTTATGCTTTCAGAAGAAACATCATGGCCAATATATCTTTTTAAGTTATGTTTTTCTTTTTCTGTGGCTTCGCTTTCAAACCATCCTCTTGATGTATTATTATCATGAGTACCTGTATATACAACTGAATTCTTTTCAAAGTTGTGGGGAAGGTAAGGGTTAGTTGCGTCACCTCCGAAAGCAAAGAGAAGCACTTTCATGCCTGGGAAATCATATTTTTCCAAAGCTTCTGTTACATCTTGAGTGATCAATCCAAGATCTTCTGCAATAACAGGAAGATTCGTGAATTTTGAGTTCAATGCATCTATTAATTCATAAGTAGGAACTTGAACCCATGTTCCATTTATTGCAGTAATTTCTCCATATGGAACTTCCCAGAATGCGATCAGTCCCCTGAAGTGATCCATTCTTACAAAATCGTATAGTTTCAGGCTGTGGTCAAATCTTTTAATCCACCAGGAAAAATTATCTTCTTTAAGTTTCTCCCAATTATACACTGGGTTTCCCCAGAGTTGCCCGGTGCTGCTAAAATAATCTGGTGGAACACCTGCAACACCTAATGGAAAACCATTTTCGTCAAGCTTAAAATACTGGGAGTGTGACCACACATCAGAACTGTCAAGATCTACATACATAGGCATGTCTCCAATTATACTAATGCCGTTACTGTTTGCATAATTTTTAACTTTTTTCCATTGATTGTAAAACATGAACTGAATGAATTTTTCAAAGTCAATTTCATTTGTCAAAGCTTTTCTAAAAATATCTAAAGTATTTTTATCCCTGCGTTTAAATTCTTCTGGCCATTCAAACCATGGTTTTTTGTTGAACTTTGTCTTAAGGGTCTTGAAAAGCACATAGTCTTCAAGCCAGTATGCATTATCCCAGCAAAACTCCTCGAATGAAGTATCATTTATTTTTTTAAAAGCACTAAAAGCCATATAAAGATATTTTTGTTTGATGTCAAAAGCTTCCTTAAAATAAGCTGTGTCATTTGGATAGGAATCAAAAAAGGAAAGCTCTTCTACGCTTAATAATCCTTCTTCCGCAAGTTTATCTAAGCTAATAAAAAGCTGATTTCCAGCAAATGCTGAAATGCTGTGGTAGGGAGAGCAGTCATAAGCAAGGTCAATAGGGGTTAAAGGAAGTATTTGCAAGTATCTTTGGCACATCTGATGAAGAATGTCAATAAAACTGAAGATTCCATTTCCAAAATCACCGACTCCGTACTTAGACGGAAGAGAAGAAATATGAATTAATAACCCCGAGCCTCTTTTCATTTACTTCTCTTTTCTTCTTTATAGAAAGCTACGCCTACAAGCCCGGGTCCTGAATGAACGCCTGCAACAGCAGAAATTTCTCCTACAGATATTTCTCTGACATGTGGATGGCTCTTTAACTGCTCGTAAATGTAATTTGCATCTTTTTCATTTGCTGCATGTCTTATGAAAATTTTCGAGGGAATTTCATCTAGTATATTTTTTCCGATGGAGATAATTTTTGACATAGCGGTATTCCATCCACGGGCATTTTCTACCGTGAAATACTTTCCATCTTCTCCAACGGAAATAACTGGTTTAATGCTGAGTATCTGACCTATTCTACCAGTAACTCTTCCTATTCTTCCACCCCTGATTAGATATTCCAAAGTAGGGACAAGAAAATACAACACAACACAGCTTCGAATTTCAGGAAGCATCTTGATGACTTCAGAGAAAGGTTTACCTTTCTTAATTAGTTTGGCACACTCTACTACCTGTACCCCTTCCCCCATTGAAATGGATTTTGAATCGAAAATAAACGTTTCAATGCCATCTACCTCTTTACTCTGAAGGCTGATTTGATTTGCAGTACTTGAAAGGCCAGATGAAATTGTAATAAAAATAGCATGAGTATATCCATCTCTTTTTAACTCTTCAAAGAGCAACCTTATATCTTCTAATGAAGGAACTGATGTTGAAATCATTGTAGTTTTTATTTTTTTATAAATCTCTCCTGAAGATATCTCTATACCATCAATGTAAATACTATTACCTATAATAATCTTAAAATGAAGTACTTTTATTTTGTAACTATCAATTTCTTCCTTACTTAGGTCAGAGGCTGAGTCAGTAATTAATGCTATCTTCTCCATATCTCCCTCCTTTGCTAATCTTTCTACTTAGATATTTTACGCAAAAATAAAATATAGAAAAACGTAAATTAAGGAACAATCTGAGATAAGACAATAGTTTATAAGAATTATTCTAATGATTTACCTTCAAAAGTAGCCAGTGGATAATAGTATTTATACTGTTAGTGATATCCCAATTCTTGAGAATTCACAGAATAATGATATTGTGTCACTTGCTCTTTTTTCTGCACTTTTATTGTTAGTACCTTTTTTGGAATTCTTACTGCAAACTATAAATAAAAACTGGCTCCCCGTGTAGGACTCGAACCTACAACCTAGTGGTTAACAGCCACCCGCTCTGCCAATTGAGCTAACGGGGAACCCGCGCAACATATAGAATAATAAATTCTTAAAGTTTGTCAAGAGGAAGTAATTCTTCTACGAGGTTTTATGAGGCTTTTGTAATCAGCTTAATCAACAGATTTGCAAATCTAAGTTTTGGATTTTTTGAATTCTCAAATCTTTTATATATTTCTTTATAGGAAATATATCCTCTCGATGAATTTTCCACGACAAGATTCAGGATAGATTGTTTCAGAACCGACTTGTATACAAAGGGAAGGAGCGGGAAGAAAACCTTTGCAAGGAAAGAAGCATATTTTAATTCATCATATAAGCTGCTTTCCAACTTGTTATTATAGTCATCAAGAGTTGAACTTCCTTTTTCCAATGCTTTTTTAATACTCTCTGAAAGAAGCATTGAGGAATAAATTGCAGGGTATATACCTGCTGCATTAAATGGGTCAACCAGTGCTCCAGCTTCTCCTGCCAGCGCTATCCTCCCGCTTGTGAGTTTCTGCGGGAAGTCCCACAGAGCGATCGGGAAGAATTTAATAGTAGCTTTTTCTCTATCTATGGTATTTGCAACTCCCGGTTTGAAATGTCTTTTCAAAGCCCCGCTCCCAACAGAATAGCCTTTTTCCTTTCCCCATATCCAGGCATATCCAAGGTAATTGTAACCGAGATATATTCTTGCGGTGTTTTTGTCTTTAATTGGAACTTTCACTTCTTTCTCTTCTGCAACTATGAATTTTGTCTTCCTTCCTAAATTAGAAATCAGTGAAACCCTGCTTCCAACTCCGTCTGCTCCGACAAGAAAATTGCATAAATACTCTCCTTTATCTGTTTGGACTTTAATTTCGTTTTTATTTTCCTTATATCCTGCAAAATTCTCTTTATAATTCACGCTCAGACCATTTCTTAGAAATTCATCGAAATCAGCTCTTTCAACTCCATATGCAAAAGTCTTCTTTAATGAGGAATTTACAACTTTAATGTTTTTGTAATTAACCTGAAGAGAATCATAAGATGTTTTGCTGAAAATTTGCAGATTTACTGGAGATATTTGTAGAGCTGAAACAGGCAATCCTCCTGCGCAAACCTTGTACCTATTATGGTCTCCCCTCTCGATGATAAGACTATCAATGCCTTCCTGTTTGAGAAAGATAGATAAAGATGCTCCCGCAGGACCTCCTCCAATAATGATTACTGGAAACTTCTCCATGATATCTCCTTTCTATTTATTTTACCTTATTACGCTTTCATCTCTTTCAAAATTGAAATTGAGGCTGGAGTGCCCCCAAAAATTTTCAATTTCTATCCCGCCAATTTTACCATTACTTTTACCTTCTATGAGGATTTTAACTGCTTTTATGTCTGAGAATTCTGTTAAGGTATTTACGATGCTTTTCAGCGCAATTTCCTCAATTGCAATATTCAACCAGTGATCTTTGTTGCTAAGTATAAGTATTTTATCTGCGTCAGTAAGTATTTCTTTTGAAAAGTCAACTTCTAAAATGCTTCCTTTTTTCTCTACAGATAATATCCTGGTTGTCTCCGGGAGAACAGAATTTCCTTCTGAATGGTTTATGGGGCCTTTAATTAGTTCTTCAAGAGCTTTTTTATATAATTCATTCCCATTTACCTGTCTTTTTATTGGAATCAGGTAAATATCGGTATCAGTATATTTTGAAAAATAAATAGTAATTGCTGCTTTAGGTACGCAGGATTGAATTATAAAACACAGGGAAATAAAAAATAACATTTTTTTCAATGCAACCTCAAATCGTTTTCACTCATTTATTTGCTAAGTTAGGTTCCGATTGAAACGTCCAAAGGGCACCAAACTTATACTTAATCACTTTAAATTTCCTTGCAATTAATTATGGAGGATTCAAAGTTTCATTTCTTGTAAGGATGTCCCTTATTCCGATATGCCCCCAGAAATCCTCTATTATTCTTCCATCAATTTCTCCGCTTTCTTTTCCCTCAATAAGGATTTTTACACCTTTAATTTCGGGAAATTCCGTTAAAGTATTTGCAATACTTGCTAGGGCAAGTGCTTCCGTAGAAGATGAAACACCAACCATATTCGCATCGAAAACTATTTCCTTAGAGAAGTTAACAGTAAGTATGTCTCCTCTCTTTTCAATAGATAAGACTCTGGTTGTTTTCGGAAGAACCGCATTTCCTTCTTCCTGGTTCTCAGGACCTTTGATCAGCTCTTCAAGGGCCAATCTGTAAAGGTCGCCCGAGCTAACAGTTCTTTTAACCGGAACAAGGTAGAAATCAGTTTCTGTTGCCTTTGAAAAATACACTGTCACTGATTTTTTTGGAGCACAGGAGATCAGAAGGCAAAAAAATAATGAAACTAGCAATAATTTTCTCATCTTTCCTCCCTTTCCATATAAGCATGTGGCGGAGAGAGTGGGATTTGAACCCACGAGAAGGTTGCCCTCCTACCTGATTTCGAGTCAGGCGCTTTCAACCGCTCAGCCACCTCTCCAATGAATTATTATATTTATTTACGCTTTTCTTCAAAAAAAGCTTTTAAAATGCTTGAGCTTTCTTGTTTCATGATTCCACCTGAAATCTGAATCATCTTATTTCCATTTTTGAATATCAATGGGATGTTTATTTTACTCCCGCAAGCACCGTATTCTGGATCATATGCTCCAAAAAAAATCTTATTAATTCTTGATCTCAAAATTGCATAAGCACACATTGGGCATGGTTCCAAAGTCACATAGATCTCACAATCATTCAGACGCCAGTCATTGATAGCCTTGGAAGCATGCTTAATTGCTATAATTTCAGCATGGGCGGTTGGGTCCTTTCCTGTTTCCGTGAGGTTATGCCCTCTTCCGATTATTCTACCATTTTTTACTATCACTGCTCCGATAGGTATTTCTCCTTTATCAAAAGCTTTTCTTGCTTCAAGGAGTGCCTGTTGCATATATTCGTTCATACAGGAATTATACAAAATATTTATAATATTGTCATGAAAATATACGGTCTTTTAAACTTAAAAACTTTATTTTTATCTAGCAGTAGGGATGCAAATTTCGAGAATGCTGTAAATTCCTCATATAAGATGTCGGAAGATGGTGCACTGGCTTTGATCATATCTGGCAGAATTAATGATTCAATGGAGTTATACAAAATTCTAATTGATAAGCTTGATATTCCATTAGGCATATATATTAAAAAACCTTCGGAACTTAAAAGAGCCAAAAGGAAAGGAATAGAAAATCTTTATTCTGTTGACTTAAAAATGTCAAAAAAAATTAACATTCCAAAAAGCGTTAACGAACTTAATGGCAAAGTTGTCTTAATTGATAATGGAAGTATTTTAAGAATGTTCAGGGAAAGCGAGGATTTTCTCACTGAAATGATTGCGGTATTAACTTCAAGGCTTTTGGAGTCCGGAACTGATATTTTTATCACAGAAGAAGTTAAAAGCGCAATAAAAACGATTAAATTTGCAAGAATTTTTTCAAGAAATAAGTATTTCAAGTAATGCTACGAAATTGCTTTCTTTATCGACTTTTGATAAGGCGGGAATAGTATCCCTTTATCTGTAATGATAGCTGTTATTAGCTTGCTTGGGGTCATATCAAAAGAAGGGTTGAGGGCATCAACACCTTCGGGGGTTATACTTTTTCCCATAAAGTGAGTTACTTCCTCAGGGTTTCTTTCTTCGATTGGAATTTCTTCGCCTGAAGAAATCGAAGGGTCAATTGTTGATACTGGAGCTGCAACATAGAAAGGGATATTATGATACTGAGCAAGAACTGCAAGCATATATGTGCCAATTTTATTTGCAGTATCTCCGTTCATTGCAATCCTGTCTGCTCCGGTAATTACAAGTGAAACTATTTTTTTCGACATCACGAACCCGCTCATATTATCAGTGATCAATTTGAATGGAATCCGAGCTTCCTTTAATTCAAATGCAGTCAAGCGAGCTCCCTGTAAGTAGGGCCTTGTTTCAAGGGCAATAACTGAAATGTTTCCATATTTTTCAAAAGAATTCTTGATTACACAGAATGCAGTACCGTATCTTATTGTTGCAAGCTCACCTGTATTACAAATTGTTAAGATTACGTCATTTGGCTTAACAAGAGCTGAACCATATTCTCCAATTGCTTTATTTCTTAATGCATCTTCTTCTTCCATTAAAATAGCTTCATTTTTGATCTTTTCGATGATTTCTTTGACACTTGAGTTTCTCATTTGTTCTGCTTTTTCAATGATTCTTCTAGTTGCCCACTGGAGATTTACTGCGGTTGGGCGAGCACCGTCCAGATACGTCTTTAATTCGTTCATTCTATCCAGTAATTTGTCAGGGGTTCCTGTAAAATCCATTACACCAAGATAAATACCGTATGCTGCGGCAACACCTATAGCAGGTGCGCCTCTCACCTTCATCATATTTATGGCTTCCCAGACGTCTTTTTCGTTTCTGCATTCAGAGTATAAAACTTCAAAGGGAAGAAACCTCTGATCAAGAATGCGAAGCATCTTCCCATTAAACTCTAAAGAACGGATGTTCATTAAACTTTGTACTTTTTCAAACAATCTGTACAGACAAGGGCTACCTTAACTTCTCCATTAATTGAAACTTTAGCCCTGTGCAGGTTAGGGATAAATCTCCTTTTAGTTCTTCTATTGGAGTGGCTCACACTATTTCCAACCATTGGACCTTTTCCACATATCTCGCATTTTCTACTCATAGTAAACCTCCGATGTAAAATTAAGTTATATATTTTAGGGAATTTTTCAATTAATGCAAGAGCTTCAGTTGTCTTTTAAAGTCTCAGCAATAATAATATAAACAAATTTGAATCAGTTTGGTTATATTCATATTCTTATAAAATTTGTTATAATAAAGGTTGGAGGATGAAAATGGGCAAAATAATAATCTCCCAGAATGCAATAGCAAAAATTGCAGGTCTTTCTGCAATGGAGTCTTATGGAGTAGTTGGGCTTGTCCCGTATAAGTTCAAAGACAAGATACGTTATTTACTTGATAAAAAAGCCATCGATAAAGGCGTTGATGTTAAGGTTGACGGAAGAAACGTAGAAATAGACTTGTATGTTGTAATTCAAGGAGGAACCAAGGTTTCAGAAATTGCAAAAACAATAATAAGTCAAGTTTCTTATAGAGTTAAATCCCTTACCGGCATCGAAAACGTTGAAGTGAATGTAATCGTTAAGGGTGTGAAAAGGGAGGAATAATGAACAGTCTTGATCTGAATGGTTTTGATAGTTTTTTTCGTGGTGCGCTATCAAACCTTGGCAAGAAAAGAGACATTGTAAATAAGCTCAATGTTTTTCCTGTCCCCGATGGAGACACTGGCACAAATATGTATTTGACTTTAAAAACTGCTATTGATGAACTGGATAAAAAGTCTTCCAAGAACCTTAAAGAGTTTGGTAAAACTATTTGTGAAGGAGCCCTGATAGGCGGACGTGGTAATTCAGGAGTCATACTTTCGCAGATTCTCAAAGGATTTTTTGAGGTAATTGATAATTATGAAACAATTAATGCTTATAAATTTGCTGAGGCATTAATGAACGGATCAAAGATAGCATATCAGGCTGTAATCAAACCGGTTGAAGGTACTATATTAACTGTAATGAAGGCAATGGCAACAAAAGCCATGCTTTTAGCACCAGGCGAGCCAGACTTTGACAAGTTCCTTGAAAAAATAGTCACCGAAGGGAGCTTCACCTTGTCTAAAACCCCCGAAATGCTAAGCGTTTTAAAGGAAGCTGGAGTTGTAGATGCTGGTGGACAGGGACTGATATTCATCTTCGAAGGCGGACTTAGTGGTCTTAGGGGAGAGGAAATTGCTAAAACATTTGAAGAAGTGATCGAAGAGATTGATTCAACCACTCTTGGAGAAGAGCTTAAGTATAAGTTCGATACAGTTATTCTTGCTCAATCTCTGGAATGTGATCCCGAAGTTCTTAAGGAAAAACTAACAGAATTTGGTGATAGCATTGTTGTTGCACAAGCCGGGGAGCTTGTGAAAATACACGTCCATTCTAATGAACCTTACCGGATTATTGAGCAAATAACGCATATTGCAAAAATAAAAGAGGCTCGCGTTGAAAATATGCAGCTAGAACAAGAAGAGTTCCTCAAGAAAAAAACTTCCACTGTTGAAAGTCGTTTTCCTTTTTCAGTCATTGCAGTTGCTCAAGGTGAAGGTTTTAAGGAGATTTTTAAAAGCCTTGGAGTTGAAAATATTGTTGAAGGCGGACAAACAATGAATCCTTCAATTAATGATTTTTTGTTGAGCATTGAAAGTTCAAAAAAGGAAAATGTTATTGTTTTTCCTAATAACTCAAATGTAATTCTTGCAGCACAAGAAGCGAAGAAAATGTCTAAAATGAAGTCAGTTGAAATAGTTCCAACTGCAAATATGGTGCAATCAATCCCTGCAATTTTAGGTTTTAACGCAGAAGACGCTTTTGAAAATAATCTCAAGCATGCCATAGAAACAATCAATAATATACATTCAATAGCAGTAACTTATTCAATTAGAGATACTAAGATGAATGGTTTGGAAATTGCCAAAGACGATATTATAGGGATGTTTGATGATGAGATACTTGCAAAAGGTAGTAATCCTGAGGATATTGTTCTAAGCCTTCTTGAAATTAAAAAGGATATTGTTGAAGGCGCAGGTTTTCTGGCAATTTATTACGGAAAAGATACTGCTAAAGAAAAAGTTGATGCTCTTGTAGAGAAGATTCAGGGACAATTCAGCAACATAGAAGTAGATGTTACTTATGGTGGACAACCATTCTACTTTTATTTAATATCCATAGAATGAGGTGAACAATGAACCAAACAAGTAATTTCCTGAAATCTTTTGAAGATTACAATCCTGATTTTGCTATAATCATAGGTTCAGGACTGGGATCCATATTGACAAGAATAAAAATTGAAGAAAAGGTTCCTTATAAAACTATTCCTGATTTTCCACAATCTACAGTAAAAGGACATGCCGGGGAGATGATTTTCGGAAAGCTTGGAGGGCACAAAGTTTTGGTTTTTAATGGCAGAGTTCACTACTATGAAGGATATAGCATGAAAGAAGTAACAATGAACGTCAGAATTGCCAACGAATTTAAAGTTAAAGGTCTCATAATCTCCAATGCTTCAGGAGCTGTAAACCCTGCGTTGAACCCTGGAGATATTATGATGATTAAAGACCATGTTAATTTCATTTTTGCAGATAATCCTTTAAGGGGTGAGAAAGGAAATGAGCGTTTTGTAAACATGACCGAGGCTTATGATACAGAGTACAGAAGAGTATTTAGAAAAGTAGCTGAAAAGAGAAATATAGATGTTAGAGAAGGAGTATATTGCTCAGTTATGGGATCTAATTACGAAACAATAGCTGAGCTTAATCTCATGCACAGGCTTGGGATAGACGCAGTCGGTATGTCAACTGTTCCAGAAGTCATAGTTGCAAGGTTCTACGGAATAAAGGTTCTGGGTCTATCTTGCATTACAGATAACGTTTTCTCTGAAGGAGAAGTCTCCCATGAAAAGGTAATAAAGATAGCGGAAAAAAGTGGTGTAGTAATTTCTCAACTTGCTGAAGATTTTCTGGAGGAAATTAAATGAATATTCTTGAAGTTATCGAAAAGAAAAAATATGGTAAAACACTTACAAAGGAAGAAATTGACTTTATCATACAAGGATATTCAAGAAATGAAATTCCAGATTACCAGATTTCATCTTTGCTAATGGCAATCTGGTTTCGAGGAATGAATGAAGAGGAAACCGCAAACCTCACTAATTCGATGGTTAACAGCGGTCAAATAATTGACCTTTCAAAAATAGATGGAATTAAAGTTGATAAGCATAGCTCCGGAGGAGTGGCTGATACCGTAACACTACCATTGGTTGCCATAATAGCAGCTAACGACATTCCCGTTGCTAAGATGTCGGGTAGGGGCTTGGGACATACCGGAGGAACAATAGATAAATTAGAATCAATTCCGGGATTTAAAGTTGAGATACCTGTTGAAGAGTTTATTGAAATAGTTAATAGAGTTAAAGGTGCAGTTATCTCACAAAGTGAAGAAGTAGCACTTGCAGACAAGAAATTATATGCTTTAAGGGATGTAACTGGTACTATTGATAGTATTCCTCTTATGGCTTCAAGTATAATGAGCAAGAAAATTGCTTCAGGCTCTGATGCAATAGTTCTGGATGTAAAAATGGGCAATGGAGCTTTCATGCAGAGCCTCGAAGATGCTATTGAGCTTTCAAAAACAATGGTGAATATAGGTAATTCATTAGGAAAAGAAACCGTAGCATACATTACCGATATGAATGAACCACTTGGTGATGCAATAGGAAATGCCATTGAAGTGGAAGAAGCCATAGAAGTTCTCAAAGGGAAAAGTCATAAAAAATTGCTTTCTGTTATTGAAACTTTAGGAGCTGAAATTATTAGGATGGCAGGCAAAGCTTCAGATTTTAATGAGGGTAGGATGATTATTGGAAATACAATAAAAAATGGAGCAGCCTTAAGAAAATTTTCAGAAATTATTCAGGCACAGGGAGGTAACCCTGATGTGGTAAATGATATAGAGCTTTTGCCTCAAGCAAAATTCAAGATTCCATTCTATTCAGACTCGAGCGGTTGTTTAGCTTCAGTTAAAACTAAAGAAATTGGACTTTTGGCAGCATATCTTGGTGCCGGAAGAGAGAAAAAAGGAGATTCAATTGACCTCTCAGTTGGCATTTATTTCAGAAAGAAAATAGGGGATAGAATTGATAAAGGCGAGGTAATTGGAGAAATACTTGCAAATGATATTGAAAAGGCAAACATTGCTCTGAATAAAATGAAAGGATTGTTTACACTTTCAGAGAAAATTATCTCTCCTAAAAAAGTCATATACTGTAGAGTAAGCAAAGAAGGCATTGAGCACTACTCTACATGAAGGCAAGTACAGTAATTCTCACCCATGCTGGTGCAGATTTAGATGCCATTAGTTCTATATTTGCTGCATCAAAATTATATCCAGGATCAATTATTATTAATCCAGGTTCTCTGGATATAAATGCTCAAAAAATAGTAAGCATTTTTGGTGAGTCAATCAAGCTCTCAAAGGTCAAGGAAATCCCTTTAAGAGTTAAAAGAAACATAAAGAGAATCATTATTGTTGACACCAAAAGTTTTGAAAGAATTGGTGAGGGAAAAGAGCTCATAAAGCTTAACCAAAATGCAGAAATAATTGTTTTTGATCATCATCCTGGTGAATCTGATTTAAAGAATTCTAAGATTATTTTTAGGAAATGCGGTGCTAATACTACAATTCTTGTCGATCTTTTAAGGAGAAAAAGAGTAGTTCTTAACCCATTTGAAGCTACCCTTATAGCCTTTGGGATTTTTGAAGATACGGGTTCCTTTTCTTTTCCTTCAACAACGCAGGAGGATTTTTCATCAATGACCTATTTATTCTCTTTTGGAGTTGACATGAAGATAATTCATCATTATCTTTCGCCATTCCTTGGAACAGATCAAATAAATCTATTAAGGAGTTTATTGAACAACTTTGAAGAATACAAAATCAAAGGCTCAAAAGTTGCAATTGCTTTCGGAGAAATGGAAACTTATGTTCCAGGTCTGTCTTTAATTGCTCATAAATTAATAGAACTTATAGACGTAGACGTTGTTTTTGTGGTTGTCAAAATGAAGCGGGACACGTATATAATAGGAAGAAGTACTAGCCCTGACTTTAATCTAATACCAATTATTTCACAATTTAATGGAGGAGGACATCCTACTGCTGCTTCAACTCTCGTAAGAGACATAAGCTTTGACGAGATTCGTGATAGAATCATAAACGCTACAGCGAGTTCATATTTTCCAGTCCTTAAAGCATATCACATAATGAGTTCTCCAGTTAAAACGGTCCATCCTTCAACAACAATCAAAGAAGCGTTGAACATTATGATTAGAATGGGGTATTCAGGGCTTCCCATTGAAGAAAATGGCAGAATAACAGGGATGATATCAAAAAGAGATCTCGAGAAGGTACTTTTTTTCGAAAAAAGAGAAAGGCCAGTTAAACAATTCTATTCCCCGCTAATAATCAAAGTTGAAGCAGATTCTGACCTTAGAGAAATTGAAGAAACAATGATTAAAAACAATACAGGAAGAGTGCTTGTTGAGCAGGAAGGCGAAATAAAAGGAATAATTTCCAGAAGCGACTTGCTTCGGGCGTATAAAATTAAAGAAGAGCTTTCTGAGACTTCTTCAAGGGTGTCACCCTCTTTCTTCCTTCCTAAAAAGGAGCTTGTAAGAAAGCTAATAGAATACTCAATGCCTAAGAAAATCATTCAATATATGAAGACTTTTGGTCGAGTTGCCGAAGAAAATAGTTTGGAAATATTTTTAGTGGGAGGTGCTGTAAGAGACCTTTTTTTGAAGATTGAAAGTCTTGACTTTGATTTCGTAGTGTCTGATGCACTTAAATTTGGCGATAAGATCAAAAAAACCTTTAAAGGGAAAATCAAATTTTATCAGGACACGCAAACAGTTCATTTCTCATCAGACAGCATAAGCTTTGATTTTGCTACCGCAAGAAGGGAATATTACACTGAGAAATCTATCATTCCAATAGTCGAAAAAGCTTCACTGAAGGAGGATCTTGCCAGAAGAGATTTTACAATTAATGCAATTGCACTGAATATACTTCCAAAGAGATTTGGCGAAATTCATGATTTTTATGGAGGTTATTCAGACCTTGCAAACCGGAAAATTAGAGTTCTTCATAGTATGTCTTTCATTGAAGACCCTTCTCGAATTCTCAGGGCAGTTAAGTATATGGTTAAGCTGGGCTTTTCACTGTCAGAGGACACAGAGTATCTTCTCAGGAAAGCTTTAGAGTTGAACGTTTTAAAATCAAAACATTCTCAGAGAATTTTGAATGAATTGAATGAATTATTTGTCCTTGACAAAGCTTCGGAAGCAATCAAAATAATGGAGAAATTAGGAATTTTGGAGAATATTTTCGGAATCAAAAAAATCTCTTCCAGGACTTATGACCGCATAAGTAGGGCACAAGATTATTCCCAAAAATACAATATAAAGGAAGATTTTTCATTGATTTTACTAACAATCCTTCTGGAGGGGCACACAAAGCAGCAAAAAGAAAAAATATTGAACTACCTATCTTTAAGAAGGTCTTCGATTGCTAGTTTTATGAATTCGACATCTTTGATAACGAAATTTCATAAAAATTTCTATAAAATCCCGGAAGAGGAACTGTTCTTTATTCTTAGAAGCACGAAAGAGTATGTTTCTATTGCTTATTTAACTAAAGCAACGGGAAATGAAAAAGCATTCATAAAAGATTATTTTGAAAAACTGAGGCCTATTCGAATAGAAACGAAAGGTACTGATTTAATTAGGCTTGGTATTAAAGAAGGCCCAGTATTCAGACAGATTTTTGAGGAACTTCTGAAATTGAAAATAAAGGGCAAAATTAAAAATAAGCATGATGAAATTACTTACATATCAAAAAACAAGGAGAAATTTAAAGCTGATGAAAAGCTTGATAGAAAAAATAATCAGTAATGTGGAAAAAGTAATCAAAGGAAAGACAGATATTATTGAATTTTCTTTAATTCCTCTATTTGCCGGTGGGCATTTATTGTTTCAGGACATACCTGGAGTAGGGAAGACTACGCTTGCAGAAGCAATTGCGCGATCAATTGGCGGAAAGTTTTCAAGAATTCAATTTACAGCTGACCTTTTACCTTCAGATATCACAGGAATAACCATTTATCATAAAGAATCTGGCAAATTTGAATTCAAAAGAGGACCACTCTTTGCTAACGTTATTCTTTCCGATGAGATAAACAGAGCTTCTCCCAAAACTCAGTCTGCATTACTCGAGGCGATGAGTGAGCAGACAATCACCATCGATAATTATACTTATCCGCTTCCTGAAATATTTTTCGTTATAGCTACTGAAAATCCTTACGAATTTGCAGGAACATATCCGTTGCCAGAAAGTGAACTTGATAGATTTATGATTTCATTAAAAATGGGGTATCCTCCTCATGAAATTGAGAAAGAAATTATTTCGGAAGGAAGAACCAACAAATCAAGAGAGCTTTCAGCTGCAATCTCGAAAGAAGATCTGCTTTCAATCAAGAACAATTTAAATAATATTTACACTGAAGCCTCGATCGTGGATTATATAATGTCAATCGTACAGAAAACAAGAAACTCAAAATTCATTTCTACTGGAGTTAGCATAAGAGGAGCTATTGAGTTCGTCAAAGCTGTAAAAAGCTTTGCAATTATTAAAGGAAGAGATTTTGTGATTCCTGAGGACGTAAAGCAGGTTGCACCTGTAGCTTTGCTACACAGAATCATTTTTAAAGAACGCGAGACGAAATTTAAGGAAGATATATTAAGTGAACTTATTAAAGAAACCCAGGTCCCAATATAACAGAGCAATAATCACTAAAACTGGTATTATTTTTATATTAGTTACTATTGCTGTTGGATCAGTTGGCTTAAGTTCTCAGAACAATCTTATATATTTTATTTTCAGTTTATTGTTATCGACATACATTATTTCTGGAATTCTTTCTATTTCTAATATTCTCGATTTCGATTTCAACATATACCCTATTGACTTTATATTTGCCAAAAAACCTCAGGCCTTTTATTTTGAACTTGATAACAAAACAAAATCTCATCGATATTTAATTTCAGCTAAAGTTGATAAATTCGAATCCTATTTTGATATTATTGCCCCTGGTCAGAATAAAAACTTAATCACTTTTGCGTTCCCGAAAAGAGGTAAATATAACTTAAATATCTGCAACATTTCATCAGAGTTTCCTTTCGCATTTTTTAAAAGGATGACTAAAATTTCAAAGAATAATGAAATTATAGTTTTTCCCGAAATTAAAAAAGTGGCGTTATTTGATACTGGAGGTTCATTGGCAATGCCTATAAAAACATCAGAGCTTTATCCTGAAGACTTCCATACCATTAAAGATTACAGACAGGGAGAGGATGCCAGAAATATTAACTGGAAGATATCTGCAAAAATCGGAGACGAAAAAATAGTTAAGAGAAAGAGTGAAGGAGGTGCTGAAAAGTTATTTTTTGTTGATACTTCCGTTCTTGCATATCAAAATAGCAATGAATTTGAAGATGCGATCAGAAGAATCGCTTCAGCCATATTTTCTTCATACGAACAGGGAGAATCTTTCGGGATGATTCTTCCAGATAAAGAAATATCACTTAATTCTGGAAGAAAACATTTTGAAAAAGTAATGCTGTTGCTTGCTACTCTCTCAATGTATGAAACCCTGCCTATGCTGAAACCTAACTCCGCAATTACATTTAAAGAGATCAATTATGTTTAGAAAAAGTGATTTATTCACTTTAATATTAATATTAAACACCATATTGATTGTTAGTTTAACAAACCTGAAATATCTATATTTATTCCCACTATTTATCATTGCCTTCTTTTTATCTAAAGTTCAGAAAGGGAAGTTCATCTCAAAAGTAATAGAGCTAATTCCGCTTATTATGTTTGCTCTTATGATAATGGTTTCAGTCGATCTTTTTTATCTTTTAGTGAATACTTTGCTTTTCTCCTTACTTTCGAAACTTCTTCTTCCGAAAAACCATATTGATTATGCTGAAATTTTTCTTGTTTCACTAATGATCGCTCTTGTTTGTTCAGTGAGTTCAATTTCTGTCTCTTTCGGAATCCTATCTCTAAATATGTTTTTTTTGGGGAGCCTTACTTTGATTTTTTCCTTGTTCAAAAATGATAAACTTGCTAAAACTTCAAATATCATAGGTCTGGAATTAAGAGGATTGCTGATATCAGTTTTGCTTACTGGAATCTTTTTTTCCTTTCTTCCGAGACTACCTTTATATACGCAGGGTGCAAACCTTCTAATAAGTAAAAATGAAAGTGGATTTTCTGACAAAGTTGAAATTACTGATTCCGAAGTTGAATTAAACAACTCAATTATTATGAGAGTAGATACTGTCAAGAATGAAGAACCTATTTACTTATCAGGACTGCGTTTTGGCAGTTTTGACGGAAAAAAATGGATTAAAGAAACCAGTTTAGAACAAGTATATCCTGATTATGAGAATATATTTGGAGAAAAAGGGGAATTTAATGCGATAATTTACCTTGAACCTACGGGTACAAATGTTTTGTTCGGCTTAGACAGATTAATAGGAATAAAGAGTAATTTCAATTTAATTCTCAAGGATTCTACTGGTAGTTTTTTTACTGAAAGTATTTATTACAAAACTATTAAATATGAAGTCTATGCTTCCAATGTCAATAAAGTTAGTAGTGAAAAAGATTTAAGAAAATATTTATTAGTTCCAAATTTTTCTAATGAATTTATTTCTTTAGCAAACAACCTGGGAAAAGGGCAAAACGAAAAAGAAAGTGTAGATTCAATAGAAAGATATTTGAAAGAAAGATGTTCATATTCTTTGAAGCCAACTGCATCAAGCATTGAAGATTTTGTGATAAACAAAAAATCTGGTTATTGCGAGCATTTCGCAACTGCTTTTGTCATGATGGCAAGAATTTCGGGAGTCCCAGCACGTTTAGTCTCAGGATTTGTGACCGATGAATGGAATGCAAATGGAAACTATTATATAGCAAGATTAAAAAACGCTCACACATGGGCAGAAGCTTATATTGAAGGTGAGTGGGTTAGGATAGACCCCACTCCGCAGCTAATAGAATCTAATCCTAACCAGCTTTTACAAATAATTGACTCTATTAAAATGAGCTGGTACAGGAATGTTATTACTTTTGATTCTGGAAAGCAAGTTGAGCTTTTGAGAAATACTTCTGATATCTTAAGAAACGTAAGCAGAACTCTATTGAATAGATTCCACGACATTAAAACATATATTATTATTTTGCCATTGCCATTTTTTGTATTTTTCTTTTTGAACAGAAAGCTTAAAAGTAAAAAAGAAAACTATAATGCTATTGCCAGAATGCTGATTTTAATGATTGGAAACGATAAGCTTCCATCTGAAACGATCTACGAGTTTGCTTTAAGAAAAAAGCAACTAAATCTTTTAGGAATAATAAATAAGTACAATGAGTATAGGTTTGGCTATAAAAAAGTTGACGGAAATCAACTTGCTAAAGAGATAAAAAGCTGTAAAATGGGTGTCAAAAACATTACTTGACTGATAATAATTTTTCTTTTATAATTGTTATGCGAGGTAAATGAAATGACCAGAAGGAAAATAATTTTAGTTTTGTTTGCTATAACAATGATATTAGTAGCAGCTTTTACAGGCTGCTCATCTAACACAGGTACGCAGCAGAATAGTCAAACTGATGGCCAAAACTCAAATAGAGAGCAGGCATATGATTTCTCATGGAAAGATAAAAACGGAAACACCATTAGGCTATCAGAATTAGAAGGGAAAGTAGTCCTTTTGGATTTTTGGGCAACGTGGTGCGGTCCTTGCAAAATGACTATTCCTTACGTGGAACAGCTTTATGAAAATTATGAAAACAAGGGCGTTGAAGTAATCGGAGTAAATCTTGACCAGGGAGTTGAAGAATCTACTATAATTGAATTTGTTAAAGAAAAAGGTATGAAATATTTGGTTATTAGAGATGCAAGCGGCAATGTCTCATCAAAATATGGAGTAACGAGTATTCCGAGATTTTTCTTCATAGATAAGCAAGGACGAATTGCCAACATTGTCATTGGATATAAAGATGACATGTATCAAGTTTTTTCAGAAGAATTGGATAAATTATTGGAGGAATGAGATGGAAGTGAACGAAGAAACATTCAAAAAGGAAGTTTTAGATTCAGAAATTCCTGTTCTTGTTGATTTCTGGGCAGACTGGTGCTCTCCGTGCAAGATGATCGAGCCAATTGTATTTGAAATAGAGAAAGAATACACTGGAAAGCTTAAGGTTGTCAGGGTAAATATAGATGAGAACCAAAATCTTGCCATTGAGTACGGAATAATGAGCATTCCCACGCTTGCTTTCTTTGTAAGTGGTTCTGTGGTTGAAGAGATTGTTGGAGCAGTACCTAAAAGAGTTATTGAGGAAAAGCTAAAGAAAGTTATCCCTATTAATTAATAAAAAATCCCCTCACTTGAGGGGATTTAAATACTTTCTATTGCTTCTTTAACTTTTTTAAGGTCATTCTCAAAAAAGAAGCTCCCAAGAACTACTACATCAGCACCCGCTTCTGTTACAATTTTCAAGTTTGAATCGTTTATTCCTCCATCAACTTCGATAAGGAAGCCTAAATTCATTTTTTTTCTTATTTCCTTTGCCTTTTTTATTTTTTCAAGAGAAGAGTCAATGAATTTCTGACCTGCAAAACCAGGCTCAACGCTCATTATTAGCAATAGGTCAACAAGAGAAAGAACTGAAGCAACTGTATCAAGATGAGTAAAAGGATTCAGGGATATCCCAACTTTTGTTCCTGAATTTTTAATCTTCTGAATTATCCTAAGTGGAAATGTGGTTTCTTCAATGTGAAAAGTTATGAGCTCTACTGGTATTCCCGCAAAAGGTTTGACAAGAAGCTCTGGATGGTTTACCATTAAATGTACATCTAAGAATCTTTCAGTCAATCTTCTTATTCCTTTAACAACGCACGGTCCGAAAGAAATATTGGGAACGAAATTCCCATCCATGATATCCAAATGAAGCCAGCTATTTTCAACCATCTCAACTTTCCTAATTTCTTCATCCAACTTTGAAAAATCTCCCGCAAGAATCGAAGGTGCAATTACTGTCCTGCTCATTTCGATACCCTCAATAGAACCAGTGCTCCTCTATCAACTTTAGCATTAGGAAAAGGGTACTGGTATAATACTATTCCAGAAGGAACCGTGCTGCCTTTATCAATAATCTCAACTTTATAGATTGCAAGCCCCAAGTTAATCAGAATATTTTTAGCTTCTTCCACGTTCAATCCTATTACGTTTGGCACTACGATAAATCTTCCTATGCTAATGGTAATTTTTACAGAACTTCCAGGAGTAAGGAAAGTTCCAGGTTCTGGGTCCTGAAAAATTACTGTACCAACTTTTTCGTCGCTCTCAATCTCATTTATTTCTCCAATGGTAAGCCCTATATTTTTTAATATGGCAAAAGCATCCTCAAAAAGCTTGTTCTTAATATCTGGCACGGTCACATTCATAGCACCGTTGCTGACTATTGCTTTTACGATTGAGCCATTTTTCAACGAAGTGCCTGGTGAGGGATCCTGAGATATAATGCAATCAAGAGGTATGTTTTCACTGTATTGTGAATCGGCAATTTGAAGTATCAATCCTGCCTCACTGAGTTTTTGTTCTGCTAAGCTAATTTTTAACCCCTCTATATTTGGAGCAACGGTGAAAGTATCGTTAGCACTGCTTGAACAGCCAGAAAACAGAGCCAAAATCAAGATCAGAATTACCAGAGTTTTCTCTCTCATCTCAATATTTTAGTATTTCTGAATTAAATTTGCAACATTGCTCATTTTTAATATACTGAATATATGCAAAGAATAGCTGTGTACCCTGGTACTTTTGACCCGATAACAAACGGTCACCTGGATATTTTAAAGAGAAGTGCAAAGATCTTTGATAGAGTTATTGTGCTTGTTGCCGAAAGAAGCGAAAAAAGCACAATGTTTTCTCTTGAAGAGCGCATCGATGTCATTAAGAAAGTGATTAAAAAGATTAAAAACGTCTCTGTCGAACCTCTACAGGATGAACTTCTCTCAGATTTTCTCTTAAGAAGGGGAATTCATTTTATTGTCAGGGGGCTGAGGGCAGTATCAGATTTTGATTACGAGCTTCAAATGGTACTTCTGAACAGAGAGCTGAACCCGGAGATGGAAACTGTTTTTATTATGGGGGGAAAAGAAACTATTTTCCTAAGCTCGAGTATTGTAAGAGAAATTGCGCTGAACAAAGGGGATACTTCAAAATTCGTTCCTAACGAAGTGCTTGCAATGATAAAGAAAAAAATAGGAGATTAATATGGGGCAAAGTGTTTTAGATGAATTGGAAAAAATTAAATCTCTTTTAAATGAAGCAAAAAAGCTTCCATTTTCCAAGTATGTAAGCATTGACAGAGAAGAGTTTCTAATCATTATTAATAGAATTGAAATGCTTCTTCCCAAGGAAGTTAAAGAGGCATATGTAATTCAAGGCAAGAGAGATGATGTGCTTAGAGAGGCATATGCTGAGAGAGAAAAAATGCTCGGTGAAATTAAAGATATGCAGAAAGAGGCTTTGAGCGAATCTTATATAACAAAAGAAGCACAAAAAGAGAGAGAAAAGATAATTCAAGATGCAAGAGCCGATTCAGAAAAAATCAAGAAAGAAGCAGAGAATTATGCATATGAGATTCTAATGAAGATTGAATCAATAATTGAAAAAGCAAAAAGTGCAATTGAAGAAGGTAAGAAGGAGTTAAAAGATGATAGTACCAATAGAGAAGATCCTTTCAAATGAACCTTTTGAAATTGAAGAAGTATTTGAATCTTTAAGCTTACCTAGCGAAATAAAACTTTCATCACCTGTTAACTCGAAACTGCGCATTTCTCATGGATCTGATAAAGAAGTAGTTGTTGAAGGAGAAATAAAGGTGAAGCTATTGCTAACTTGCGTTTCCTGCCTTAATGAATTTGAAGAAGAATTCGAAATTGAAGTCAATGAATCATATCTTCCAGAGGATCTTTTAAAAACACGAGGAGGAGAAGAGAGAGAGCCCTCTGAACTTGATACTTTTTCATATAGAGGAGACGAAATAGATACTGAATCAATTGTAAGAGATATTATTGCAGGAAGTATCCCAGTCTATCCAAAATGTCTTGATTGTAGAGAAAATTAACTGGAGGTATGTATGTACGTCAATGAAGCTGAAAATTACATAGGAAAAGAAGTTGAAATTAAAGGTTGGCTCTACAATACGAGATCAAGTGGCAAAATTGCTTTTCTGCTAGTCAGAGATGGAACAGGTATTATTCAGGCAATCGTATCAAAGAACGACGTGGATGAAAAGACTTTTGAAGATGCAAGGAGATTAACGCAAGAATCATCAATAATTGTAAAAGGTAAAGTAAAGAAAGAAGCAAGGGCTCCTTCTGGTTACGAGATAGAAGTCAAGGCAATTGAAATTGTCCAATTGACACAGGATTATCCAATAACACCAAAAGAACACGGTGTCGGTTTTTTGATGGAGCACAGACATCTGTGGTTAAGATCTAAAAGGCAATGGGCAATTCTTCGAATAAGACATACGATTGAGAAATCATTAAGAGATTTCTTCGATTCGAGAGACTTCACGCTTATTGATGCCCCAATCCTTACGCCAAATGCCTGTGAAGGTTCAACTTCTCTATTCCAAACTGATTATTTTGGTGAGCCGGCGTTTTTATCACAAAGCGGGCAGCTCTATATGGAAGCTGCAGCTATTGCTTTTGGTAAAGTTTATTGCTTCGGGCCAACTTTTAGAGCAGAAAAATCAAAGACAAGACGCCATTTAACTGAATTTTGGATGCTCGAACCAGAGATGGCATACGTGGATTTTGAAGGCAACTTGAGGATTCAGGAAGAAATGATAACTTTTCTAGTTAAGGAAGTCCTATCAAACTGCAGTGAAGAGCTGCAGATAATAGAAAGGGACACAAGTTTGCTTAGAAAGATTGAACCACCCTTTCCACGCATTCATTATAGAGATGCAGTTGAGCTTCTGAAGAAAAAAGGTAGCAATATTACTTACGGTGAGGATTTTGGCGGGGATGAGGAAACATTACTTGCTGCTGAATTTGAGAAACCTGTATTTGTTCACCACTTTCCAAAAGCCATTAAAGCATTTTACATGCAGCCTGATCCTGATGATCCATCTACCGTTCTTGCAGATGACTTACTTGCACCAGAAGGGTACGGAGAAATTATCGGAGGAAGCCAAAGAATTCATAATTACGACCTTCTTATGCAGCGCTTAAAAGAGAATGACCTTTCAATTGACGCATATCAATGGTATCTGGATTTGAGAAAATACGGAAGCATTCCCCATAGCGGCTTTGGAATAGGATTAGAGAGGACTCTGGCATGGATAGCTAAGCTTCCGCATCTCAGGGAGACAATACCTTTCCCAAGACTTCTTGAAAAAATATACCCATGAAGGAAAAAAGTGCAGTTGAATTATTAAGAGAGCTAGAAGGCAGTGGTATAGAGCTTTACCGGTTATATTTGCTTTACGGTGAAGAAAACGACTATTTAAAAGAGCAGATAATAAATAAAGTCAAATCACTTATTCTCGGAGATAACCCTGAGGAATTTAATGTTGAAGTTTTCTATGGCGAGAATTTTGTACTAAATGAATTCCAGGCTTCTTTAAATTCCCCACCCTTTTTTGGAAAGAAAATGATTATTGTAAAAAATGCTAACAACATTGCAAGAAAAGATTACAGCAAAGCATTCTCAGTTAATGTTCCTGATTTCGCATATTTGATAGTAACAAGCAACTTCAAGGAAAATAAAGATATACCTGGCATTTTGGAAGAAAACTCGGTTTTAGTTAAAAACTACTTTGTAGACAAAGCGCTTCTTGAGAGCTGGATTAGAAGAAAATTTAAAGATAACGAAAAAGATATTACAAAAGATGCGATCATTGAGCTTGTCAATAGACTTGATAATGACTTCTGGCTTCTGGATAGTGAAATAAGAAAACTTTCTATGTATGTTGGCGATAGAAAAAGGATAGATGCTTCTGACGTTGCTTCAGTAGTTGACTTCTATCGCGAAATTGATGTATATGCACTTATTGAGGAAATTCTTTCAGGGAAAAAAGACAAATCAATTGAAATGTACAATATCATTACTAATTCCGGGCAGGGTTTTAAAGAGAACATTTTACTTTCCCAAATACTAAAATCAATGGCCCAGTTTTTAATTATAATTGATTCTTTTGAAAAGGGAGTTAAAGACAATCAGGCTATCTCAATAGTATTTCAGGAGATTTTCAAGCAAAATATCAGTCCTTATATTGTGGGAAAACTTCAAAAAGAGGCTGAAAAATTTTCCAAAATGAAATTTTAGCTAAATATTCAAAGCTTGTTGATATAGACGCAAAAAGCAAAAACGGGGAGATTGATCTCCCCGCAGCACTTAAATTATTCGTTCAATCTTCTTAAGAAGCAGATTCTTTAGATTGCTGAAGCTTTTTCATTAAGTTAGCCTTTTTCCTTGCAGAAGTATTTTTGTGTAAAATACCCTTTGCCTCTAACTTATCGATAATTTTAATAGCCTCTGCAACTTTTTCTTCCGAGTAATTACTCTTTTTTGCAAAATCAAGTGCCTTTTTAAGGGCTGACTTATAATAATCATTTCTCTCTCTTCTTTTTTCATCTTTCCTAACAGATTTTTTAGAAGCTTTTAATATTGGCATTCCTACCTCCTTGAACAAATTCCAATATAGATTAATCAAAAATTGATTTCTGTCAAGAGTT
>Ga0172362_10000226_pt1 | contig 43190 bp, 36 predicted proteins | sample LakKivs1_kivu2a2_FD_114534 | JGI IMG/M metagenome (GOLD analysis project Ga0172362, IMG submission 114534) | Sediment microbial communities from Lake Kivu, Rwanda - Sediment s1_kivu2a2 | ecosystem: Environmental > Aquatic > Freshwater > Lake > Sediment | place: Rwanda: Western Province, Lake... | reverse complement strand
GGGGAAGATCCCGGGCGGCTTCTTCAAGCGTGAGGGCAAGCCGTCGGAGAAGGAGGTCCTGACCTCCCGTCTCATCGACCGCCCTTGCCGCCCCCTGTTCCCGGAGGGCTGGCACTCGGAGACGCAGATCGTCGCGACGGTGCTGTCGGCCGAGAAGGACTGCGATCCGGACATGGTCGCGCTGTGTGGTGCGTCCGCGGCGCTGACGGTGTCGGACATCCCGTTCGCGGGACCGATCGCCGGCATCCGCGTCGGCCGCGTCGACGGCAAGTTCGTCTTCAATCCGACCGCCGAGCAGCTCGAGAAGAGCGACATCAACCTGATCGTCGCCGGCAGCCGTGACGCGATCGTGATGGTCGAGGGCGGCGCGAAGATCGTCCCCGACGAGATCATGCTCGAGGCGCTGTTCGCCGCGCACGAGGCGCTGCAGCCGATCATCGACCTGCAGCTCAAGCTGCAGAAGGAAGCCGGCAAGACCAAGCGCCCGAGCCCGGTCCTGCCCGAGCCCGGCAAGCTGCAGGCGCGCGTGCGCGAGGTCGCCGGACCTCTCTGCAAGGACGCGCTCGCGACCACCGCGAAGCTCGAGCGCTACGCCAAGTTCGACGAGGCGAAGGCCGCGACCAAGGCGGCGCTCGCCGCGGAGTTCCCCGATCAGGAGAAGGCGATCAGCGAGGCCTTCGGCGACCTCAAGTACGAGGCCGTGCGCAGCATGATCGTCAAGGACAAGAAGCGCCTCGATGGCCGCGGCCTCGCCGACATCCGGCCGATCTGGATCGACCTCGGACTGCTGCCGCGGGCGCACGGCTCGGCCGTGTTCACGCGCGGCGAGACGCAGGCGCTGGTCACCACCACGCTCGGCACGTCGGCGGATCAGCAGCGCATCGACTCCCTGCTCGGCGAGAGCAAGAAGACGTTCATGCTGCACTACAACTTCCCGCCCTTCTCGGTCGGCGAGGTGAAGTTCCTGCGCGGTCCGAGCCGGCGCGACGTCGGCCACGGTGCGCTCGCCGAGCGCGCGCTCACGCCGGTCCTGCCGGGCGACGAGTTCCCGTACACGATCCGCATCGTGTCCGAGGTCCTCGAGTCGAACGGTTCGTCGTCGATGGCCACGGTCTGCGGCGGCTCGCTGTCGCTGCTCGACGCGGGTGCCAAGATCAAGGCGCCGGTCGCGGGCATCGCGATGGGCCTGATCAAGGAAGGCGACAAGTTCGCCATCCTGTCCGACATCCTGGGTGACGAGGACCACCTCGGCGACATGGACTTCAAGGTCGCCGGGACGGCCGAAGGCGTCACCGCGCTACAGATGGACATCAAGATCGACGGCCTCACGCGCGACGTCATGAAGGCCGCCCTCGAGCAGGCGAAGGCCGGCCGGCTGCACATCCTCGGTGAGATGGGCAAGTCGATCGCCGCCCCGCGCGAGACGCTGTCGGATTACGCGCCGCGCATCACGACGATCAAGATCAACAAGGAGAAGATCCGCGACGTCATCGGCCCCGGTGGCAAGGTGATCCGCGCGCTGGTCGAGGAGACCGGCTGCACGATCGACATCGAGGACGACGGCACCGTCTCGGTCGCCTCGACCGACGCCGCCTCGATGAAGAAGGCGATCGACCGCATCCTCGGCATCACGGCCGAGGCCGAGGTCGGCAAGATCTACGACGGCAAGGTCCGCAAGATCGTCGACTTCGGGGCGTTCGTCGAGATCATGCCGGGCACCGACGGTCTGCTGCACATCTCGCAGATCTCGACGGAGCGCATCCGCGCGGTCACCGACGTCCTGAAGGAGGGCGATCGCATCCGGGTGAAGGTCCTCGAGGTCGACCGGTCGGGCAAGATCCGCCTGTCGCGTCGCGAGGCGATGGCGGACGACGGCGTTCAGGAGTAGGACAGCTTCGTGGGAAGCCTCGGTGACGCGAGCGCGGTGAGGAAGAGCGTACTGCCCAACGGGATCCGCGTTCTCACCGAGGCTCTTCCCGAGTTCACCTCCGCCACTCTCGGCATCTGGGTGGAGAACGGCTCGGCCTACGAGCCGCCGGAGTTGAACGGGATCTCGCACTTCCTCGAGCACATCTTCTTCAAGGGGACCGAACGGCGGACCGCGAAGGAGATCGCCGAGGCGATCGACGGCGTCGGCGGGGTACTCAATGCCTTCACCGGCAAAGAGTACACCTGCTACTACGCGAAGGTTCTCCGGGAGGACCTTCCCCTCGCGCTCGACGTCCTGTCCGACCTCTTTCTCCACTCCACGTTTCTCGAGGAGGAGATCGAGCGCGAACGCGGCGTGATCCTGTCGGAGATCCTCGAGTCCGAGGACTCGCCCGACGATCACGTCCACATGGTCTTCGACCGTGCCTTCTGGCCGGGGCACCCGCTGTCGCTGCCGATCACCGGGACGGCCCAGACGGTTTCCGGGATGAAGCGCGAGCACTTCCTGCGTTTCCTGTCCGAGCGCTATCGCCCCGACCGGATCCTGGTCTGCGCCGCCGGGGCGGTCGATCACGACTGGCTCGTCGATCGGATCGGTCAGGCGTTCGGTCATCTGTCGGGCACCACACCGAAGGTGACGACCGTCACTCCGGCGGCGAAGCCCGCTCTCTCGCTGATCGAGCGCGATCTCGAGCAGGTGCAGATGGTCCTCGGCGTGCCGGGGCTACCCCACACCGACGACCGTCGCTACGCCGCCTACGTCATGAACACGGCACTGGGCGGCGGGATGAGCTCGCGCCTGTTCCAGGAGGTGCGCGAGAAGCGCGGCAAGGCGTACTCGATCGCGTCGTTCCTCTCCGCGTTCCGCGGCGCGGGCTACCTTGCGGTCAACGCCGGACTGGGATCCGACGCGGTGGTCGAGGTCCTCGAGGTGGTCCGCGACGAGCTCGGGAAGCTGATGCGCGAGGGGCTCGAGCGCCATGAGCTGGAGCGCGCCAAGAGCCAGATCAAGGGGACGATCCTGTTGAGCCTCGAGAGCAGCGAAAGCCGGATGTCGCGGATCGCCAAGAACGAGATGTACTTCGGCCGCAACATCGATCCAGCCGAGGTGGCAGCCGCGATCTCGGGTGTCGTGCACGGCGACGTGGTCGACCTCTCGCGCGAGCTCTTCTCCGGTCGCATGAGCGTCGCGCTGCTGGGCGACGTCAGCGAGGTCGCGATCGACGACGCGCTGCTGTCCCCCGCGTAGGGAGGCGAAATGGTCGCAGTGGACCGGGCCGGCCGGGAGACGGTTCGCGTCGTCATCTGGCGCGTACGGGGTGGAGAGCTGCCACTGCCCGCCTACATGACCGGCGGTGCCGCGGGGTGCGATCTTGCGGCCGACATCGCCGAGCCGCTCGTCATCGCCCCACTCGAGCGGTGTCTGGTCCCCACCGGCTTCGCGATCGCTCTGCCGCCCGGCTTCGAGGCGCAGGTGCGGCCGCGCAGCGGGCTGGCGCTGCGAGAGGGGCTGACGCTGCTGAACGCTCCGGGTACCATCGACGAGGACTACCGGGGAGAGATCAAGGTCATCCTGGTGAACCTCGGCAACGAGTCCCGCACCGTCCGGCCCGGTGATCGTATCGCGCAGCTGGTGGTCGCACGGGTGTCGCGCGCGGACTGGGCTCTCGTTGCGGTCGCTCCGGTCGCGGGCGAAGCACTCTGGACGGAGCGCGGCGCGGGTGGGTTCGGACATACCGGCGGGCAGGTCGACGCAGCGGGCGTGCGGCGGGGCCGGGAAGGAGCATCATGATCAGCCGCTACACACGGCCGGAGATGGCTCGCCTGTGGACCGACGAGCACCGCCTCGGGATCTGGCTCGAGGTCGAGATCGCGGTCTGTGAAGCTCTGGCGAAGCGTGGCGTGATCCCGGCCGAGGCCGCGCGCGAGATGCGCGCCAAGGCGAGGGTCGAGGCGCGGCGCGTTGCCGAGATCGAGCTCGAGGTCAAGCACGACGTGATCGCGTTCGTCACCGCGGCGGCCGAGAGCATCGGTCCTGCGGGGCGCTACCTGCACCTCGGCATGACCTCGTCGGATGTGATCGACACCGCGTTCGCGGTGCAGCTCACGCACTCTGCGCATCTCCTCCTGCGTGGTCTCGACGGCCTCCTGGTCGCGGTCCGGAAGCTCGCCGAGACGTACCGAGACACGCGCATGATCGGCCGGACGCACGGCGTCCACGCGGAGTCCATCACGTTCGGTCTGAAGGCCGCGAGCTGGTACGCGGAGATCTGCCGCGGCTTCGAGCGGATCGAGACCGCGTGCCGCGAGATCGCGACCGGCAAGCTCAGCGGTGCGGTCGGGACGTACGCGCACCTTTCGCCCGAAGTCGAAGCAGAGGTCCTGCCGCGTCTCGGGCTCGCGCCGGAGACGGTCGCGACGCAGATCGTGCCGCGCGACCGGCACGCCGCGTTCTTCTCGGCGCTCGCGATCGTCGCCGCGTCGCTCGAGCGCATCGCGCTCGAGCTCCGGCATCTGCAGCGGACCGAAGTGCTGGAGGCCGAGGAGCCGTTCACGCGCGGCCAGAAGGGCTCGTCCGCGATGCCGCACAAGCGGAATCCCTGGATGGCCGAGAACCTGTGCGGTCTGGCGCGGCTGATGCGGGGCTACGCCGGCAGCGCGCTCGAGAATGTCGCTCTGTGGCACGAGCGCGACATCAGCCACTCGTCGGTGGAGCGGGTGATCGCGCCCGATGCCTGCATCGTTCTCGACTTCATGATCGCGCGCCTCACGGGGATCCTCGACCGGCTCGTCGTCTACCCGGAGCGCATGGCGGAGAACGCGGCATGGTCCGGCGAGCTGGTGTTCTCCGAGAGCGTGCTGCTGGCACTCGTCGAGGGCGGCGTCGCGCGGGAGGAGGGCTACCGCTGGGTGCAGCGCTGCGCGTTCGCCGCGCGCGACGAGGGCGGCTCGTTCCGCGAGCTGGTAGGCCTGGACCCCGACATCCGCAAGGTTCTCGACGAGAACCACCTGACCGCCGTGTTCGATCCGAAGCGGGCGCTCGCCCACACCGGCGCGATCATCGATCGCGCGCTCGCCGTCCGGCCGCGCCTGCCCGAGGCGCCGCCGCTGCTCGACAGCTGAGGAGCCGAGATGGAGCGCAAAGACCTGCTGTACGAGGGCAAGGCCAAGCAGGTCTGGTCCACGGCCGACCCCGATCTGGTCATTCAGTACTTCAAGGACGACGCGACTGCGTTCAACGCGCAGAAGCGGGGCACGATCGCGAGCAAGGGCGTGCTCAACAACGCGATCTCGGAGCGGCTCTTCCTGCTGCTCGCCGACGCCGGCGTCAGGACGCATTTTGTCGCGCGCCCCTCGGAGCGCGAGATGGTGGTGCGGAAGCTCGCGATCTTCCCGATCGAGGTCGTCGTGCGGAACGTGGTGGCGGGCAGCCTCGCGCAGCGGCTCGGCCGCGACGAGGGCGAGAAGCTCCCCGCGCCGGTGGTCGAGCTCTACTACAAGAACGACGCGCTCGGGGATCCGATGATCAACGACTCCCACGCGATCGTCTTCGGACTCGCGACGCGCGCCGACCTCGACACGATCGTCTCGACGAGCCTTCGAGTGAACGAGTCGCTGAAGGCGTTCTTCGCGGCGAGAAATCTCATGCTCGTGGATTTCAAGCTCGAGTACGGGCGTGCCGCCGACGGGGCGATCCTGCTCGGCGACGAGATCTGCCCCGACACGTGCCGCCTGTGGGACGTCTCGACCGGCGAACGGCTGGACAAGGACCGCTTCCGACGCGACCTCGGCAGGGTGGAGGAAGCGTACCAGGAAGTGTATAGGCGCGTCGTCCAGTGATCGCTCGAGTGTTCATCACGCCCAAGAAGGGCGTTCTCGACCCGCAGGGCAGAGCCATCTCGTCCTCGTTGCACGCGCTCGGCTTCGGCGAGGTTGGAGACGTTCGCATGGGGAAGTACCTCGAGATCCGACTCGGCGCGTCGCCGGAGGGAGATCCCTCCGCGCGGGTTCGTGCGATGTGCGAGCGGCTGCTGGCCAACGGCGTGATCGAGGACTTCCGCTTCGAGATCGATCAGGAGAGTCCCGGACGCGGCGCATGAAGTGGGGCGTCGTCACGTTCCCGGGCTCGAACGACGACCACGGTACGCTGCACGTGCTGCGCGAGGTCCTCGGGCACGAGGCGGTGTCGCTCTGGCACAAGAGCCGCGACCTGCATGGGGTCGACTGCGTCGTCCTCCCCGGCGGCTTCTCCTACGGCGACTACCTCCGCTGCGGTGCCATCGCGCGGTTCTCGCCGGTGATGTCCGCGATCGGTGAGCACGCCGCCCAGGGCGGACTCGTGCTCGGGATCTGCAACGGCTTTCAGGTGCTGTGCGAGGCCGGGTTGCTCCCGGGAGCGCTGGTGCGAAACCGCTCGCTCTCCTTCGTCTGCCGCGAGGCGAGCCTGCGCGTCGAGAGCGTCGCCAACCCGTTCGTGAACATGGCGCTGGTCGGCGACGTCTGGCGGATCCCCGTCAAGCACGGCGAGGGCTGCTACATCGCGGACGAGTCGACGCTCGACCAGATGGAGCGCGACGGTCAGATCCTGCTGCGCTACTGTCGCGACGACGGATCGCGGTCACGCGACGGAGCGGACGGCAGCGACTACAACTGCAACGGCTCGCTGCGCGACGTTGCAGGCGTGATGAACGCCACGCGCAACGTGTTCGGGATGATGCCACACCCCGAGCACGGTGCGGACCCCGCGCTGCGCGAGGTCAGCTGGCCCGGCTCCGGGGTGCCCGACGGTCTGCGCATCTTCCAGTCGATCGCCGGTTGGGTTGCAGATCGGGGCCAGCGCCTCGCCGTCGATTCGATGCGGTGACCCGATGGCCGAGCAGCACGTCAACCTCCAGGTCGCGCGCGAGCACGGACTCACGGACGAGGAGTACGAGCGCCTGACGACCGCCGTCGGCCGCACGCCGACCATCGAGGAGCTCGGTGTCGCGACCGTGATGTGGTCGGAGCACTGCAGCTACAAGAGCTCGCGCTTCCACCTGAAGAAGCTGCCCACCGAGGGCAAGCGCGTCGTTCAGGGCCCGGGCGAGAACGCCGGCGCGATCTCGATCGGCGAAGGGCTCGCGATCGTCTTCAAGATCGAGAGCCACAACCATCCGTCGTACATCGAGCCCTATCAGGGCGCCGCGACCGGGGTCGGCGGCATCCTGCGCGACATCTTCACGATGGGCGCGCGCCCGATCGCCTCGATGGACTCGTTGCGCTTCGGCAGCTTCGATCACCCGCGCACGCGCTACCTGGTGCACGGGGTGGTCGCCGGCGTGGGCGGCTACGGCAACTCGATCGGCGTTCCGACCGTCGGCGGGGAGCTGGTCTTCGATCCGGGCTACGACCAGAACTGCCTGGTGAACGCGTTCACGCTCGGCGTCGTCGAGGAGTCGCGCCTGATGAGCGCGAAGGCGACCGGCGTCGGCAACCTCGTCATGATGTTCGGCTCGCGGACCGGGCGCGACGGCATCCACGGTGCGAGCCTGCTCGCGTCGGCAGAGTTCGACGACAAGAGCGAGGCGAAGCGACCGACCGTCCAGGTCGGCGACCCGTTCCTCGAGAAGCTGCTCCTCGAGGCGACCCTCGAGATCCAGAGGGGCGATCTCGCGCTCGCGGTACAGGACATGGGCGCCGCCGGCATCACCAGCTCGACCGTCGAGAGCGCGTATCGCGGCGAGCTCGGCATCGAGCTGGACCTCGATCAGGTGCCGCTCCGCGAGGAGGGCATGTCGGCTTACGAGATCATGCTCTCCGAGTCGCAGGAGCGCATGCTGCTCGTGACGAAGCCCGAGAACGTCGCTGCGATCCGCGCGGTCTGCGACAAGTGGGACCTCGAGTCGGCGGTGATCGGGAAGCTCACCGACGATCGCATGTACCGCGTCAAGCGCGCGGGCAAGGAAGTCATCGCGCTGCCGGTCGATCTGCTCGCCGACCCGCCGGCCCTGCAGAGACCGTCGGTCGCGCCCACAGAGACGACGACCGAGTTCCGGCTCGACGATCTGCCCGAGCCGCGCGACTACGCGCAGGTCCTGCGGCAGCTCGTCGGATCGCCGAACCTCTGCTCGCGGCGCTGGGTCTACCAGCAGTACGACCACTACGTCGGGGCCGCGACGGCCGTGCATCCCGGTGCCGATGCGGGAGTCGTGCGCGTGCTGGGTACCGACCTGCACGTGGCGATGACGGTCGACTGCAACGCCCGCTACACCCTGCTCGACCCTTACCTCGGCGCCTGTCTCGCCGTTTGCGAAGCAGCGCGCAACCTCGTCGCCACCGGCGCCGAGCCGCTCGCGATCTCGGACTGCCTGAACTTCGGCAGCCCCGAGCGTCCGGAGGTGATGTGGCAGTTCGAGCAGGCGATCGCGGGGATCCGCGACGCTTGCGCCGCGTTCGAGACGCCCGTGGTGAGCGGCAACGTGAGCTTCTACAACGAGACCGAGGGCCAGGCGATTCCGCCGACGCCGACCATCGCGATGGTCGGCCTGCTGCGCACGCCGAAGCCCGTCACGCCCTGGCTCAAGTCCGAGGGCGACGTCGTCATCCTGCTCGGCCGGACCCGAGAGGAGCTCTCGGGCAGCGAGTACGCCGCGGTGGTGCACGGCAACACCCAGGGCCAGCCGCCGTGGGTCGATCTCGAGGCGGAGCGCCGCCTGCATCAGGTGGTTCTCGAGGCGGCGACCCGCGATCTGCTGCGCTCCGCGCACGATCTCTCGGAAGGTGGCCTGGCGATCGCGCTCGCCGAGTGCTGCTTCCTGGCACCCGAGGGGCTCCCCGCGCTGGGCGCACGAATCCGCGTGGACGAGACCATGCGCGCAGACGCCTTCTTGTTCGGCGAGAGCCAGGCGCGCATGCTGGTGAGCGTACGCCGCGAGCACGTCGCGACGGTACGCGACCTCGCGAATGAGGCGGGAGTTTCGGTCGCCGTACTCGGCGACGTCGGAGGGGGCATGCTAGAGTTCGACGGTCTCGCCAGTGTGTCGGTCGCCGAGCTCCGGACGTTGTGGGAGTCGGCGCTCGAGAAGCTCGTCGGTTGAACGCAGGCTGAAGCCATGTTCTCCCCGGACGCGGATCGCTTCCATGAAGAGTGCGGTGTGGTCGGCGTGTACGGCCACCCCGAGGCGGCGAATCTCGCCTACCTGGCGCTCTATGCGCTGCAGCACAGAGGCCAGGAATCGGCCGGGATCGTGTCGTCGCGCGGCGACGCGCTGATCTCGCACAGGGGGCTCGGCCTCGTCGCCGACATCTTCCACCCGGACATCATCCGGCGCCTGGTCGGGACCGCGGCCATCGGACACAACCGCTACGCGACGCACGGCGAGACCGTACTCAAGAACGCACAGCCCCTGGTCGTCGAGTACCAGGGCGGAGCGCTCGCGGTCGCCCACAACGGCAACCTCGTCAACGCCGTCGAGCTCCGCGAGCGGCTGGAGGCGACGGGTTCGATCTTCCAGTCGACGTCGGACACCGAGGTCGTGATCCACCTGATCGCGCAGGCGAGTGGTCCGACCCTGGTCGACCGCGTGGTGTCCGCGCTGTCGGAGGTCCGGGGGGCGTACTCGCTGGTCTTCCTCTCGAAGGACGAGCTGATCGTTGCCCGTGATCCGCTGGGCTTCCGGCCGCTGGTGCTCGGCCGGGTCAAGGATGCCTGGGTCGCCGTTTCCGAGACCTGCGCGCTCGACCTGATCAATGCGACCTACGTACGCGAGGTCGAGCCCGGCGAGGTCATCGTGATCGGCAGCGAGGGGATGCGGTCGTTCCATCCGTTCCCGCCGGTGCGGCCCCGACGCTGCGTTTTCGAGTACGTCTACTTCGCGCGGCCCGACAGCCGCGTCTTCGGCCGAACGGTCTACCAGGTGCGACGCGAGCTCGGTCGCCAGCTGGCGCGCGAGACCCATGTCGAGGCGGACGTGGTGACCCCGGTGCCCGATTCCGGCGTCCCGGCCGCGATCGGCTACGCCGAGCAGTCCGGGATCCCGTATCAGCTCGGGCTGATCCGCAACCACTACGTCGGGCGCACGTTCATCGAGCCGACCGACTCGATCCGGCACTTCGGGGTACGCGTCAAGCTCAACGCCATGCCCGAGATCCTCGAAGGCCAGCGAGTGGTGGTCGTGGACGACTCGCTCGTGCGCGGGACCACCAGCCAGAAGATCGTGACGATGCTGCGCAACGCAGGTGCGAAGGAAGTGCACATGCGGATCTGCTCGCCGCCGACGATCAGCCCCTGCTACTACGGCATCGATACGCCGACACGCGAAGAGCTCGTGGGCGCGTCGCAGTCCGTCGAGGAGATCTGCCGATTCATCGGCGCAGACTCGCTGGGGTACCTGAGCGAGTCGGGGCTCTACGCGTTCCTCGACGGCGGCGAGCGCGATTTCTGCGACGGCTGCTTCACCGAGCGCTATCCGACGCCGATCTCGGCCGGGCAGGAGCCACGCCAGCTGCAGCTCTTCGACGCCGCCGCCTCTGCGGCCTGAGCAGGCGCCGCGCTCGGGCTCACGGTCCGGGGCGAGGACGATGGGTGAGCGGGTCGCGTACGAGAACCGTGTCGCGTCGCCAGTGCGTGTCGTCGCGGGTGGGGGAGTCGATGTTGAAGTGGAGGCCGCGGCTCTCGCGACGGTTGGTCGCCGATGCGATGATCAGGTCGGCCACGGTCGCGATGTTGCGCAGCTCCAGCAGGTCGGACGTTGGCAGGAAGTCCCAGTAGTCGCGCTGGATCTCGGCGAGCACGAGGTCGATCCGCGCCCGGGCGCGCTCGAGCCGCCGGTCGCTGCGCACGATGCCGACGTAGTTCCACATGAAGCGGCGGATCTCGTCCCAGTTCTGACCGATGAGCACCGCCTCGTCCGTGTCGCGTGCGCGGCCCGGATTCCAGGCGGGCAGCTCGGGGAGGGGCCCCCGACGGTCCGTGGCGAGACGCGCGGTCGCATGCAGCGCGGCACGTCGTCCGAAGACGAGGCCCTCCAGCAGGGAGTTCGACGCGAGCCGGTTCGCGCCATGCAGCCCGGTCATCGCGACCTCACCGGCCGCGTACAGGCCGTCGATCGCGGTCGCGCCGTCCTCGTCCGTGCAGACGCCGCCGCAGGTGTAGTGCGCCGCCGGAACCACCGGGATCGGCTCTCTGGTCGGGTCGATCCCGAAGCTGCGGCATCGGGCGAGGATGGTCGGGAAGCGCTCTTCGAGAAAGACCGCGTCGCGGTGCGAGATGTCGAGGAACACGTTGTCGTAGCCGTGCAGCTTCATCTCGTGGTCGATCGCCCGCGCGACGATGTCGCGCGGGGCGAGCTCGGCGCGCGGGTCGTACGCGGCCATGAAGGGGCTGCCGTCGGGGCGCTTGAGGACGCCCCCCTCGCCGCGCACGGTCTCGCTGATCAGGAACGACTTGGCGTTCGGGTGGTAGAGGCACGTCGGGTGGAATTGAATGAACTCCATGTTCCCGATCGGCGCGCCGGCGCGGTACGCGATCGCGACGCCGTCCCCGCTGGCGACATCGGGGTTGCTGGTGTAAAGATAAACTTTGCCGGCGCCGCCGGTCGCGAGGAGCGTGGCCCGCGCGCGGAACGTCCTCACCGCGCCGGACGAGCGGTCGAGAAGATAGGCGCCCCAGCAGCGCTCCGGGCCGGGCAGGCCGAACTTCGACGCGGTCAGCAGGTCGACCGCGATGTGCCGCTCGAGGATGCGGATCGACGGGTGCTTCGCAACGGCGTCGAGCAGGGCACGCATCATCTCGGCGCCGGTCGCGTCGAGCGCGTGCAGGATCCGCCGCTGCGAGTGTCCGCCCTCGAGGCCGAGGTCGACGTCGTAGGCGTCCTCGGCGTCGGGGCGGAGCGAGAAGCGTGTTCCGAGCGCGATCATCTCGCGCACGCGCTCCGGACCCTCGCGGACGACGAGCTCGACGATCTCGTGGTTGCAGAGCCCGGCGCCCGCTTCCTCGGTGTCCGCGGCGTGCGCGTCGAAGGAGTCCTCGGGGCTCCACACGCTGGCGATGCCGCCCTGGGCGTAGCGGCTGGAGCCCTCCGGCAGGCGGTCCTTGGTGACGACCGTGACCGGACCCGATCGCGCGGCCTCGAGCGCGAAGCTCAGGCCGGCGATGCCGCTGCCGATGACCAGGAAGTCCGTGTCCACTGGATCACCGGGTCGGGGCCAAGAGCGGCCCCGCACTTGCTGTGACGGATGGGAGGGCGGGCACGCGATGTACGGGGCGCGCGAGGTGAGCTATGCTCCGGCGCGTCCCGGACGGGGGTCCGGAGGCGGCGGGGGAGGCGGTTTGCGGCGGAAGTGCGATCACCATCGGGAGAGTAGGGCGCGAGGACCGGGCGCGGCAAGCCTGCGCGACTCCGCTCCTCCGGGATCATGCGCGGCTCTCCTGCCTGTCGGAAGCCTGACGGGCGTTCCGTCGCGTGCGGTCAATTTGACCGTGGCGCCGATCCGCCATAGGAGGGTGCAGCCGATGACGCATCGGGGGGACGCCATCTCGGGTGCCGTCCTTGAGGGGGGTACCGTTTCGGGTGCCGCTCTCGGGGGGGAGCGCACCAGCCGGGCACGATTCCGCGGTCTGCTGCACGGTCGTGTCGCCGCGGTGAGCCTGTCTGCGCTGCTCGCGGTCGCGGTGCTCTCCGCGCCTGCTGCTGGTCTGGCGTCCGAGCGTGTTTACTCGTTCCGCGACCGGAAGGGTACGCTCCACTTCACGAACGTGCCGACCGATCAGCGATACAAGGCGTTACCGATGCAGGCGGGGAAGTCGATCCGCATCTCGTACAGCGGGCGCATCGGCGACCCATCGCGCTCCGGGAAGGGGCGCTCGGCGGCGGCCGCCGATCGGATCTGGAGCGAGCCGCCGGCGGACCTCGACAAGCTGATCCACGAGACGTCCCGACGGTACGGCGTGGAGACGGCGCTCGTGCACGCGGTGGTCCGCGCCGAGTCGGCTTTCGACCACCTGGCCGTGTCGTCCGCCGGCGCCCGGGGGCTCATGCAACTCATGCCGACGACGGCGCTGGAGGTCGGCGTTCGCGACGTGTTCCACCCGCAGCAGAATCTCGAGGGCGGGATCTACTACCTGCGCTCGCTGCTCGACCGGTTCGGCGGCGACTACCGCCTGGCGCTCGCGGGCTACAACGCGGGGCCTGGCGCGGTCGAGCGCTTCGGCGGTGTGCCGCCCTACGCGGAAACCATGGACTACGTCGAGCGGGTGTTCCGCTATCGGCAGCAGTACCTGCTGAGCCAGCGCGCACGCCCACAGCGCGTTGTCGTCGCGTCGCGATGACCTCGGCTGGCGAGCCTGCATCGGCCCCGGAGCGCGACAGCCCCCGCCGCCCGAACGCCCTCAACCTGCCGAACATCATCTCGCTGAGCCGCGTCGCCATCACGCCGCTGCTCATCTGGCTCCTGACGGATCCGGGCCGAAAGGCCGCGCTGCTCGCCGCGCTCGCGTTCTTCGTCGCCTGCGTCAGCGACTGGCTCGACGGCTACCTCGCGCGACGCCGCGGCCTGATCACCAACCTCGGCAAGTTCCTCGACCCGCTCGCCGACAAGGTGCTGATCATCAGCGCGCTCATCATGCTGACGGCGATGCCTCGCGAGCCTCGTGTTCCGGGCTGGATCGTCGCCGTGATCGCCGCGCGCGAGGTCGCGGTCACGGGGTTGCGCGCCATCGCACGCGACGAGGGGATCGTTCTCGGCGCCGAGTCGCTCGGCAAGGCCAAGATGACCTTCGAGATCGTCGCGCTGTTCTCGCTGCTGATGCACTACCCGGTGTGGCTGATCGATTTCCACGCCGCGGGGATGGTCTTTGTCTGGATCGCGCTCGTGCTCGCGCTCTGGTCGGGCGTCGCGTACCACCTGCGGCTCGCGCGGGTGATCTACCAGCGCGGCTGACAGGCTGGTTTCGGTGCCGCGCGCGGCGGCGCTTGCTTGCGCCCCCCGGTGGGGAGGGCTACGTTTTTCGCGTCGCCGGGCATGTCAGTGATAGCTAGGTCCCACGCAAGAGCAGGTCGCGAACCCCGCCAGGCCCGGAAGGGAGCAACGGTACCGATTCTTCTCTGTGCCGTGGGGGTGCCTAGCTATCACTGACATGCTCGGCCGGGACGTCAATTCGACGGCGAGAGAACCCGCAGCCCGGAGCGGACACGCGCCGTCACCGAGGCGCGAGCGGCCAGGATGAGCGAGGATCGCGAACTGTTCGGTCAGTCCGAGGTGACATCCGGGCGCGCAGCCGCGTACCAGGTGCTCGCACGCCGGGCGCGTCCGCAGGCCTTTGCCGACGTCGTCGGGCAGGAGCACGTCACCCAGACGCTGACCAACGCACTCGCGACGGGACGTCTCGCACACGCCTTCGTGTTCAGCGGCATGCGCGGCGTCGGCAAGACCACGACCGCCCGGATCCTCGCCAAGGCGCTGAACTGCGCCGAGGGACCGACCCCGGCGCCGTGCAACCGCTGCTCGAGCTGCGTCGAGATCACCGACGGGCGCTCCCTCGACGTGCTCGAGGTGGACGCGGCGTCGCAGACCGGGATCGACGCGACCCGCGAGCTGCTCGAGACCGTCAAGTACCAGCCGGCGAGCGGCCGCTTCCGGGTCTACATCATCGACGAGGCGCACGGCCTGTCGAAGCAGGCCGTCGACGCCTTCCTCAAGACGCTCGAGGAGCCGCCCGCACACGCCAAGTTCATCCTCGCGACGACCGCCGTGCACAAGCTGCCGTCGACCATCCTGTCGCGCTGCCAGCGCTTCGACTTTCGCTCGGTGGCCGGTGACACCGTGGTGCAGAGCCTCGAAGCGATGGTCCGGAAGGAGGGCATGACGGCCGAGGAGCAGGCGCTGCGCGCGATCGCCCGCGAGTCGGGCGGCAGCATGCGCGACGCGACGTCGCTGCTCGACCAGGTGATCGCCTTCGCGTCGGGCACCCTCGACCTCGCCGCAGTCCATGCGGCGCTCGGTCTCCCGGACGATCGCGCGGTGCGCGAGATCCTCGCCGCCGTCGTGGCGCGCGAGCCAGCGGCGGCCCTCGAGGTGATCGGGCGCGTCTGCGCGCAGGGCGTCGATCTGGCTCGTTTCGGGCAGGCGCTCCTCGAGCGCCTGCGCAACATGACCGTGCTCGCGGTCGCGGGGCGGCAGGCGATGACCGATCTGGCGGAACGCGAGATCGAGGAGCTCGCCGAGGCGCAGCGCGACGTGCCGCCGGCCGACTTGCAGCGCTGGTTCCGCGTCCTGCTCGAAGCGCTCGACGAGATGTCCCGCAGTCCCTACCCGCGCCTCGTTCTGGAGATGACGCTGGTCCAGATGGCGACCCTCGCACCGCTGGTGCCGCTCGACCAGTTGGTCGCACGCCTCGAGGCGCTGGAGCGTCGCGCCGGGGGAGGGGACGACGGCCACGGAGCACGCGTGGCGCGCTCGACGCCATCGGGAGGCGCGCCACGTCCGAGCGCACCTTCGGGTTCTGGTCCGGCCCGCGCGGTATCGACGGCGCTCCGGCCCGTCGGCGGAGCCACGGCAGGCCCGCCGGCGGTCCGGCCAGCCGGTGGAGCCACGGCAGAGCCAACCGGGCTCCGGCCCCCGCCCGCGGCGATGCCGCGGGCAGATTCGTCGCCGCCCCCGATCATCCCGCCGCCGGGCGCCCGTGACGCGGACCCGGCCGCTGCGTCGGCTGGGCCCGCCGCGGCGGGCGCCGGGACACCGGAGCAGACGCGCTGGAAGTCCTTGGTGGACGCCCTGCAGCGCGCGAGCGCGTCGCGCTTTTTCCGCTTGTCGTACAGCAAGGTGCTGGACGTCGGGGAGACGTCGATCCGCGTCGCGCTGACCGGGCGCGAGGCGGTTTCGGCGCTGTCCACGCCCGAGGTGAAGGCCACCATCGAGCAGGCGCTCGAGCGCGAGTTCGGGCGGCGGCTCGTGTTCGAGCCGGTGGTTCAGGGCGACGGCAGCGTTCCGTCCACGCAGGGTAATCACGCAACGCTGGACCGGCAAGCGCGCGAGGACCCGGTCGTGCAGCTCAGCGTGGAGATCCTCGAGGGACGCGTCGAGGGCGTGCTGCCGCGCAGCCGCCGCGAAGGCTGAGCCGGAACCGGCGAAAGAGAGCAGCACATGGCGAATCCGTTCGATCTCTCCAGCATGGGCGACCTGATGAAGCAGGCCAAGGTCATGCAGGAGAAGCTGACCAGCCTGCAGGCGGAGATCGGTGGCCGCACGGTGGAAGCGTCGGCAGGTGGCGGCATGGTCACCGCCAAGGTGAACGGAAAGCTCCAGGTCCTGGCCGTGACGATCGATCCCGAGATCATCCGGAGCGACGACCGCGAGATGCTGCAGGACCTGGTGGTCGCCGCGGTGAACGAGGCGATCCGCCAGGCGCAGGCGATGATGAGCGACGAGATGTCGAAGCTCACCGGCGGGCTCCGCATTCCCGGGTTCGGGTGATCGCGGGCTCGCGACGCTCCGATGCCGACCGCTCTCACGCCTTCCATGCAGCGCCTCGTCGAGGAGCTGAAGCGCCTGCCCGGCATCGGGGAGAAGACCGCGACGCGGCTCGCGTTCTACGTCCTGCGCTGCGACCACTCGTTCGCCGCCGACCTGGCGCAGGCACTGGTCAGCGTGAAGGAGCAGAGCCGACTGTGCTCGCGCTGCTTCGGGCTCACCGAGCAGGATCCCTGTCGCATCTGTGCCGACCCGCGCCGACATCCCGAGGAAGTCTGCGTCGTCGAGGAGCCGGCGGACATGCTGGCTCTCGAGCGCGCGCAGGAGTACCGCGGCCACTATCACGTGCTGGGCGGCGCGCTGGCACCGCTCGACGGGATCGGCCCGGAGCATCTGCGCTGCACGGAGCTCGTCGAGAGGGTGGAGCGCGGCGGCGTGTCGGAGATCATCGTGGCGACCAACCCGAGCGCCGAGGGCGAGGCGACGGCGCTGTACATCGCGCGGCTCCTGAAGCCGCACGGCGTCCGGGTGACGCGGATCGCGCGCGGCCTGCCGGTGGGCGGGGACCTCGAGTACGCGGACGCGATCACGCTGTCCAAGTCTCTGGAGGGCCGCCGCGAGATGTGATCCCCGCACCGGTCCCGCCGGGGCGCCGGCCGCCGGGACGGTTGTTCGCGTCCCGACACGGTGTTACAGATAGCAGACCGGGTATTCTATGGCAGAGTCGCAGACCAAGACCTCCACCGCGCACAAGACGGCCGGCAAGGGCGCCGAGCCCCAGGCCGCGGCGCAGAAGTTCAACTTTCGCGAGTTCGTGCCGCCGACGCTGAACCTCGATTTCGTCGGCAAGCGCTACGCGTTCCTGGTCGTGTCGTCGATCCTGAACGTGCTCGCCATCGTCCTGTTCGTCACGATGGGACTGAACTACGGGGTCGATTTCCGCGGCGGCACGGACATGCGGGTGCGCTTCTCGGAGCCGACGAGCGCGGCGGCGGTCCGCGAGGAGCTCGCCGGTCTCGACCTGCGCGACCTTGCGGTGCAGGACTTCGGCTCGTCCGGTCGCGAGTTCCTGCTGCGTTTCGAGATCGAAGAGGGCGAGCAGATGAGCTCGATCGCGCAGACGCTGTCGGGCGTCTTCGCGAAGTCCCATCCCGGGGAGAAGGGCTACGAGATCCTGAGCACCGAGAGCGTCGGCCCGAAGGTGGGGGCCCAGCTGCGCCAGCAGGGCCTCATGGCGGTCGGGTTTGCGACGGTCTGCATGGGAATCTACATCGCCCTGCGCTTCCAGTGGAGCTTCGGCCTCGGAGCGGTGGTTGCCCTCGTGCACGACGTGCTGATCACCATCGGCGTTCTGACCCTGACACGGTTCAGCTTCGATCTGACGACGCTGGCGGCTCTGCTCACGGTGGTGGGCTTCTCGGTCCACGACACCATCATCGTGTCGGACCGCATTCGCGAGACGCTGCGGCGGAACCCGAAGATGGACCTGCCGGAGGCGATCAACCGCAGCATCAACGAGACGCTGTCGCGCACTCTGCTCACGACCGGCACGGTGCTCCTGGTGCTCGTGGCGATGGCGCTGTTCGCCGGAGCGACGCTGCGGCCGTTCGCGGTCACGCTCATCGTGGGCTTCATCACCGGCACCTACTCGAGCATCTACATCGCGGCGCCCATCGTCCTTCTCTGGACGGATCGATCCAAGGTCACGGCCTGACCCCGGCGGCAGGCTGCTGCCACTCGACGCGCTCGCCGTCCCGGCCGTCCTCCGCTATGGAGGTGGCTACCACAGGCTCGGGCCCCCGTAGCTCAGGTGGATAGAGCACAGGATTCCTAATCCTGGGGCCGCGTGTTCGAATCACGCCGGGGGCACTGTCGTGATGATCGGTCAGGTGCGGCTGCTGAGGCCCGTGATCGAGCCGCCGATCACGACCGCGCCGCAGCTCGGCGCGCTCACGGCATGCCTCCAGGCATCAGTCGAGGCCGCGCATGGTGCCGTCCTGTCCGGTCGTTCCGCGATCGACGCCCGCCGCGACCGAGCCGTAGCTGCCGCCGAGGTTGTTGATCGCGTTGCTGCCCGCAGCCGAGGCGCCGCCGTCGACCACCAGCGCCTCGCCGGTGACGAAGCTCGCGTCGTCGCTGGCGAGGAACAGCGCCGCGCCGGCGATGTTCTCGGGCAGGCCGGCCTCGGGCCAGGGCTGGAACTTCTCGAGCAACGGCCGCATCGCGTCCTCGTTGCCGCGGTGGATGAGCGGCGTCAGGATGCCGCCCGGGCAGATGGCGTTGACGCGGATACGCTGCGGTGCGAGCTCGACAGCAACGGCGCGCGTCAGGTTGATCACCGCGGCCTTGGCCGCGGAGTACGCCTGCGGCCCGTCGCCGCCGGACAGCCCGGCGATCGACGCCGTGCTGATGATCGTGCCGCCGCCGCCCTGCGCCTTCATCGCGCGCGTCGCGTGCTTCATGCCGAGGAACACGCCCTTGACGAGCACGTCGAAGGTGTAGTCCCAGTCGGCCTCGTCGATGTGCGTGATCGGCCCGAAGGCGCCGGCGACACCGGCGTTGTTGAACATCACGTCGAGGCGGCCGAACTCGGCGGTCGCGAGCGCGACCGCGGCCGCGACGTCCGCCTCCGACGCGACGTCGGTACGGACGAAGCGCGCGCGCTCGCCGGCGCCCGCCCGGCCCGCGAGGTCGATGGTCGCTCGGCCGGTCTCCTCGTTGAGGTCGGCCACCACGACGCGCGCGCCCTCGGCGAGGAAACGCAGCACCGTCGCCCTGCCGATGCCGTTGCCGCCGCCGGTGATCACCGCGACCTTGCCTTCGAGCCTTCCCGCCATGTCGTCCTTCCTCCGCAGGCGAGCCTATCGGCCCGGAGCCAGGCCTCAAAACGGCCCGCGCCGGGGCGGGACCGTCTTCTGCCCGAGGGGGCTGCAGGCGCTGCACTCTTGCGCGGGATCGGGTAGAGCAAACCGTAATCGCGCCGCCGGCGGCTGTCGGCGCTCGAGGGAGGTGCGCGAGGGTGGCAGGCGAGGGTACAGGGCACCGGCGGACCGGCATCCGCCGTCGTCTGTCGCGCGTCGGCAGCACGCTGAGCCCGTACGGGCGCACGCTGTTGCAGCGGACGCTCGACCTGTTCCTGCCGGTCGAGCCGAACGTCGCGCTGTCGGAGATCGGCGACGTGCGACGCATCCTGCTCGTGCGTCCGAACTTCCGACTCGGTAACGCGCTGATCACGAGCCCGCTGATCCCGGCGCTGCGGGTACGGTTTCCCGGCGCGCGGCTCGACTACCTGGGCGGCGAGGGGACGCTGGCCGCCCTGGACCACATGCCGATCGACGAGCGGATCCCCATTTCCCGCGGGTTCGTCGCCCGGCCCTGGCGGTTCGTGGGCCTGTTCCTCGAGATCCGGCGGCGGCACTACGATCTCGCGATCGAGGGAGCGATGGGCTCGTTCTCGGGTGGCCTCTACACGTGGCTCAGCGGCGCCCGACACCGGCTCGGCGTACCGCGCCGGAACGAGCGCTTCCTCGACGTGCGCCTGCCGCCGACCCCCGTCGCGCACGCGTACGACGGTCCGGTCGCGTTCGCGGCACACCTCGGGGTGGCATGTCCCGACCATCCGGTCTGGGTGGTCACGGACGGTGAGCGGCGGGCAGCACACGCGCTGCTGCGGCAGCGCGGCCTCGAGGCCGCCGACGGCCGCCTGGAGCCGTTCGCGGCGCTCTTCGTCGGTGGGCACGGCGCGAAGCGCTGGCCCGTGAGGCAGTGGGCGGATCTGGCGCGACGGCTTCACGGCGAGGGGATCCGGGTAGCGCTGTTCGCCGGTCCGGAAGAGGCGGGCGACGTGACGGGGTTGAGAGCGACGCTCGGCGACGGCATCGTCGTCGTCGAGCCCCAGCCGTTGCGCACGTTCGCGGCCGTCCTGGCCGCGGCTCGTCTGGTGGTGACGCCGGACTCGGGTCCGATGCACCTGGCCGCCGCGGTTGGAACGCCGGTGATCGCGGTGCTCGCGAGCCGCGGTTCGACCTTCTTCGGGCCGCGCGGGCCTGCCGACGTTGCGCTGATCGAGCCGAACGTTCCGGACGTCGTTGCGGCGGTGCGCAACCACGTGGCCCATGGCCAGCTCCTGCGGGACTCGCGCACCGGTCCGCTCCGGGACGATCTCGCTCCACGACCCGACGACCGCTGACCGCCTTGCCCGCACCGGCGGGCGTGGATATGACGACGACAGCCGGCGCCGTCCTCCCCGGGACGTCGCCGCGGGGGCGGATGCCGTGAAGCGAGAGGAGTACGAGGCCCACGAAGCTCAGCTGCTCGCACCGTGGGCGATGCGCAGTGCCCTGTCGCGGGGCCGGGCCCACGCCGAGCCCGAGCACGCGCTCCGTACGGCCTTCCAGCGCGACCGCGACCGGATCATCCACTCGGTCGCGTTCCGCCGGCTCGAATACAAGACGCAGGTCTTCGTGAACCACGAGGGCGACTACTACCGGACGCGTCTCACGCACACGATGGAAGGCGCGCAGATCACGCGCACACTCGCGCGGGCGCTGCGCCTGAACGAGGACCTGGCCGAGGCGGTGGTGCTCGCGCACGACCTCGGGCACACGCCGTTCGGCCACGCCGGCGAGCGTGTCCTGAACGGCCTGATGGAGCCCTTCGGCGGCTTCGAGCACAACGCGCAGAGCCTGCGCATCGTCGAGCTACTCGAGGAGCGCTACCCCGACTTTCCCGGGTTGAACCTCACCTGGGAGGTCCGCGAGGGCATCGTCAAGCACTCATCGGAGTACGACCGTCCGCTGGTGCGGATGTTCGATCCGGAGCTCGCGCCGTGCCTCGAGGCGCAGATCGCGGACTTTGCGGACGAGATCGCCTACAACTGCCACGACATCGACGACGGCCTGCAATCGGGCATGCTGCAGCCCGAGGAGATGGGGGCGGTGACTCTGTGGCGCGAGCACCACGCGGCCGCGCGCGACCGCTGGCCGGACGCGCCGTTTTCCATCCTGCGCTACCAGACGGTGCGGCGCATCCTCGACGCGATGGCGTCGGATCTGGTCGCGACCGTCGAGCGCGAGATCGCGCAGCGCAACGTGCGGACGATCGTGGACGTGCGCGCGGCGCGGCCCCGCCTCGTCGAGTACGGCCCGCAGATGGCGCCCCGCGTCCGCGAGCTGAAGAGCTTCCTCATGGACCGCCTCTACATGCACGTCCGGGTGACGCGGATGGGCGTCAAGGCGAAGACGATCATCACCGGGCTGTTCCACACCTACTTCGACGAGCCGCGCCAGATGCCGCCGCACGTCTACGCGCAGATCGACCGCGGCGACGACAAGGCTCGCGTGATCGCCGACTACATCGCAGGAATGACTGACCGCTTCGCGCTCGACGAGTACAAGAAGCTCTTCGACCCGCTCGAGAAGGTATGAAGCGCCGGGTCGCCCTCGAGATCCACCGAGAGGATCACAAGATCGACGCGCTGGGACGGATCTTTCTCGGCGCGACCGAGCGCGACGAGACCCTGTCGCTGCTGCGCGGCTACCTGGGCCCCCAGGCGACGCTCCGGCACGTGGAGCTCGATGACGCGGTCCTGCGGGTCGAGGCCGACGTCCGCGAGTTCGCGGAGGAGAGCCGGAACCTCGTTACGATGGCGCGCGAGATGCTCCGCGCCGGCCGCGTCAAGGCCGCGCTGGGCCAGCTGCAGGAAGCGCTGCGGCTGGCGCCGCTCAGCGCCGAGGCGCTGAAGACGCTCGGACGCGTCCACTACCGCCATCGCGAGCGCGAGATGGCGAAGCTCTACTTGACGAGGGCGCGCGAGGTCGTGCCGGCCGACCTCGAGGTGCTGCGACTCCTCGCCGAGATCGCGCTGCACGAGGACCGCCGCCTCGCGGCGCGCGAGTATCTCGAGCAAGTACTGGTCGTGAATCCGAACGACCGCCGCGCCCGCACCGCACTCGCGCGACTGCAGCCCGAGGACGCGGAGCACATCCGCGCGGCGCTCCGCCGTCGGGCGGAGCCGGAAGGGGAGTAGAGCTGCCTGCGATCGCGCCGGCCCGGAATGTCGGGCCGGCGCGATCGTGCTGTGCTCTGGTCAGGGCAGCCCAACGGGCAGCCAGGTGGCCCAGCCGGTCTTGAGCAGCTCCCAGGTCGACGTCGAGACGAACGTGCGTCCGCCCATCTCGACCTGCACGGTGATCACGTCGGGACCGAGGTTCGCCATCTCGCCGAAGCTCTTGACGGCGACGCGGAACACGTTTGGATTTCCGTTCTTGATGCCGCGGTAGATGCGCACCTGCGAGAAGCCGCCGAGCTTTGCTGCGTCGCGGTTTCGGTAGATCCAGTCGAGCTTGGTCGCCCGGATGGCGCCGGCCGGGATCGACTGGTCGTACACGATCCCGTTCGCGGTGCTGATCGTGACGCGGAAGGGGGCCGCGGTCGGATCAACCGGCGGGATCGGCAGCGTCGCGAACTGCAGCAGCTGGCGGTCGAGGCTGCGGGCCTTGGGCTGCAGCTTGGACAGGCAGGCGTGCTGGCAGATGTTGATGATGTCCTCGGGCAGCTTCACGTCTGCGGTGTCGCTGTCGCTCGGATGCGGGAGGCCCGGGATCGGCGTCCCGCCTCCGTCGGTCGGCGTGCCCGCGACGGTCGCCGTGTTCAGGAGCGGCGCCGTGATCGTCGACTGGTAATACCAGACGAGCGATGTCCCCGGAGCGAGCGGCTGCGTGCCGCTCAGGAGCACGAGGTCGGCGGTCGCGATGCCGAGGTCCGCATCCGTGAACGTAAGGGCGTCGAGGTACGTGCCGCCGGTGTTGGTCACGACGAAGCAGTACGTCACCGGCGACCCGACGGGGCCGCTCGCGGCCTCGAATCCCGGGCATCCGATGCCGCCGTCATGGCCCAGGTAGACGGTCTTCTGCAGGTTGATCGAGACCCGCGGCGTCGGCGAAGGGCTCGGCGACGGACTCGGGCTCGGCGTGGGCGACGGGCTGGGGCTGGGAGACGGCGTGGGACTCGGCGACGGAGTCGGACTCGGCGACGGGCTCGGGCTCGGCGACGGGCTCGGGCTCGGTGACGGGCTCGGGCCCGGCGACGGGCTCGGGCTCGGTGACGGGCTCGGGCTCGGTGACGGGCTCGGCGAGGCCGTCGGAATCGGGGTCGGAATCGGGGTCGGGACCGGAACCGGAACCGGAAGCGACTGGAAGACGCCGCACTTGCACTTCGCGGCCGTCTCCGGGATCCCGGCCATCGACAGACCGGTGCACGCCGGCTGATTCGGACCGTAGGCGATGTTCTGCCAGCCGGCGCAGTACGCGAGATCCAGCAGACCGTCGTTGTTCGTGTCCGCGCACGCGACGGTGACGATCGCCGGTTCTGCGGAGTTCGTCGTCGTCGACAGGATGCGATTCAACGGGTTGACGTTGACGTCGTTCTGCATCGCGTCGCCGCACTGGTCCCCGTCCGCATCGTGCTCGAAGTACGGGCCGAATCCGGTGGCGAGATCGGCGGGGGTCGGAAAGTAGTAGGTGGGGGCGGGGGGGGGCAGGGATTCCTTGAAACAGCTCCCGGTCTGCGCGTTGCCGCCGTCGGTCGCGATGTACCAGCCGACGTCCCAGCGCTCGTTCGATGTCACCTGGAGCGTCGTGCGGAGCTTGAGCTGGGCGGTGTCCCCGGGCCCCGAGCAGCCGTCGACGATCTGCAGAACGTCGATCGACGAGATCGACACGTCGTTCGCGGTGCAGTTCAGGTTGTCGCCGAACTCGGTGGCCATGCAGGCGCCTTCGGCACCTGCGAGCGCCCGTGACGGGAGCATCACCAGGGCCGCCAGGGCAACGGCGGCCATGCGAACGGTGGGTCGCCGCTGGGCCAGCGGCGAAGAGACCTGACGACGGAGGTCGAATGGAACCATGAACGGTATCTCCTGGAGTGCGCGTTCGAGGTGGCCGGAACGGGGTGGGCTTCCACAGTACGGGTGCGCGGGCTCTCCGAGGAAGCCACAAAGGCGATCGCGCCGCCCTGTCGGCTCGCAATGGGCAACGACGCAGCCAAATACCGAGCACGAAGGCGGGCTGGCCCGCAGGCGACCTCCGACGGCAGGTGCCGAATTCGGCTATTTGTCATAATCTATCTTATCGGACATTGTGCTGGTGCCGTCCTGGTGGGCGGTGGGCGGTGGTGGGCCGCCTCGCGATCGCGCGTACGGCGTGCCGGGGGCCGCCCTGGCAGTGCCCGGCCGGGGCGCACGCGCGACCGTACGGCTCCGACACGGTCGGCGTCTCGTGCGCTCGGGCGTCGTGGGGGCAACCTCGCGATGTACGGGCAGCACGCGGCGCGCGGCCCGCGCCAGGGGTGCGACGCGCATCCTGTCGAGACGCGCCAAGCGCGCCGCGGCGCTTCGCGCTGGCCGGCGCCTCGGCACGCTGGCCGGGCCGCAGGCCCGTTCGGCGCAAGGCACTGCCAAGCGGGCTCCGTCGGCGCGGCACTGAGTTGCCCCCGCCGGGTCGTTGCCGGCACCAGGGCCGCCCGGCACCGGAGCGCGTGCCCGCACGCCGCCGACCCTTCGCTGAGACCCACCGGACCGTCCGACCGTGCCGCAGCGCGGCAGGCTCGCGGATGCGGGGCTGGATCGTCCGGCTGGGAGCTAGCACGAGCCGTGCCGCTCCGACGTCAAGAGCAATGTTCGAGCCAGGAGTGGCAGGGCTCGCGCCCAGCCTGCCCGATCCGAACTCCCTGGCCTACTGGATCTGAATCGGTGACCCGGCGCCGCCGCCGATCGGCAGGGTCATCGCATTCGGGCTCGCAGGTGGCTCGACACCGAGCGCGCTGAGGCGCATCCGCGCCAGCGCCGCCGCGGTGCCGTCGGGGTCGTCCGCGAGGTACTTCTTGTACAGCTCGATCGCCTTCTCCTTGCTACCGTCACGCTCCTCGATCCGGGCGAGCTGGATCTGGGCCTCGGGCACCAGCGGCCCGTCGAGGGTGAGCGCGCGATCGAGCTGCTCACGCGCTCCTGCGACGTTGCTGGTGTCGGCCAGCGCGCGCGCAAGGGCGACGCGTCCGATCTGCTCGAGAGCCGGGCTCGGTGCGGCGCCGACGAACTCGGTCAGCAACGGAACGGCCTCTCCAGGCTTGTTCGCGTTGAGCGCGGCACGACCGGCGTAGAGCTTCGCGAGATTGCCGTACGCCGTGCCGCCATACGAGCTCGCGAGGCTCGCAAAGCCCTTCTGCGCCTCGTCCCACTGCTCGCGCTTGAAGAGCTCGTTCGCCCCGTAGAACGCTCGCGCGGCGTTCGCCGCACGGGACTGCACGTACCACCGGATGCCGGCGATCAGCAGCAGCGCGGCGACGGCAGCGCCCACCGCGATCAGCACGGTGGTCTGGTTCTGCTGTGCCCAGGCGACCACGCGCGCCGACAGCGAGATGAACTCGTCGGGCTGCTTGATGTCCTTGTGTCGGAGCTTCTTGCCCTGCGGGTGCGTGTGTGTCGTGGCCTGGGTCATCATGCTTCCTGTCGTTGCCGGTCCCTGCCCCGTCACATTTTGTACTTGAAATCCTCGGGAACCATCTTCTCGAGGATCTCCGCCCACTTCTCGCGTGAGACGTTGGAGAGATTCTGGTCCTTCTCGTCGTCCGCCTGTTGCAGGACGCTCGACTGCTCGAGGACCTTCTTGGCGACGTAGATCGGGCTCTTGGTGCGCAACGCCAGCGAGATCGCGTCGCTGGGCCGCGAGTCGATGGACAGGAGCTGATCGTGCCGCCGCAGGCGTACCGTGGCGAAGAACGTGTTGTCCTTGAGATCGTTGACCTCGATCGCCTCGACAGCCGCGCCGAGCTCGTTGATCACGGTGTTCAGGAGGTCGTGCGTCATGGGACGCGCCATCGTGATCCCTTCGAGCTCGGTGGCCATGGCGGTCGCCTCGAGGAGGCCGATCCAGATGGGCAGGTTGAGCTTGTTTTCTGCGTCGCGCAGCACCACGATCGGCGTCCTGGTCACCGGATCGAGGGTCAAGCCACCCACGCTCATCTGTATGAAATCCCCGCGGGTCATCCGCCCCATACCTATCCACCGGCGGCGGGCGGGTCAACGTCGCAGGAACCGCACGACGGGGTGTCCGAAGGGGGTCCCTCAGGACAGGACGAGGCGGTCGACGACGCGATACAGCTGGTTCAGGTTGCGGCACTCCTCGACGACGTCGCAGAAGGCCATGTAGCGGTCCATCTCGCTGTCGCCGAATCCCCAGGTGGTCTTGTTCTCCGGGTTCAGCCAGATCACCTGCTTCGCCTTGCGCTGCAAGTCGCGCAGCACCCACTCGTGCGGCAGATTGTAGTTGTTCCGGGCATCGCCGAGGACGATGACCGTCGTGCGGCGGTTGATCGACGCGAGGTGGTCGCGGTGGAACATCTTGAACGCGCGCCCGAAGTCGGAGTGCGCGAATACGTTGATGACGTCACCGCGCAGCGCGAGCTCGATCGCTTCGTTCGTGTCGTGATCCTCGAAGAGCTTCGTCACCTCGCCCATGTCGCTGACGAAGATGAAGCTGCGGACCTTCGAGTAGAGGTCCTGCAGCGAGTAGACGAATTGCAGCATGAACCGCGAGACGTTTCGTACCGAGTCGGACACGTCGCAGAGGACGACGATCTGCGGGCGGTTCTTCTTCCGCCGGTCGAACTGCACGTCGAACGGGATGCCGCCGAACTGCGTATTGTGGCGCAGCGTGCGCGACAGGTCGAACGCGCCCCGCTTCGCGCGCGAACGCTTGATCGACACCACGTGTCGGAGGCGCTGCGCGAGGCGCGTCACGGCCTCCTTCATCTTCCGGATCTCGTCCTCGGTCAGGTAGTAGAAGCTCTTCTCGCCGAGCGACTTGAGTCCGGTCGTGTCCTTCGGTTGCGGGTTCTCGCGCGCGGCCTCGAGTCGCGCCGCGCGCTTGATGAGGTCGGCGAGGTCGGCGAGGCGGCGCTTGATGAGCTCGCGGATCTTCGCAGCGGTCTCGCCGTCGGCGCCGAGCTGCTCGAGCTCGTCGGACAGACCTTCGAGCTCGCGCACGATCTCGCCCAGCCGTAGCTGCTCGCCGATCGCGTGGCCGAGCTGGCCCTCCTGCTTGCCGCTTTGCCCGGAGCCCTCCCGCATCGTCTCCGATGCTTCGCGCATGCGGCGCTGCAGCGTGCCGTCGTCGTGGCGCAGGAGTGCGCGCGCGAGCTCGGAGAGCTCGTTCGCGCCGGGCTGCTGCTGGCGCTTCTTCAGGAGCTCCTCGAGCTGCTCGAGCAGCTTCTGGTAGTCCGCGAGCGTCGTTCCGAGCGCCTGCGCAGCCTGCTCACCGCTCTCGCGGATCGCCTCGCCGAGGGCGGAGAAGTAGAGGTCGAAGACTTCCTCGAAGGTCGGCAGGTCGGAGGTGCGCTTGACCATCGTCGCACGGAGCACGTCCTTGACGGTCTCGCGAGTCCCGAGGCCGGTGCTCTCGAGCGCCAGCAGTGAGTCGAGCGACTCGGCCGGCGAGATCCGCATCCCGTGCTTGCGCAGCAGGGCCGCGAACTCGAGGATGCGCGCTTCCATCAGAGCCGGCCCCCTGGCGGACGGCTCACCCTGCCCCGCCCGCGCTCGGCGCGCTCAGTGCAAGACATCCTTGTCGGCAGGATCGGGCTGCCCCTCGGTGCGCGTGCGCGACTTCTGGCGCGCCATGAAGTCGCGCAGCTCGGTCTGCGCCTTCCGTACGTCGCCCTCGTACTTGAAGATCGTGGTCAGCGTGTCGTTGACCGTTTCTTCGCCGAGCGACGCGACGTTCAGGAGCGCGAGCGCCCGCGCCCAGTCGAGCGTCTCGCTGATGCTGGGCGACTTCTTGAGGTCGAGCTTGCGGACCCCCTGGACGACGCTCACCACGTCGGCCGCGAGCGCATCCGCTACCTCGGGTACCTTCAGCTTGACGATTTCGAGCTCGTGCGCCTGCGATGGATAGTCGATGAAGAGGTGCAGGCAGCGGCGCTTCAGCGCGTCGGAGACCTCACGGCTGTTGTTCGAGGTGAGGATCACCAGCGGGATGTTCCTGGCGGCGATCGTACCGAGCTCCGGTACGCTGACCTGGAAATCGCTCAGGATCTCCAGCAGGAAGGCCTCGAACTCGCTGTCCGACTTGTCGATCTCGTCGACCAGCAGGACGACAGGTCGTTCCGACGTGATGGCGCGCAGCAGCGGACGCGGCAGGATGAAGCGCTCGGAGAAGAACACGCCGTCCTGGGCGGAGATGCGATCGACAGCCTCGCGGAGTGTGCCGGTGCCGGCGAGCACCTCGCCGATCTTGTCCTTCAGAATCTGCGTGTAGAGGAGTTGCTTGCCGTACTCCCACTCGTACAGCGCCTTGGCCTCGTCGAGGCCCTCGTAGCACTGCAGCCGGATCAGCTCCTGGTCGAGGCAGCGCGACAGGACCTTTGCGAGCTCCGTCTTGCCGACGCCGGCCGGTCCCTCGACGAGGATCGGCTTGCCCATCTTCGACGCCAGGTAGACCACGGTGGCAATGGCACGGTTGCAGATGTACTTCTGCCCCGCGAACTGCTGGACGACGTCGTCGATGCTGGAGAACATAGGCAGGCCCGGAAGAATCGAGAGCCTCGGGGGTACCACAGCCCTCCTGGCAAGACAACGCGTGGCCGATCGCGCCTGACGCCACGATCGTGTGCACCCTCGCCGTCCTCACGCGCGCCCTGCCCGACCTGCCACTGGTCGTCGCGGCGAACCGTGACGAGTTCTATGCCCGCCCCACCGAGGGGCCGCGAGTTCTCGCGCAGCAGCCTCTCGTGGTCGGCGGACGCGACCTGGTCGCCGGCGGCTCGTGGCTCGCGACCGGACAGACCGGTCTCGTGGTCGGTATCCTGAACCGGCGCACGGCTGAGCCACCCGACGCCACGCGGGCATCGCGTGGTGCGCTGTGCGTTGCCCTCGCGCGGCTCGCCTCCGTGCAGGCCGCGGTCGATCTGCTGTCGGGGCTGCGCGTCGACGAGCACAACCCGTTCAACGTGCTCGTCGCAGACCGCTCCCGGGCGATCGTGGCCCAGAATCGGACCGGTGGCATGGCGCTGCACGAGCTGCCGGCCGGAACGCACCTGCTGACCAACCTCGACCTGAACGATGCGACCTGCCAGCGCATCTCGCGATCGTCGCAGCGCTTCCAGAATCTCGCTGCGGCGCACGTCGCGTCAGCGGACCGCAGCGGCCTCGTCTCGGGCCTGCACGCCGTGCTCGGCGACCACCTCACGGCCGTCGACGATCGCGCTCCCACCGACCAGCTCTGCATCCATACCGACGCGTTCGGAACGCGGTCCTCGAGCATTCTGCTCGCCGACCCGAGCGGCCGGATCGACTACCTGCACGCCTCCGCCGCCCCCTGCCGCGGTGCGTACCGGCGGATCCCCCTGCCCTGGCAGTGACTTCCGGCTCCAGGAGCCCGTGCTTCTCGAGGCGCTCGTCGATCCGTGCCCGAAGACACCCGGAGCGTCTTCAGGGCTTCGTGGTCGTCGAAGCCGGTGTGAACGTCGCACGTCGTCGGGCGGCGGCCACCTGCCAGACGACTGCCGGCAGGATCAGCACCAGTGCCGTACCGATGAAGATGGTGCGCAGCCGGAAGTTCGGGATGAGGTAGAAGCCGGCGCAGAGGGTGCCGAGGAGTGACCCGGCAGTCGAAAGCGCGTACAGCCGGCCGGTGGTGCGCCCGAGGTCGACGATCAGGTGTGCCGCGAGGCGGACCGCGTAGGGCGAAATCATGCCGAGCAGGGTGAGCGGCAACCCGAGAAACAGCACCGCCGACGCGAGCGCACCGCCGCGCAGCCCGAGCGGCTTGGTGATCGTCAGAATCGGCTGGTGTGCGAGTGGCAGCAGCACGATCAACACCGCCGCCGCCTCGAAGACGAGGAAGTAGACGGAGGCACGCGGGAAACGGTCCGCGAAGCGGCCGCCGACCCAGTACCCGACGGACAGGGACAGCAGCGTGACGGCGATGATCGCGGACCACACGTGCAGGCTGGTCCCGTAGACCGGTGCGATGAGCCGCGTTCCGAGCACCTCGAGCACCATGACCACAGCGCCGGAGACGAAGACGCTCACGGGCAGCAGGATGCGCAGCATCCTCTCGTCGAACGTCGTGCCCCCTGAGGAATCTGCCTGCATCAGAAGCCCCGGATCGCGGGCGTAGGATCTTTGCCCGCCCGTCGCGACGCTTGCAAGCGCCGACTGGTCACGTGCCGGCCTTGGCGCGCTCAGCGCCGCCGGACGCGCCCGCGGATCCTGTCCGCCGATCCGACGCGTGCGGCGATCATGAAGTCGTCGGACGGAGCTCCGTCGAGCAGGGCTGCGAGGTCGACCGGGTTGCCGCTCCGCAGGTAGACGAGCTCGCCGCCGACGGCATCGAGGAGAGCCTTGCCGGCGGCGACGTCCCAGAGATGGACACGGCCGACCACCGCCGCCTCGGCCGCGCCGCGTGCGACCAGGCTCAGGTGGTACGCCGTCGAGCCCAGGGCACGGACCTGGCCCCGCAGGCGAAGGAGCCGACGGCGGTGGTACTCGGAATACGCCAGCACGAAGCCGTCGTGCTGCGGTGTCACGCCACCCTGCGGGATCTCCCTGCCGTTCCAGCGCAGCGTTCCGCCGTGCGCGAGGTAGAGGTCGTCGAAGCTCGGCAGGTAGACGACGCCCGCGACCGGCGATCCGGCGTGGAGGAGTCCGAGAGAGGTGCCCCAGGTCGGTAGCCCCGCAACGTAGGCGTCGGCGCCGTCGATGGGGTCGACCGCGAGCGTCCAGCCGGACGCGACGGCGCCGGTCGCCGGCAACTCCGCGCCGATCACGACAACCTGCGGCGCGATCGCCGCGACGTCGGCCCGCACCTGACGCTCGATCTCGCGATCGGCCTCGCTGACGATCGCCCCTGCCCGGCTGCGCTCGACGCTGAGGCGGCGAAAGTGCGCCAGGCCGATCGCACCCGCGCGCTTGGCGAGGCGCGTCAGGGCACGTCCGTCGAGGGGGGCGCGCTGCCGCTCGCGCCCGTCGACGGGTGCCCGCGACCGCTCGCGTCCCTCGAGGGTTGCGCGCTGCCGCTCGTGTCCCTCGACGGGGGCGCGCTGCCGCCCGCGCCCGTCGAGGGGGGCACGCAGCCGCCCGCGCCCTGGCCGCTCACTCGGCATCGAGCGCGCCGCGCTCGAGGGCGTGGGTGGTGAAGAGGTCCTCCGGCAGACTCTGGTTGTACTTGACGTCGACCACCGTGACGTCGGTCTTGCTGTTCAGGGGTGGCTGCACCATCTCCAGCGTGAGCGCGGTGGGAATGCCCTGTACGTCGCGCACCGCGTCCAGCCGCAGCCGCTTCTTCGGGGTGTCGCCGGAACCGTAGAACTCCATCCGGCGCAGCAGGAGGTCCTGTCGCTCCAGCAGCAAGAGGATCCGCTGGTAGCCGACGTCCTTCTTCTTCGGCACGATCTCGATCAGCGCGGCTTCCCGGCCGTCGATCGACTCGTTCCTCACGAGCCGCGCGGACGCCTCATCCTCGGTCCACTCGAACACGTCGGTCAGCAGCTCGAGGTCGCGATAGCTGAAGTCCGTCCCCATGAAGCTCTCGTTCTTGGATTGCGCGGCGATCTGGCGGATGCGGCCCAGCGCCGGCAGAAAGAGCCACTGCTCGGCGTCGCGGTCCTTGTGCGCGAACTGGAGGAACGCCGTTCCGCGAACCTCGGGTGGCACGACGAACACCGTGGACGTCTTGTCCTCACCGTTCGGGCGCTTGAGCGTGCGCATGATGAGCTCGCGATTTCGCTCGATCCCTCGGCCGTCGACGATGTGCAGCTTCATCCGCTGGGTGCGGTCGTTCCAGTGGCGCGTGGTGTCGTCGAGCCGATCGACGGCTTCGAGCAGAACGCGGGCCTCGTTGGCCGACGCGTCAGGGGAAGGCGCGCTGGCCGCGGCCGGGGTCGGCACGGGAACGGCGCCCTCCTGACCCGGTGCAGACGCTGCGATCGCGAGCGTCGTCGCGACGAGGGCTGCCAGGTGTGCGGAACGGGCGATCGGCAGGCGGAATCGGTCCGGCATGATGCCAGCGTAGCAGGACGCCGCCGGTCGCGGGAGCGTCGTGGCCGCTCCTTGCCGTGGGCAGGTCACACTGGCCGCGTCTGGTACCAGCGGAGCCCGCGCCCGACGTATTGTACGCCGGCGAATGCGGTCGCGAAAGCGGCTCCGGCGAAGATCGTGCCGCCGGGTACCGCACCGTCGAGCTCGGGGTACGCGAGCACGACAAGTGTGATCGCGAGGCCGCAGAGCTGAAGAAAAGTCGCGAGCTTTCCCACCAGCGTCGGCAGGACCTCGAGCCGCTCGCCGGTCAGGAAGAAGAGGAGCGCGTACCCTGTCAAGCATACGATGTCGCGCGTCAGGATGATCGTCAGAACCCACTGCGGGACGAGCCCCATCCAGGTGAGCTTCAACAGCAGGCTCAGGACCAGCCCCTTGTCGGCCAGCGGGTCGAGGTAGGCGCCGAGGTCGGTGCGCGTGTTCGTCAAGCGCGCGATCAAGCCGTCCACGCCGTCGGTCACGCCGGCGGCAACGAAGAGCCCGAAGGCGAGCACGAAGTGCCGCTCGTCGAGTGCGATCAGGATCGCCGGGATCGCAGCGATGCGCAGCAGAGTGAGCGTGTTCGGGATGTTGAGCATCGCCGTTCCTGCCGCTGCACGACTCAGCAGACGCCGCCCAGTGCCTTGCGGATCTGCCCGGCGAGCTTCGGCGTGACGAGCGCCGTGACGTGCGTCGCGTGGTCGTCCTGCCGGCACTCCAGCACCGAGCCGTGGCGGTGCAGCCGTGCGAGGACCTCGCCGCGCTCGAAGGGGACGCGGAACTCGGCGCGCGTCATTCGCCCGTCCAGCAGCTCGTCGATGCGTCCTCGCAGCGCCGCGATGCCGAGGTCTTCGGCCGCCGAGACGGCCACCCCGTCGTCGCGCTGGGCCTCGAGGATCGCCGCCTCGCGCGCGGCGCCCTCGAGCCGGTCGATCTTGTTCAGCACGAGCAGCGTCGGACGCTCGGCGGCGCCGATCTCGGCGAGGACGTCCCGCACGACCGCCATGTGGCTCGCGCGTGCGTCGTTCGATGCGTCGACCACGTGCAGCAGCAGGTCCGCGGTACGGACTTCCTCGAGCGTGCTCTTGAACGCCTCGACGAGCTGGTGCGGCAGCTTGTGGATGAACCCCACCGTATCGGACAGGAGGGCCGTCCCGGCGCGGGGTAGATCGATGCGTCGCACCGTCGGGTCGAGCGTCGCGAAGAGCATGTCGTCGATCAGCACGTCGGCGCCGGTGAGCCGCCGCATCAGGGTCGACTTGCCGGCGTTGGTGTAGCCCACCAGCGCCACCGTCGGGAAGGGTACCTCGGCCCTCTCGTCGCGGTGCAGGCGCCGGGTTCGCGAGACCTCCGTCAGGCGCTTTCGGAGCATGGCGATGCGTTCCCGAACGCGCCGGCGGTCGACCTCGAGCTGGGTCTCGCCGGGCCCGCGCATGGCGACGCCGGCCTTGATGCGCGAGAGGTGCGTCCAGTGCCGGGTCAGACGCGGCGTCAGGTACTCGAGCTGCGCCAGCTCGACCTGCAGCTTGCCCTCGAGCGAGTGGGCGCGCTGCGCGAAGATGTCGAGGATGAGCTGGCTGCGGTCGATGACCTTGACCGTGGGGTCGCCGCCGGGGCCAAGCCCGATGTCCTTCTCGAGGTTGCGTTGCTGGGCCGGCGCCAGGGGATCGTCGAAGACGACGACGTCGGCCTCCAGCTCCGCCACGAGCTGGCGGATCTCCTCGACCTTGCCCTTGCCGACGAACGTGCGGACGTCGGGGACCGCGCGACGCTGGGAGCTCTGACCGACCACGGTCACGCCGGCGGTGCGGCAGAGCTGCGCGAGCTCGGCGAGAGAGCCTTCGAGCCCCTCGTAGCCTTCTTTCGTCCGGCCGAGCTCGATCCCGACCAGCAGCGCGCGCTCGCGCGGGCGCGTCACTTCGTGCGTGCCGCCGCGGCTCACGCGGAGGCCCCCCGGGCGAACGCCTGGCTCACGAGACGAATCGCGCCTCCGCGCCGGCGACGCGCTCGGCGAGAGCCGCGATCAGCTCGTGCGACGCCACGACGCCGAGCTTCTCGAGCGCGATCCGTGTCTCGTAGGCCTCGCGCACGACGTGCAGAAACGTCGGGCAGGGCCCGGGAAAGCGGGAGAGCGTCTGCAGCAGGCGTTCCATGTCCGCCCGGGTGACGTGGCGTGCGTCGAGCGAGATCTGCAGCTCGCGGATCGAGCGCGCGCGCGCATCCTCGAGCCGCGAGAACTCCTCGGCGATGATCTGGCGCCGCTCCTCGCTGACGTCGAGCCGCCCCGCCATGCAGATCGGATCGCTGCCGGTGATGAGAGGCTCGTTCTTCCGGAAGGTGTCGGGCCACGCGATGACCTCGACGATACCGTGCTTGTCCTCGAGGAAGAAGGTCGCGTACCGGTCGCCCTTCTTGCTGTTCTTGAGCCGCAGCCCCTGGACGACTCCGGCGAGGGTGACCTTGGTCTGTCCCGGAAGGTTGCGCAGATCCACGGTCTTGCATGTCACCAGTCGGGCGAGCTGCTGCTCGGAGCGGTCCAGCGGGTGCGCCGTGATGAAGAAGCCGAGCGTCTCCTTCTCGGCTGCCAGCAGCTCCTGCTGCGACCAGCCGGTGGCGGCCGGGAAGTTGAAGCGCTCGGGCTGCCCGTTGGCTCCGCCACCGAAGAGGTTGTGCTGGTCCAGGTTGCTCGCCGCGTTGTTCGCCCAACGCATGACATCGTCCAGGCCGGCCAGCAAGCTCGATCGATCGACGCCCGTGGAATCGAGCGCGCCGCACTTGATCAGGCTCTCGAACACGCGCCGGTTGGCGTGTGCGGAGCGCACACGGCGCACCAGGTCGTCCAGTCCGAGAAACGGGCCGTTCGCGTCACGCTCGGCGAGGATCGCCTGGATCGCCTTTGCGCCGACACCCTTGATCCCACCGAGCCCGAAGCGGATGGAGCCCTGCACGACGGTGAACGTGTCGCGGCTCTGATTGATGTCCGGCGGCAGGACGGGGATCTTCCGCTCGCGGGCTTCGGCGATGTTCTTGTGCGTGCGGTCGGCGTCGTCCATTTCGAGGGTCATCAGCGCGGCGATGAACTCCTCGGGGTAGTGCGCCTTGAGATACGCGGTCTGGAACGACACCAGCGCGTAGGCCGCCGCGTGCGACTTGTTGAAGCCGTAGCCGGCGAAGGTCTCCATCTGGTCGAAGATGTCGCCGGCGAGCTTCTCGGTCAGTCCGTTCTTGACGGCGCCCTCGACGAAGCGCAGGCGCTCGCGCGCCATCTCCTCGGCCTTCTTCTTGCCCATGGCGCGGCGGAGGTTGTCGGCGTCGCCGAGCGAGTAGCCGCCGAGCACCTGCGCCGCCTGCATGACCTGCTCCTGGTAGACCATGATGCCGTAGGTCTCGCGCAGGATCGGCTCGAGCTTCGGGTGGAGGTTCACGATCTCCTCGCGCCCGTGCTTGCGCTGGACGTAGGAGTCGACCATTCCGGAGTCGAGCGGCCCGGGCCGGAAGAGCGCGTTGATCGCGACGATGTCCTCGAAGCAGGTCGGCTTGACGCGAACCGTGAGGTCGCGCATGCCGCTCGATTCCATCTGGAACACGCCGACCGTCTCGCCGCGGGTGAGGACCTTGTAGGTCTTCTTGTCGTCGAGTGGCAGCGCGGACACGTCGGGAGCGGGCCGCCCGCTCGCGTCGATCCGGTTGAGGGTGTTCTGGATCAGCGTCAGGTTCTTGAGACCGAGGAAGTCGAACTTGATGAGGCCGATCTTCTCGATGTCGGTCCCGGAGTACTGCGTGAGGACGTTGCCGTCCTTGTCGACGCACAGCGGACACGACTCGACCAGCGGCTTCGAGCTGATGACGATGCCCGCCGCGTGCTTCGAGTGGTGCCGCATCAGGCCTTCGAGCTTCAGCGCGTAGGTGAAGAGCTTGCCCTCGCGCTCGCTCTTGTCGCGGATCTCGCGCAGCTTGGGCTCCATCTCGAGCGCCTTGTCGAGCGGGAAGTCCTTGCCCTGGCGCGGCGCGGGATAGAGCTTGGCGAGCCGGTCGGTCTCGCCGAAGGTGAAGTCGAGGACGCGTCCGACGTCCTTCAGCGCGGCCTTCCCCTTCAGCGTTCCGAAGGTGATGATCTGTGCCACGCGGTCGTCGCCGTACTTCTGGCGGACGTACTGGATCACCTCGTCGCGGCGCTCGAAGCAGAAGTCGACGTCGATGTCGGGCATCGACTTGCGCTCGGGATTGAGAAAGCGCTCGAACAGGAGTCCGTGCGCGATCGGATCGAGATCGGTGATCGACATGACCCACGCGACGAGGCTGCCCGCCGCGGAGCCCCGCCCCGGACCCACCGGAATGCCCTGCCGCTTCGCCCACGTGATGAAGTCCGACACGATCAGGAAGTAGCCGGCGAAGCCCATCCGGTTGATGACGTCGAGCTCGATGCGCAGCCGCTCGAGGTACTGCGGCACGCGCTCCTCTCGCCAGGACCTGTCGTGCGTACGGAGCGCGCGGAGCCGGCTCTCGAGGCCCTCGCGGGCCTCCTTGTCGAGGACCTCCTCGAGCGTCTCGTTCTCCGGGACCGCGAACTCCGGGAACTGGTACTGCCCGAAGCTCATCTTGAAGTCGCAGCGCTTCGCGAGGTCGAGCGTGTTGTCGATCGCCTGCGGGAACTCGGCGAACGCGGCACGCATCTCGTCGGGCGACTTCACGAACAGCTGGTCGGTCCCGAACTTCCAGCGCTTCGGGTCGGCGAGCGTCTTGCCGGTCTGGATGCAGAGCAGAGCCTCGTGCGCCTCGGCGTCGCCGCGGTGCAGATAGTGGCAGTCGTTGGTCGCGACCAGCGGCAGTCCGAGGTCCTTGGCCAGCGACACGAGCTCGCGGTTGGCCATCACCTGCTCCGGCAGGTGGTTGTCCTGGATCTCGACGTAGTAGCGATCGCCGGAGAAGATGCGGGCGAACTCGCCGGCGACCTCGCGGGCGCGCGCGAGATCGCTGCGCGCGATCGCCTGGTTCACCTCGCTGGCCAGGCAGCCCGAGAGGCAGAACAGCCCCTCGTTCAGCTCCTTCAGGAGCTCACGGTCGATGCGCGGCTTGTAGTAGAAGCCTTCCTTGTAGCCGGCGGTGACGAGACGGCAGAGGTTGCGGTAGCCCTTCTCGTTCTGCGCGAGCAGGACGAGGTGGTAGTTTCCTCCGGCCTCGGGGTCGTCGGCGCGCGCCGAGCTCTTGTCGAATCGACTCTTCGGCGCGACGTACACCTCGCACCCGATGATCGGCTGCACACCCGCGTCCTTCGCCTTCGTGTAGAACTGCACGGCACCGAACATGTTGCCGTGGTCGGTCATCGCCACCGCTGGCATGCCGAGCTTCGCGACGGTTGGCAGCAGCTCGGCGATCTTGTTGGCGCCGTCGAGAAGCGAGTACTGCGTGTGCAGATGCAGGTGCACGAACGACATCCGGTCTTCCTCTACTCTCCCGAGAGGGCACACGCCCCCTCGCCCGATCGGGCTCCGGCCGACCGGGCCTCACTCCCCGCGCTCGCGGCACTCGGCCGCACGCTCGGCGCGCGGACCAGCCGGTCCCACGGGGGTCGCGCGCCCGCGCGCAGATCACGATGCCGCACCCCCCGGGTTCGCTGCGCCCGGACGGAATCGCGAACGCTCGCCATGCTCACTCCCACTCGATCGTGGCCGGCGGCTTGGACGAGATGTCGTACACCACGCGGTTGATGCCGCGTACCTCGTTGGTGATGCGGCGGGCGATCGACTCCAGCGTCTCGTGCGAGAGCCGCGCCCAGTCGGCCGTCATGCCGTCCTGACTCTCGACGGCGCGAAGCGCGATCACCTCGTCGTAGGTGCGTTCGTCACCCTGCACGCCGACGGTCTGCACGGGCAGCAGGACCGCGAACCCCTGCCAGATTCGCCTGGACTCGCCGGACCGGCGCAGCTCGTCGCGCACGATCGCATCGGCGGCGCGGACACGTGCCACGCGCTCGGGATCGACCGCGCCGACGATGCGCACGGCGAGACCCGGCCCCGGGAACGGCTCGCGAGCGATCAGCTCCTCCGCCAGTCCGAGGTCGCGTCCCACCGCGCGCACCTCGTCCTTGAACAGCTCGCGGAGCGGCTCGATCAGCTTGAGCTTCATTCGCTCGGGGAGTCCGCCGACGTTGTGGTGCGTCTTGATGGTCGCGGACGGGCCCCGCACCGACACCGATTCGATGACGTCGGGGTAGAGGGTGCCCTGTGCAAGGAAGCGCACGTCGTCGAGCGTCTGCGCGGCCTCGTCGAAGACCTCGACGAACAGGTTGCCGATCCGTTTGCGCTTGACCTCGGGATCGACGACGTCTTTCAGCGCGGCGAGAAAACGTGTGCCTGCGTCGATCGTGCGGATGTCCAGCCCGAGGTGGGCGAGCGACTCCTCGACCATCGTGCGATCGCCGGCGCGCAGGAGACCGTTGTCGACGAAGATGCACGTCAGGCGCTCGCCGATCGCGCGGTGCAGCAGGGCGGCCGCCACGGTGGAGTCGACCCCCCCGGAGAGGCCGCAGATCACCCTGCCCACCGGTGCCTGCTCGCGGATGCGTGCCACCGCCTGCTCGATGAACGAGCCGGGCGTCCAGTCGGGGGCTGCGCCACAGATGCCGTGGACGAAGTTCGCGAGCATCTCCGTGCCGCGTTCGCTGTGCACGACCTCGGGGTGGAACTGGACGCCGAAGAGCCGCCGGGTCGGATCCCGGAACGCCTGGATCGGCGCGTTCGCGCTGCGCGCGAGGACGCTCCAGCCGTCCGGCAGCGTCTCCATGCGGTCGCCGTGCGACATCCAGACGGTGGTGTGAGCCCCGACCTCGAAGCCGCGCAAGAGGTCGTGATCGTCGAGCACCTCGATCGGAGTCCGACCGTATTCGCGGCGATCGGCCCGCGCGACGCTGGCGCCGGCTTGCACGTTGAGGATCCCCATTCCGTAGCAGATGCCGAGGACGGGTACGCCGAGGTCGAGGATGCCGCGCGCGAGCTGCGGTGCGGTCGGCACGTAGACGCTCGCGGGGCCGCCCGACAGGATGATTCCCGTCGGCTTGCGGCGCGCGACCTCGTCGACGTCGACCGTGCAGGGCAGGATCTCGCAGTAGACGCGCGATTCGCGCACGCGTCGCGCGATCAGCTGGGTGTACTGGCTGCCGAAGTCGAGAACGAGGATCATTTCCCACCGAGAGGGGCGCCGCCCCTCGCCGCCACGCGGCGAAGCCGCGCGGCGGATCCACGCCCCGGCCGCGGACGCTCGGCTGTTCGCCTGCGGCGCCGCAGAGAGGGCGTTGCCCATGGTCGTGGTCGCATCACGCCGATCGATCGATTCCGTCGTTGAGAGCTGGTCGTGGCTGCCGCGCGTCCATCACTCCAGCCTGTAGTTCGGCGCTTCCTTCGTCACGATGACGTCGTGCACGTGGCTCTCGCGGTGGCCAGCCTCGCTGATCCGGATGAAGCGTGCCTTCGCGTGCAGCTCTGCGAGGTCCCTCACCCCGAGGTAGCCCATTCCGGCGCGCAGCCCGCCGACGAGCTGGTGGATGTTGGGTGCGAGCGCACCCTTGTAGGGCACGCGTCCCTCGATGCCCTCGGGCACGAGCTTGAGCGCCTCCACCTCGCTGTCCTGGAAGTAGCGGTCGCGGCTGCCCTGGGCCATCGCTCCGAGAGAGCCCATGCCGCGGTACATCTTGTAGGTGCGGCCGCCGTAGAGGATCGTCTCGCCCGGGCTCTCTTCGGTGCCGGCGAACAGGCTGCCGATCATGACGGCCGAAGCGCCGCAGGCGAGCGACTTCACGACGTCACCGGAGAAGCGGATGCCGCCGTCGGCAATCACGGGAATCCCGGCGGCGCGCGCGACGGCGGTTGCGTCGAGGAGTGCGGTCACCTGGGGCATGCCCACTCCGGAGATGATGCGCGTCGTGCAGATCGAGCCCACGCCCATGCCGACCTTCACGGCGTCGGCGCCCGCGCGGATCAGGGCGTCGGCGCCAGCACCCGTACCGACGTTGCCCGCCACCACGTCCATGTCCGGGTAGAGCTTCTTGATCTGGGTGACCGTCCGCAGCACGTTGCTCGAGTGGCCGTGAGCGGTGTCCACGCAGATCACGTCGGCCCCCGCATCGACCAGAGCCGCCGCCCGCTCCTCCCAGTCCGCCCCGACGCCGACGGCGGCGCCCACCCGCAGGCGGCCGCGGTCGTCGCGGCACGCGTCCGGGTACTGGGTCGTCTTCTCGATGTCCTTGACGGTGATGAGCCCGATCAGTCGCTGCCCGTCGTCGACCACCAGTAGCTTCTCGATGCGGTGCTCGTGCAGCAGCTTCTTGGCCTGCTCCGGTGTGACGCCCGGACGTGCGGTGACGAGGTCGTCCTTGGTCATCACCTCCGAGATGCGCCGGTCGAGGCGGCTCTCGAAGCGCAGGTCGCGGTTGGTGAGGATGCCGACGAGGTGTCCGTCGCGCGTGACCGGCAGGCCCGAGATGTTGTATCGCCGCATGATCTCGAGCGCGTCGGAGATCGACTGGTCGGGATCGACGGTGAGCGGATCGGCGACCATGCCGCTCTCGAACTTCTTGACCTGCGCCACCTCGGCGGCCTGCGTTGCGACCGGGAGGTTCTTGTGGACGAAGCCGATGCCGCCTTCCTGTGCCATCGCGATGGCGGTGCGCGCTTCCGTCACCGTGTCCATCGCCGCGCTGACCAGTGGAAGGCGCAGGGTGATCCGACGCGTGAGCGAGGTCGAGACGTCGGTCATGCGCGGCAGGACGTCGGAGGCCGCCGGGACGAGCAGGACATCGTCGAACGTCAGTCCTTCGCCGAGAGGATGCCGTTCCATCACCCGCCTCCGGTACGAACGACGAAGCCCGGGCGTGAGGCCGGGCTTCGGAGCAGGCTGCGTTGCGAATCCGCGCGTTCGGGACTAACCATGGGGCCTCCTATCAGACCGCAAGCCGTGTGGCAAGAATCGGGGGTACTCAACAAGATGTTGTGGTTCTGCCGGAAAGCGGGCGCGACGTGATCGCGGCCTTCGGAGAGCGTGCGCCGCTGCTCGACCCCTCCGCCATCGTGTTCGAAGGCGCGACCGTCGTCGGCCGCGTGATCCTCGGTGCGGAGTCCAGCATCTGGTTCGGTGCGATCGTCCGCGGCGACGTCGACGACGTGACCATCGGTGCCCGGACGAACGTTCAGGACCGGGCGGTGATCCACGTGACGACGAAGAAGTTCTCGACGCGCATCGGCGACCAGGTGACCATCGGGCACGGCGCGATCCTGCACGGCTGTACGGTTCACGAGCGGGTGCTGATCGGGATCGGGTCGATCGTCCTCGACGGTGCAGAGATCGAGTCCGACTGCATGATCGGCGCGGGCGCGCTGGTGACACCCGGCACGAGGATCCCGTCCGGCCATCTGGCGGTCGGCTCCCCGGCACGGGTCCGGCGGCGTCTCGAACCGGGTGAGATCGAGCACCTCGAGCGTTCGGCCACGAACTACGTCATGCTGTCCGCGCACTACCGGAAACTCGGCATCGCCTGAACGCCGCTGCGCGGCCCGAAACGGAGACTCCCATGAGACAGGTCTGGATCACCAGGGTCGGCGCGCCCGACGTCTTGCAGGTCCGGGAGGCTCCCGATCCGATCCCCGGGCCCGGCCAGGTCCGCATCCGCGTCGAGGCGAGCGGGATCAACTTCGCCGACATCTCGGCGCGCCTCGGGTTCTATCCGGACGCCCCGCCGATCCCGTGCGTCGTCGGCTACGAGGTCGCTGGCCGCATCGATGCTCTCGGAGAGGGCGTCGCGGCGAGCCGGCTCGGCGAGGACGTGCTCGCCCTCACCCGGTTCGGCGGCTACTCCGACGTGGTCGTCGCTCCCCAGCAGCAGGCGACGAAGCGTCCCGCGGGGCTCGACGCGCAGACCGCAGCCGCGATCCCCGTGACGTACCTCACCGCCTACCAGATGCTGATCGAGATGGGGCGCGTGCGTCCCGGCGATCGCGTGCTGATCCATCAGGCCGCGGGCGGTGTCGGGCTGGCAGCGATCGACCTCTGTGCGCTCACCGGCCGGGTCGAGACGTTCGGCACCGCATCGGCGAGCAAGCACGCGTTCGTGCGCGAGCGCGGCCTCACGCACCCGATCGACTACCACACGTGCGACTACGAGGCGGAGGTGCGGCGGCTCACCGGCGGCCGCGGCGTCGACCTGATCCTCGACCCGATCGGTGGCGACTCGTGGCGCAAGGGTCTGCGGCTGCTCGCGCCCACCGGTCGCCTGGTCTGCTTCGGCATGTCGTCGGCCAACCAGTCGAAGGAGCGCTCGATTCTCGGCGGCCTGAAGGCGATCGCGCAGGTGCCGTGGCTCAAGGTCAACCCGATCTCGCTGATGAACGAGAACACGGGCGTCCTCGGCGTGAACCTCGGGCACATGTGGAACGAGGTCGACCGGCTGACCGGCTGGCTCGACCGGATCCTCGGCTGGTGGGCCGAGGGGAAGGTGCGGCCGCACGTCGATCGGAGCTTTCCGTTCGCCGAGGCCGCGGCCGCGCACGCCTACATCCAGGAGCGCCGCAACGTCGGCAAGGTTCTGCTGGTCCCCTGACGCGGGTTCGCAGGCGACCGCCGCAGCTTCGGCCCGGTGTCGCGCCGAGGAGTCGCCGCCGGCAGGCGTCGAGCACGCGAGCCGAAGGCGAGCGCGGAGCGCCAGCGACCGCGGGAGTGGGGCCGCGACGGGCTCCGCCCGTCGGGGCGAGGGGGATGT
>Ga0172362_10000225_pt1 | contig 43319 bp, 36 predicted proteins | sample LakKivs1_kivu2a2_FD_114534 | JGI IMG/M metagenome (GOLD analysis project Ga0172362, IMG submission 114534) | Sediment microbial communities from Lake Kivu, Rwanda - Sediment s1_kivu2a2 | ecosystem: Environmental > Aquatic > Freshwater > Lake > Sediment | place: Rwanda: Western Province, Lake... | reverse complement strand
GGTTATATTCACCCTGCTGCTCCTGATACAGGTACAGAAGATGTTTGGGTGATAAAAGTGGACAGTCTGGGCTGCGAAGGTCCGGATGATTGCTGGGTGGGAATGGAGGAAAAACCGGAGAAGGATATGGCAATTAAAACCCTGGAGATTTATCCGAATCCGGCAGGTCACGGGTTGCGGGTTGCGGGTTACGGGTTGCGGATTGATGAACATACAGTGGTTACATTCTTCGATAGTTATGGGCATAAGGTATGTGAAAAGATTGTCCCTCCTGCTCAAAAAGAGATATCCGTTGATGTGTCCGACTGGCATGAAGGGTTGTACGCCGTGATATTACATCAAAACGGGAGGATTGCCGGGAGCGGGAAAGTTGTGGTGATGCGGTGAGGGGCCACCCCTGCCCTCTTCTCTTTCAAATGCACCTCATCCCCCCTGCCCCCTTCTCCTAAGGGAGAAGGGGGAGGACTTTACCGGTGAGTTCTTTTGTCATGTGTATCGATCAATCATTAAAATTTATTGAGATATATGTTTAAATATTCAACACAACACGATACAAATCCATCTGCTGACCTGGGAAGGTCCGACATTCATATTCTCCGGTATGCCAATGATCAGGCTCTTGATTCTAACGATGGGATTATAATTACTATTTGTAATTTCATCCAATATCCGTAAAATCGGTATTCCCTTTCTCCTTTAGGAGAAGGGGCTAAGGGATGAGGTGCATTCCGAAGAGAAGGGTCGAAGTTTAGGTGATTTCCATGTTATACCTGCCCGGCTTCAAAAAAATCGTATTTTTGAAGCACACTAAAATCCATCACCCTGCATGTCGCTCTTCAACACGGCACTGATCAGGTTTCTGAAACGCAACCTCCCGCGCATCGACTACTTCAGGAAGCATCCCCACGAGGTGCAGGAGAAATGCCTGAAGATGCTGCTGGATCAGGCTAAGGACACCGAGTGGGGCCGGCACTATGATTACCGGACGATCCATGACCTTGACGCTTTCCGTGAGCGGGTCCCCGTAAGCGACTACAACACGCTGAAGCCTTTCATCACCCGCATCCGCCAGGGCGAGCAGAACATTTTATGGCCCACCGCCATCCGGTGGTACGCCCGCTCATCGGGGACCACCAGCGACAAGAGCAAGTATATACCCGTCTCCGAGGCTTCCCTGAAAGAATGCCATTACCGGGGCGGTAAGGACATGCTGGCGCTATACTTCCTGAACCATCCCGAGTCGCGTATGTTCGACGGCAAAGGTGTGGCCATGACCGGCAGTCTGCGCATGACCAAGACCGCCACCACGCTCCTCTACGACGGCGACCTGTCGGCCATCATCGTGCAGAACCTGCCGCGCTGGGCCGAATTTGTCCGCCTGCCCGGACGTAACATAGCCCTCATGGAAGACTGGGAGGTGAAGATAGACAAGATGGCCAAACGGACCGTGAACCGCAACATCACCAACCTGTTGGGTGTGCCCTCCTGGACGCTGCTCTTCCTCAAGAAGATACTGGCGAAGACCGGCAAGGGCAACATCCTCGAGGTGTGGCCCCGCATGGAGGTCTTCTTCCACGGCGGCGTCAACTTCAACCCGTACCGTGAGCAGTTCCGCAAGATCATCCCCACGGACCGCATGACCTACTTCGAGACTTACAACGCTTCCGAAGGCTTCTTCGGCATACAGGACCAGAAAGAGTCCGATGAGCTGCTGCTCATGCTCGACTATGGCATCTACTATGAGTTCCTGCCCATGAGCCAGGTCGATCGTGACCATCCCAAAGCCCTCACCCTTTCCGAGGTGAAGAAAAACGTCAACTACGCCATGGTCATCAGCACCAACGCGGGTCTGTGGCGTTACCTCATCGGCGACACCATCCGCTTCACCTCCCTCGATCCCTACCGTATCCATATCTCAGGGCGTACGAAGAACTTCATCAACGCCGTCGGCGAAGAGGTCATCGTCGACAATGTGGAGCGGGCGCTGACGATGGCCTGCCAGAGATGCAACGCCTCGGTGAATGAATACACCGGTGCTCCCGTCTACTTCAACGATAACCTGAACGCTGCCCATGAGTGGCTCATCGAGTTCAATGAGCCGCCGGCCGACCTGGAGGTCTTCACCGATATCTTCGATGCGGCACTGCAGTCACTCAACTCCGACTACGAAGCCAAACGTTACCAGGACATGATATTACGCAAACCGGTGATACATGAAATGCCGCCGGGGACATTCTATAAATGGCTCAAGAAAAAAGGCAAGCTGGGCGGCCAGAACAAGGTGCCGCGCCTGTCAAACGACAGAGGGTTCGTCCAGGAGATCATGGCGCTTGCAGAATGATAATTCACATCGTTGTTGCTAATTTCCCATTTTTTCCTTTATTTTACATCGGGTTTAAAAAGGAAGAGACATGCACATCGCCGTAGCAGGTAACATCGGATCAGGTAAGACAACTCTCACTGAGTTGTTGTCGAAGCACTTCGGCTGGGAGGCCCAGTATGAGGATGTGGAATCGAATCCTTACCTTTTCAGCTTTTATGAGGACATGCAGCGGTGGTCGTTCAACCTGCAGATCTATTTCCTCAACAGCCGTTTCCGCCAGATCATCAGGATACGCCAGGGTGGAAAGAACGTCATCCAGGACCGTACTATCTATGAGGATGCTTACATCTTCGCGCCCAATCTCCACGCCATGAACCTCATGACGACACGCGACTTCGAGAATTACATCTCCCTCTTCGAGCTGATGACCGGCTTCCTCCAGCCCCCCGACCTGCTAATCTACCTGAGGGCATCGGTGCCCACCCTTGTCAGGCTGATACAACGCCGCGGACGGGAGTATGAGGCCTCCATACGGCTCGACTACCTCAAGAGCCTCAATGAACGCTACGAAGCCTGGATAAGCAAGTACAACCTCGGCAAGCTGCTCATCTTCGATGTCGACCATATCAACATCGCCGACAATCCCGAGGATCTTGGAAAGGTCATCGATAAGATCCATGCCGAATTATACGGTTTGTTTTAGAGTATCGTCATGAACTGCGTAGGTATTATACCGGCCCGTTACGCCTCGACCCGTTTCCCGGGTAAGCCCCTGGCCATCATCAACGGCAAAACGATGATCCGGAGGGTCTATGAGCAAGCCTCCCAGGCAGGCCATCTGTCGCATGTCCTCATCGCCACCGACGACATGCGCATTCAGGAACATGTGGAGAGCTTCGGCGGCGAGGTGGTCATGACCTCGGCCACACACCGCAGCGGCACCGAACGCTGCCTCGAAGCCCTTGACATCCACATGGAGCATGAACAGAGCACCGTGACCTACGATGTAGTCATCGACGTCCAGGGCGACGAGCCCTACATCCCCCCCTCGATCATCAATGAGCTGGCAGCATGTTTTAAAGATGACCGTATCAAAATAGCCACCATGATCCGCAAGATCACCAACGATGACGAGCTGTCCGACCCCAACATCGTAAAAGTGATCATCGATAAAAACGGGCGTGCGATCTATTTCAGCCGTTACGCCATCCCTTATATGCGCAACATCGAACCGGAAGACTGGCTGAAAGCGCATACCTTCTACAAACACATCGGCATGTACGGTTTCAGGGTGGAGACGTTGCGGAAGCTGGTGACCCTGCCCACATCACCCCTCGAAAATGCTGAAGACCTCGAGCAGCTTCGCTGGATAGAAAGCGGCTATCCCATTCAGACCGTCATCACCGATCATGACAGCATCGCGGTGGATGTCCCCAACGACTTGTTAAAATTTACCAACATGCCTTGAAAAAACCTTCTGTCCGTTGTAATTTAGCACGTCACATTTCTCAGCCTGATTATAATGAAGCCTGTCCCCAGTTACATCAGCGAATTGCTCTGTCAGCATGAATGCGTGATCGTGCCCGGTTTCGGCGGGTTCATCACGAGCTATGCTCCGGCAAAGATCCATCCTGTGCATCACACCTTCACGCCGCCGTCAAAAGATATCCTCTTCAATGCCAACCTCAGGCGCAACGACGGGCTGCTGGCCAACCACATAGCCGAAGCTGTGGGTCTCTCTTACACCGATGCGCTGGAGCAGATCCGGATCTTTGTGAGTGAATGCACCTCCAGGCTGAATGAAAAAAAAGAGGAGGTGACGTTCACCGATATCGGTGTCTTTTCACTCAATGACGAGGGAGCGATCCAGTTCAGGCCGGATACGACGGTCAACTACCTCGCCGACGCCTATGGCCTGACGAAGTTCGTATCGCCGCCTATCCGCAGGGCTGTCACCCATGCACTGCCGGAGGTCAGGTTCACCGACCGCCGGCCGCGGCCAGCAATAGAAAAGCCTGCCGGGATCTTACGCCAGGCTGCACTCATCCTGCTACCCCTGGCCGCCATAGGCCTGTGGAGCTATTTTAACAGTGAAGCCATCAGCGACCTGCATAAGAATTATTCCGACGTGCTCTCCTTCACCAGGTCATCACTGAAAGAGTTCTTACATAACCCGACAGTCACAGGGGAGGAAACCGATGTCATCGCACCGCTGCCGTTCTCTCGGGGTGCGGAACAAAAAGCCACCGACCCGACTATTATTACAACCACAAAGGAGCAGCCGTCTATCACCGGCAAGCCCTCCGTCGATACACCGGCCGCCTCTCCGACAGCCTCCGCATCCTGCCATCCGGCAGCGCTGCCGTCCTCTGCCGCTCATCCCACGTGGTACGTCATGGCCGGCGCTTTCAGGGAGCCCGCCAATGCCACCACGCTGATCAATGACCTCAAAGCCAGAGGCTACGACGCCGCGCTCGTCGACATCACGCCCAGCGGCCTACACCGGGTAGCGTATAATGCCTTCAATACCGAAGAGGAAGCCCTGCACCTGCTGCAGACCATCAGCACATCCGAAAATCCCGACGCCTGGCTACTTAAAAAATGATAAATTTGCGGCCTTGAACGCTTGCTTGGATTCAAGCTTGAGTAAGTGAACAACATTCAGGTTGAGGGTTGCAGGTTGCAAGTTGCAGGTTACAGGTCAGGAGCTACAAGATGAAGATACCTGCAGACCCGTAGACCTGAAGACCCGTAAACCTGGTAAAACTGACAATGCCCAAAAAAAAACTCATACATTTCGCTGAGAACAGGACATTCCCCAACTTCTTCCAACCCTCCTACCGCGAGCTCCATGAACATGGATTTCCTTACAAAGGCAGGTGGGCGCCGGACTTCTTCCATAACGGCAATCCCATCATCCTCGAGCTGGGCTGCGGCAAAGGTGAGTATACCGTGGGGCTGGCACAGCGCTTTCCGGATAAGAACTATATCGGTCTTGATATCAAAGGCGCCAGGATGTGGAGGGGCTGCAAGACAGCGTCGGCGATGGCTATGACCAATGTCGCCTTTATCCGCAGCCGGATAGAGCTCATAGGTGAATTCTTCGGCCCCTGCGAAGTCAGCGAGATATGGTTGCCTTTCCCCGACCCGCAGCCCAAAAAGCCGTATGTTAAGAAACGCTTAGTCTCACCACAGTTTCTCAGGCGGTATCAGGGCATCCTGAGCGACGATCATGTCATCCACCTCAAGACCGACAACCTGCCGTTGTTTGAGTATGCCAAAGAGGTGATCGAAGAGGGCGGACACCGGCTCCTCTTTGTCACCCATGACCTGTACCGGACGGCAGAGAATGAAATGGCAGCTCACATCCGTACCTTTTATGAGGAGATGTTCCTGAAGGACGGTATAACAATCAATTACATGAGGTTTCAACTTAAAATGTAAGGCAGCACGATGAAAAGTGATGATCCTTCTTTTTTCGAAAAAGTGTACCAGGTGGTGCGTCTGGTGCCTTACGGCCGTGTTACCTCCTATGGTGCCATCGCCGCTTTCCTGGGCACCGCCGGTGCGGCACGCATGGTGGGGTGGGCCATGAACAGCTCCCATAACGCCACTTACAACATTCCGGCACACCGCGTGGTGAACAGGAACGGCATGCTGACAGGTAAACGTTACTTCGGCGGCCCCAACGTCATGAAAGAGCTGCTGGAAAATGAAGGGCTCACCGTCATCGATGATCAGATCGTTGATTTTGCGAAATACTTCTGGGATCCGGCAAAAGAGCTTACCGCCCGATGAACAGCACTTGAGGATCAAATTTAGGGAATAAAAATAGAAAAATATAAAAGAGAAAGCAAGGGGAAGGTCGGCAGGTCTTCAGGTCAACAGGTCTGCAGGTCTTCCGTAATTTCATCCAACCTGAGAACCTAACAACCTGCCGACCTGCGAACCTTCCGATCAACTATCTTTGCACCTTAAACCTCACCAACATGATCCGTATCGCCATCATACAGTTCGCGCCGGTCCTGGCAGATCTGGATAAGACCATCGGCAAGCTCAAAATCCTTTTTACAGGACTGAAAGGTGCCGACCTCATCGTGCTGCCCGAGCTGGCCAACTCAGGGTACAATTTCATTTCAAAAGAACAAGCCTTTGCGCTGGCCGAAGATCCGCATTCCAGTCCCTTTCTCGATTTCCTGCTGGTCATGAGCAGGCATTTTAGGGCACACATCGTCACCGGTTTTAACGAGAAGGCCGGCGACAGGATCTTCAACACTGCCCTGCTCCTCGGCCCGGAAGGCATCGCCGGCAAATACCGCAAGATTCACCTTTTCCTTAGCGAGAAAGATTTTTTCACCCGTGGTGACACGGGATTGCCGGTTTTTGACATAGGAGAATACAAAATAGGCATGCTCATCTGCTTCGACTGGATCTTCCCCGAGGTGTGGCGCATCCTCGCCCTGAAAGGCGCCGACATCATCTGCCACCCCTCCAACTTAGTCATGCTCTATGCACAGAAAGTCGTGCCCGCGTATGCCGTCGTCAACAGGATATTCACTGTCACGGCCAACCGCACCGGCACGGAAGGGGACGTAAACTTCACCGGCAGATCCTTTATCGCCGGCCCGACAGGAAAAGTAATCAAACGGGCGACGGCGACGGAAGAAGAGGTCATCGTAGCACGTGTTGATCCCATGCTGGCCCGCAATAAAATGGTCACATCCCGCAATGATGTCTTTGCCGACAGGTTCCCGGAGGAGTACCACGAAATTATTTGAAGCCTCCCCTCAATTGGGACGCGACAGTAATTTCTATTCTCCCTTCCCCCTGTTGGGGGAAGGGCTGGGGATAGGGGCTGTCCTGAACAAACCTTTTATATGTTTTGTTTTATCTTTACCTTTGAAGTAACCTATTACAGAGTCCGAAGCGATTAATTCACAACCCCATGGCATCTCATCCCGAAAAACTCACCGTCAAGAATGTCGACAAGGAGACGCTGAGGAAATGGTATCATTTGCTCATTCTGGGGCGCACCCTCGACGACCGGGCGCCCAACTACCTGAAGCAGGCGCTGGGGTGGTCGTACCATGCACCCTATGCCGGTCATGACGGCATCCAGCTGGCCATAGGACAGGTCTTCGACCGGACCACCGACCATCTTTTTCCCTATTACAGGGATATGCTCACCAATATCTCCGCCGGTCTCACCGCCGAGGAGATCATCCTCAACGGTTTGTCCAAGGCTACCGATGTGGCGGGCGGAGGCCGTCACATGTCGAACCATTTTGCCAAGCCCGAGTGGCACATCCACAACGTCTCGTCGTGCGTGGGCAATCACGCCTCACAGGCCGTCGGCGTGGCACGGGCGATGAAATACTACCATCATAAGGGCGTGGTCATCTGCTCGCAGGGTGAGTCGTCATTCTCCGAAGGCTATACCTATGAGGCCGTCAACGGCGCCACACGCGAGAAGGTGCCGGTAATCTTCGTCATTCAGGATAACTGGTACGGCATCTCGGTGCCCAAATCGGAACAGACCGCTAATGCCAAGGTGGCCGATAACTTCTCGGGCTTCCGCAACCTGCATATCATCTATTGCAACGGCAAGGATGTCTTCGACTCGATGAACGCCATGATCAGCGCCAAGCGTCATGTTCTCGAAAAGGGAGAGCCCGTTATGGTCTATGCCAACTGTATCCGCATAGGCTCCCATTCCAACTCCGACCGCCATGAGCTGTACCGTGACGACTATGAGATGAATTACATCAGGACCTACGATCCGATGGGCAAGTTCAGGAGGATGCTACTGCGTTACAAGCGGTTCACCGAGGAGGAGCTCGCAGCCATCGAGGCGGAGGTGAAGCGGGTCATCAAAGAGGCGCACCGCAAGGCTTTGGCAGCACCCGATCCCGATCCTGCGACCATCTTCGATTTCGTCTATCCTGAGCCCTATGTCCCGGTCAACTATCCCGGCGGCCTCCCCGACGGGTCGGGTGACACCAAAAAATTCATTGAGGCGTTGAACGATACCCTCAAGGCCGAGTTCCGCCACAACCCCGACACCTTCCTCTGGGGCCAGGATGTGGCCAGCCGCGAGAAAGGAGGGGTCTTCAACGTCACCAAGGGCATGCAGCAGGAATTCGGTCATGAGAGGGTCTTCAACGCACCCATCGCCGAGGATTTCATTGTCGCCACAGCCAACGGCATGAGCCGTTACGATGACAAGATACGCATCGTCATCGAGGGGGCCGAGTTCGCTGATTACTTCTGGCCGGCCATGGAGCAGCTCGTCGACACGTCGCACGACTACTGGCGTTCCCACGGTCAGTTCTCGCCGAACATCACCATCCGTCTGGCGTCGGGAGGTTATATCGGAGGGGGGCTGTACCACTCCCAGAACATCGAGGCCATGCTGACAACGCTACCCGGCATCAGGGTGGTCTGTCCCTCCTATGCCGATGATGCCGCGGGCTTGCTGCGCACCAGCATACGCTCCAAAGGCGTTACCCTGTTCCTCGAGCCCAAAGCACTCTATAATGATCCGGCAGCCGAGGCGCCGGTGCCTGACGAATTCGAAGTGCCCTTCGGCAAAGCCAGGATACGTAGTGAGGGCAGCGACATGACCGTCATCACATACGGCAACACCACCCACATGTGCCTGCAAGCTGCCAGGATGCTGAAAAAAGACAAAAACACGGACATCGAAGTCATCGACATACGCTCGCTCATTCCCTTAGACAGGGAAACCATCATCAGCTCGGTGAAAAAAACAGGCAAAGCCCTCATCGTCCATGAAGACAAGGTCTTTTCAGGCTTCGGCGCCGAGCTGGCCGCCATGATCGGTTATGAGGCTTTCGAATATCTCGACGGGCCCGTCAAACGCTTTGGCGCCACTTTCACCCCCGTGGGTTTCAGCAGGATATTGGAAAAAGCCATATTACCCGATGTGCAGAAGATATACCAGGCAATGAACGACCTTTTATCCTATTAAACAACACATAAAACAGCTATAAGCATTATGAACAAGATCGGTCTCTTTTACAGTTTCAACTCCCCCACCACAGCGGCTGCGGCCACTGCCATCGCCAAAGCTTTCGGAGAGAAAAACATCGACCTCATCAACGCCGAGACAGTCACCGAAGAACAGTTCCTCTCCTATGATTTCCTCATCCTCGGCGTGCCTACATGGTGGGACGGTGAGTTGCCCAATTACTGGGATGAGTTCGTCCCCGCCCTCGAAGACATGGATCTGAAAGGTAAGACCATAGCCCTCTTCGGCCATGGCGACCAGAAAGGCTATGCCCAGAACTTCGCCGACGCCATAGGCATCCTCGCTGAGATCCTGAAAAACAGAGGCGCCAGAATAACCGGGGAGACACCTCTCAAAGGTTATACATTTGAAAGATCCAAAGCCGTTAAAGGGAATAAGCTGACCGGCCTGGTGCTGGATGAGGTCAATCAGCAGGAATTATCTGAAGAGAGGATAAAGAATTGGGTGAAAACACTTAAGACTGTCTTTAAACCAGGTAAATAAACGTGACATCCCATCCCGTTCCCTAAACAAGTCTTTAATTACCTACCAATTATCTGTGCCATATTGCAACCCTTGAAAGTTTATATTGTCTTTTTTCATAAAATCCAACATACCGGCTATTGTTTTATATCATTTAGAATTCTTTTATACATTTGGGTCTTATTTAAAACCACAACTATGAAAACCAGATTACTCTTCCCGTTTTTCATTCTTCTGATGATACCGGTGTATCATCTTTCAGCCCAGGAAGAAAAGCCGATGCAGTACCTTCTCACCGGCCACAATGTGAAGATCGCCGGCTTCGGGGCGCCCATCGTTGAGTTCTCATCCGTTAACAATGAGTTTGCCGTGAGCGTGGGTGGCGGTGGGGCCATCATTTTTAACCAGGTCTTTTATTTCGGCGGCTATGGTGAAGGTCTGACGACGGGTCATTACCTGTATAACCTGGCCGACGTGGTGAATATCGAGCAGCCCCGTATCTCCTTCGGCCATGGCGGGTTCTGGCTGGGTTACATGTACCGTTCAGGCAAGGCCGTCCATGGTGCTGTCAGCCTGAAACTGGGCTGGGGACAGGTATCGCTGTACGATAACACTTACACCTATGATCCCATGGATTATAAAGCCAGGGACGGTGTTTTCGTGGTCACCCCACAGCTGGAGCTGGAACTCAACCTCACCACATGGTTCAAATTAAACATTGGAGCCGGTTACCGGTTGGTTACCGGCCTCGACAAGACCTACCTCGACAACCAGGGCATGAGGGTGAAGTATTACAATGCCGCCGATTTCAGCAGCCCCGTCGGCTCTCTCACATTTATGTTCGGCTATTTCAAGAAATAAACGGCACCATCCTGCGTTTTTAAATTTCATTCTCCTCCTTCCTTATGAAAGCAAGGCCGGTTTTTTTTTGCATGATGGCTTTCATCCTGGCGTGGCATGGGGTGCAAGGCCTGGGGGACGATCCGGAGAACACCGGCACTTGCACCGTCAGTGGGAGGGTCACCGATAAATCGAACGGTGAGGAGCTGCTGGGCGCCACCATATATGTGCAAGAGCTCCGGACAGGCACGGCCACCAACCTGTACGGTTTTTATTCCATCAGCCTGAAACCGGCACGTTACAGCCTGTCATTTTCTTATGTCGGGTACCACACCGTCGTCAAAGTCGTCGACCTGAAGCAGGATACCACCCTCAATATTGAGCTGGAAGAAAAACAGGAGATGTTGCAGGAGGTGGAGATAAAAAGCGACCGTCCCGGTGAGGATCTGAAGAAACCCGTGACGGGCACCTTCAGGATGGATACGCGCACCATCGGCAGCATCCCTGCATTGATGGGTGAGGTTGACCTGCTCAAGGCCATCCAGCTCACCCCCGGCGTCCATGCCACCAGCGAAGGCGGCTCTGGCTTCATCGTCAGAGGCGGCGGCCCTGACCAGAACCTCATCCTCCTCGACGAAGCCACCGTCTACAACGCCTCACACCTTATGGGGTTCTTCTCCGTCTTCAACAACGACGCCATCAAGGACGTCACCCTCTACAAGGGTGACATCCCGGCAGCCTACGGCGGACGCCTCTCCTCACTGCTCGACGTCAGGATGAAAGAGGGTAACATGAAAAAACTGTCCGGCACCGGCGGCATAGGCACCATCTCAAGCCGTCTCACCCTCGAGGGTCCCATACTCAACGAAAGGATATCTTACATCGTCTCGGCACGACGCACTTACGCCGACCTCTTCCTCCATTTCTCCAACGACCCGCACCTCAGGAACAATGTCCTGTATTTCTATGACCTCAACGGCAAAATCAATTTCAGGATCGACGACAACAACCGTCTTTTCTTCTCCGTTTATAAAGGAAAAGATATCTTCCGTAATCCTGACTTCAGGATGGGCTGGGGCAACCAGACCTTTACCCTGCGGTGGAACCACCTCTTCTCGAAAAAGCTTTTCTCCAACTTCACCCTCATTAACAGCACCTTCGATTATTCACTGGGTATCCCCGAAGGGCAGGCCAATTCCTTCATCTGGAAAGCCAGACTGGAGGACGTCGCGCTGAAAGCCGATTTCGGGTACTACCTCAATCCCGACAACACCATCAAATTCGGTGTCAGCTCTATCTATCACACCTTTCATCCGGGCCAGGCCAAAGGTGTGGGCGAACAGTCGTTCCTGACCGAGTATGAAGTGCCGCCCGAACATTCCATAGAAAGCGGCATCTATGTGAGCAACGAGCAGAAGATAGGGGCGCTGGTGACAGTGAAATACGGCCTGCGCCTGTCGGTCTTCAACAACATAGGCCCTGGGGTGATCTATCACTTCGATAACGACTACAACGTCATCGACTCCAGCGTTTACCGGCGCGGCGACATTTTCAACACTTACTATGGTCTGGAGCCACGGATGACCGTCAGTGTTTTCCTTGATGAGTTCTCATCCGTTAAAGCCAGTTATTGCAGGAACAGGCAGTACATCCAGCTGGCCTCCAATTCCACTGCGGGCACACCATTGGACATATGGTTTCCCAGCTCACCCAATATCAAGCCACAGGTGTCGGACCAGTTTACGCTGGGTTATTTCAGGGACTTCAGAAGGAACACCATCGAGACGTCGGTGGAAGCATTTTATAAAACGACTGATCACGCCATCGACTTCAAGGACCACGCCCAGTTGCTGCTCAATGCCCAATATGAAGGTCAACTGCGTTTTGGCACGGGACGGTCTTACGGCGTGGAGTTCCTGGTGAAGCGCGTTGAAGGCCGTCTCACAGGGTGGGTAAGCTACACCCTCTCAAAGTCGGAGCGTACCATCGGGAGCATTAACAACGGCAAGACCTATGTGTCGCCCTATGACCGGCCCAACAATGTGTCCATTGTGCTGAATTATGACATCAGCCCAAGGCTGTCACTGGGGGCCACGTGGGTCTACCTCACCGGAGCGCCGGTAACCTTTCCCACAGGAGGAGCTTGGTACCAGGGCGTTAGAATACCCGTTTACAGTGACAGGAATGCCTACCGCCTGCCCGACTACCACCGCCTCGACATGTCGGTGACGTACCGCGGTAAAAACAAACCCGGACGGCTCTGGCACGGCGAGCTGAACCTGTCGGTATATAATGTTTATGACCGTCATAACACCTGGGTGATCAACTTTAAACAAGAGCAGAATGATCCCAACCAGCTTTATGCGGAAAAGACCTATTTATTCGGTATCATACCGGCATTGACATACAATTTTCATTTTTAAAACCTTATAATAAAGAATCGATAGAAAATTCATTTAACCATTTACAGAAGGGAAAACCAATAGAATGGGGGAAGCAAGATCAATTAAATATCAACACTTAACATTCAATGAGACTTATTTTTGGGAAAAATCAACATTGGATTAACCACAGGGTTCGCGGAGGAAGTGCAGAGAGCGCAAAGGACCTCTGCGCCTTCTCTGCGAACTCTGCGGTCAATAAAAAACGTCAGTTGCGAAACAATCTTCTTTGGTAAAAATAAAAGAATCATCTGTTTACAATTTCAAATAGGAAACAAAATTTCGGTATCAGAAAAAGTCATCAATAAAAAGATTTATCAGTGACTACCGTAATAAAAAAAATATTTTTTTTCATTTTCATTATGGCTTTATCGGCTTGCACCGAAAAGATCGACCTGCAGCTTGACGAGTCATACACGCGGCTCGTCGTGGACGGAGCGATCACCAACCAGGCCGGGCCGCACCGTGTCAGGCTGACGACGACGAGCAGCTTCCTCGGCGGGGAGCCTGATCCCACCATCTCCGGTGCCACCGTCAGCATCACCGACGGCGATACCATGTACTACCTCAATGAGAAAGCCGGAGACCCCGGTGACTATTATACCGATCCTGAGATTCGGGGTACAGCAGGAAAAACCTATACTCTCAACATCACCCTGCCGCAAACCATCGCCGGACAATGTGATTACACCGCCTCGTGCCTGATGAAACCCATCGGCAGCATCGATTCCATCGGCTTCCATTATAATGACCGCTGGGACGGCTGGGAAATACTGATCTACGCCCGCGACCCCCTGACCACCGATTTTTATATGTTCGACATCATTAAAAACAGTATCCTGCTAACCGACACCCTCTCCGAGCGGCTCGTCGTGAACGACCTGCTGTACAACGGTCAATATACCAACGGTGCGACAGTGGGATACCTGAGCAATAAGCATCCCGATGAACAGCTCCACGACGGCGATACCGTGACTGTGAGAATGGCGTCCATCACGGAGGATTATGCCAACTTCATCTGGCAGGCACATATGGAATCCGGTTACAGCAATCCTCTGTTCGGAGGCCCGCCGGCCAATGTCAAGGGAAATATCAGCAACGGGGCGATAGGATTTTTTACCGCCTATTCGACGACGAGTGCAAGTAAGATTTATAAAACCGAATGATCATCGCCGGATGCTCTCAATTTCGGGGTAAGTATTCTTTATTCCGTTGCGGTCATTCTGTATAAGACGGTATACCTTCTCCGCCTCGTCACTATGGCCTGTCTCATCGTAAATTTCATACAACCTGCTCAGGCTGTAAATGAAATTGGGATCGATTTTCAGTGCACGGTACAGCTCTTCAACAGCCTTGTCGTATTGTCCCTGCTCAAGATAGAGGTTGGCCAGGTTATGATGCGGCTGGGGATAACGGTCGTCGGTTTTGATGGCCTCGTTGTAATAATAAACGGTTTTGGCATAGTCACCTTTGTCGGCATAGTACATCCCAAGGTTATTGTAAATGCGCACCGAAGAGGAGGTGTACTTAAGCTCGTTGAGGTAGAATTTTTCTATGTCGGACCATTCCCGGTTACGCAGGATGATGCGGTAACAGTATAAAATAGTCACAGGTATCAGCAGGTATACCAGGATACGTGCCCTGTTGTATTTGGCCAGCCATTCGAAAAAGGTGGCCAGCAGCACGGCCACACCGATCATGGGAACATAGAGCCAGTGTTCAAGGAACATGGCATTCAGCGGGATGATGCCGGTAAAGGGCGCCAGTGAGATAAAGAACCAGGCCAGCCCGAGAAACAGTCTCGGATAACGCCGGGCCCTGACAGTGAAAAACAGGGTTATAAAAATGAAAAGAAAACCGAAGAGAGCCCTCCATGAAAGGAAGGAAACATAAGCCATATAAGGTTTCTCATAATTCAGACGCAGGGGGAAGATGATCATTTTAACGTAATCCCACAGGACATTGACAAAGGTAAGAAGGCGAACATACAGATGACTTGTGTAAATGTTGTTCTCCTCCGTCAGCCCCGGTGAACCGGTGAAGGTGAACACAGTGAATTTCAGGACGAGGTACCCGGTCACCAGCGCCAGGTAAATTGACAGTGAGATGACCGTGAACCTGTCCGGCCTGCGGCGGCTGTCCAGATAAAGGAACACGACGACCAGGACGGCAAGGGGGAACAGAATGATATAATTTTCCTTGCTGAAAAGGGCCAGGATAAAGAACAGGACGGACAGACCGAAATAAAGGTACCTTGTTTTGCCAGCCGGCTGAAAGCTGACGGTGAATAACCACAGGCCCAGCAACATGAAAAACAACCCCAGCGGGTCGGCCAGGCCCGAGATGTAGCTCACCGCCTCGGTCATGACGGGATGGATAAGGAAAAACAGCGAGGCGATGAACGCGGCAGGGCGGCTGAAAGTGAGACGTGACAGCAGAAGAAAGAGAAGGAAGGCATTGAACAGGTGCAGCAGTGTGGACATCAGATGGTATGGCGCCGGCGTCAACCCGAAAAAGTGATAGAGGAGGGCATAGACCATCTGCTGGTTGGGACGGTAGAAGTTGCCGGCAGTGAAAGCACCCTGAGTCACACTCGTCGTATAAATGTCAGGGATGTTACTCAAAGACCGGATGAGAACGTTCTTTCCGATAAAATGCTCATCGTCGAAAAGCATGGGACCCCTGATGACATTGGCGTAAGCGATGAACACCACCACGGTCAACAACAGCAGGACATAGCCGTTGCAGCTGAACAACCGTTGAAAAAACCGCCCCATGAACCTTTGTGAGGATTGCGATAAAAATAGTGCATTTTTCGTTACTGATCAGAATATGCGGATAGAATTTGCGAATAGCGAATAGCGAGTAGCGAGAGGTGATTGATATGACAATATTGCCAACTGCCAACTGCCAATCTCCCCTGGTCTTTGCTCAACCCGCAACTCGCAACCCGCAACCCGCAAAGCCAGCCAATCAATCCATCAACCATTCCATCCGACTTGCATCAAACACATCAAATATTTTGTATTTTTGACTTATCTTAAAAGCCATTGTTTATGAACCTCACACCGCTCGATGCCATCTCCCCTGTTGACGGCCGTTACAGGGACAAGACAGACGTTCTCGCCACTTATTTCTCCGAGGCTGCCCTTATACGTTACAGGGTTCTCGTGGAGGTCGAATATTTCATTGCCCTCTGCCACCTGGGCCTGATGAAGGATTTCGACAGGAGCCATTTCGATGCCTTGCGGTCATTGTACATCGGATTCAGCCACCGCGATGCTCAGGCCGTCAAAGACATTGAAAAGATCACCAACCACGATGTGAAAGCAGTGGAATATTTTCTCAGGGGGAAGTTTGAAGAGATGGGCTTGTCGGCCTTTAAGGAGTACATTCATTTCGGTCTCACCTCACAGGATATCAACAACACGGCTGTGCCGCTTTCGCTGAAAGATGCCTGGGAAGATGTGCTGGAGCCCGGGCTGGCGGAGCTCCTCGCCCTGATAAAAGACAAAGCCACGGAGTGGAAAGGTGTGGTCATGCTGGCGCGCACGCATGGCCAGCCGGCGTCGCCCACTGCCATGGGCAAGGAGATATATGTCTTCGCTGAGCGTCTGGCGACACAGCTGGAGATGATCAAAACCATACCTTTTGCTGCCAAGTTCGGCGGCGCCACAGGCAACTTCAACGCCCATCATGCGGCCTATCCCGATATTGACTGGGTGGCCTTCGCCGACGCCTTCCTCAATGACGTCCTCAACCTGAAGCGCCTGAAGACCACTACGCAGATAGAACACTACGACCTCTTCGCCGCTTTCTGCGATAACCTGAAAAGAATCAACACCATCCTCTTAGATATGAACCGCGACATGTGGACCTACATATCGATGGATTACTTCAAGCAGAAGATCAAAAAAGGCGAAGTGGGCTCCTCGGCCATGCCTCACAAGGTGAATCCCATCGATTTCGAAAACTCCGAGGGCAACCTGGGTCTGGCCAACGCCCTCCTGGAGCACCTCGCCGCCAAGCTACCCGTCTCACGTCTGCAACGCGACCTGACCGACTCCACCGTCATACGCAACATCGGCGTGCCCCTGGCCCACATGCTTGTCGCCGTCAGGTCGCTCGTCAAGGGGCTGAACAAGATCGTCATCAACCAGCCAAAGATCAAACACGATCTCGATGACAACTGGGCTGTCGTGGCCGAAGCCATCCAGACCGTTTTGCGGCGTGAGAATTACCCCAATCCCTTTGAGGCATTGAAAGAGCTCACCCGCACCCAGGAAAAAATAACCCAGGCGACGCTTCATGCTTTCATCGACAGCCTGGAGGTCGATAGCCAGGTTAAAAAGGAGCTGAAAAAGATCACGCCCCACAACTATGCAGGCATCATCGATTTTTGAGGCAGGCATATGACGACCATGAAAGTCAGCGGTTTCACATTCATCCGTAACGCCGTCAAATTCGATTACCCCATCGCCGAGGCCATCACTTCCATTCTTCCTGTCTGCGATGAGTTCGGCATCGCAAACAGCAACCCCGACGATGACACCGACGGGCTGCTGGCCACCATCGCCTCGCCTAAGCTGAAGATCATCCATACCCTCTGGAATGACACCTTGCGCGAAGGGGGCAGGGTACTGGCAGAAGAGTGCGACAAGGCGCTGCAGCAGATCACCCCCGATGCCGACGGGGCTTTCTATATCCAGGGCAGCGAGGTGGTGCACGAGAAGTATCTGCCCGTCATCGTTGCAGCCATGCAAAAATATTATGACGACCGGCATGTTGAGGGTTTGCTGTTCAATTACCTGCATTTTTACGGCTCGTATGATTATATCGGCGGCTCACGACGGTGGTACCGCCGGGAGGTACCTGTCGTGAGGCCCCTGCCCGGTATCCAAGCCTACCGCGACGCCGAGGGCTTCCGTAACGGCTCCAAACCGTTGCATGTGAAAGCCGTCGACGCCCGGGTGTATTACTACAGCTGGGTCAGGCCGCCAGCCATACAACAAACCAAACAGATCAGCTTCAACAGATACTGGCACGATGATGACTGGGTGGCCGAGAAAATACCGCCGGTGACAGAATTCGACTACTCACGCATCGATTCACTAACCCGCTTCGAAGGTACTCACCCGGCCGTTATGAAGGAGAGAATAGAAAAATTGAACTGGTTCTTCGATTTCGATCCGGCACGGCAACGTTTTTCTTTCAAAACAAAAGTGCTGCATGCCACCGAAAAATTGAAAGGGTGGCGTATTGGAGAGTATAAAAACTATAAAATAATCAAGGGATGATGTGGTCACTCTGTCTGATAGTGACGGTTATTGTCGCCTACCTGCTTGGCAGCGTTAATTTCGCCGTCATCCTGACCCATGCACTCCACAAAACCGACATCAGAAAGGTCGGCACCCATAATCCGGGCACCGCCAATATAGGGCGTTACCTGGGCAAGGGCTGGGGTGCTCTCGTATTGCTGCTCGATATAGGCAAGGGACTGGCACCTCTTATCGTGGCGCGCAAGTACCTGTTCACCGGAAATAACTACGCCGATTACTTCGCTCTTTTCATCTGTGGCATGGCTGCCATCCTGGGTCACTGCCGGCCGTTGTATTACCACTTTAAAGGGGGCGGCGGTCTGGCCACCAGCATCGGCGTATTCTCATTCTTTGTACCCGTCGAATTCTTCTGCGCCATGCTCATAGCCTTTCTGACGGCGCGTATCTTCTTCCGTCACCTGGGCTTCTCCATCAGCCAGATAACACCCCTGCTCTTTATCATCCTCACTCCGGTTTTCGTCATTTTATCCGATCTCTTTTTTCATCTGCACATATCCGGACGCATAACCGTGGGCAGCCATCCGTGGTATGTGGTCACCGGGGTCATTGTCCTGTCGGCTTTCATCGCCTGGCTGAATGCCGGTATCGGTGTCAGGCGGCTAAAAGAGCTCATCATCAAAAATAAATGAAGCCATGGCTCATGATTATCCATTTTATGTCGCCCTGATCCTGATCGCTGTTCCCCTGCTTGCGGCCACCCGCAGCCTCATCCTCATGACCGTAGCGGCCTCCAGCTTTCTGCTCATCGCCATGCCGCTATGGTTCGGCATCACCGTCATTACTGCCATCGTGTGGCTGATCATCTTGCTGGTCCTGGCCGTTGCGTTGTGGCTGGCCGTCACGCGGAAGGTTTTCCTGATGGCCGGCGGTCACGACATCATCCCCTGGCGTATCATAGCCCGGCCCTTCGCCTTCCTGTTCATACCCATCAACATTTACCTCGGTCACCACATCCTGCTTTTTGTCATCGGTGTCGTGGCACTGGTCTTCATCACCATCGACCTGTTCCGCCTGATCTCACGCAGGGAGTTCCGTTACCTCTTTAAGAGGAAGGAGGTGCACAGCTTTTCGTCGATGACGGCCTTCTTAGTATCCATTTTCATTGTTTTCCTGCTATTCCCTGTCAACATTGCCTACCTCTGCCTCGCTTTTCTTCTTCTGGGCGATCTCTTCGGCAAGATTACGGGTATAAAATATGGCCGGACGGCATTGCTGTATGGCAGGACGCTGGAGGGTACCGTGGGCTTTGTCACGGGTGGCATCTATGCCGGCTTCATCATCTATACCCTCTTCCCTGTCCGGTTCATCTTCGTCATCATAGGCTCGTGTGTATCGGCCCTCGCCGAGCTCTTCTCATGGGAGATCGACGATAACTTCACTGTGGGCATCATCACCGGCGGTGTGCTGCTGGCATTGCAGTATTTTGTTTTTTAAGGTCTCATCCCCGGGAGGGGTGACATTATGATCAGTCCGAAATTCAGAAATATGCCTGATGAAATCCGGATCTAAACTTTTGTGACAAATTGAGGTCATCCTTCATGGGATAAAATTTATTTTAATTTGTTAATACCCTATCGTGCAACACTTCGATTACAAACAAAATCCGCTTCAATCGATTATCTTTGCGATCATAACTTAACTTTTATAACTCATATCATGAAATACATCGGTGCACATGTCAGCATCTCCGGCGGGGTGGAGCAGGCTCCCGTCAACGCCCATGAAGTCGGGGCCAAAGCCTTCGCCCTCTTCACCAAAAACCAGCGGCAATGGTTCTCAAGCCCCTATACGAAGGAGAACATACGTGCCTTCCGCGACAACTGTGAGAAATACGGTTATGAACCCCGGCACATCCTGCCTCACGACAGCTACCTCATCAACCTGGGGTCGCCCGACAAGGAGGGTCTGGAGAAATCGCGCCGGGCTTTCCTCGACGAGATGCAGCGCTGCGAGCTCCTCGGTTTAGACCGTCTCAATTTCCACCCGGGCGCCCACCTTAAACAGATGAGCGAGGAGCAGTGCCTGAAAACCATCGCCGAGTCGGTCAACAGAACCCTCAACAAGACCAGGGGCGTAGCCGCCGTCATCGAGAACACCGCCGGCCAGGGCAGCAACGTGGGATATACCTTCGAACAGATACGCTTCATCATCGACTATGTGGAAGACAAAAGCCGCGTGGGCGTGTGCTTCGACACCTGCCACGCCTACAGCGCCGGTTACGACCTCAAGAGCCCGGAAGGCTATGAGAAGACTTTCACCGTCTTCGAAAGGATCATAGGCCTCTCATACCTCCGTGGCCTGCACCTCAACGACACAAAGAAAGAATACGGCAGCCGCGTCGACAGGCACGACAACATCGGCACAGGGCTGCTGGGCGAAGAGGTGTTCCGCCGCATCGTCAACGACCCGCGCTTCGACGATATGCCTCTTATACTCGAGACACCCGACGAAACTAAGTGGATTGAGGAAATCAGGATACTTTATGACATGATTGAAAGTAAATAAAAACGGAATATTTAACATCGAATATCAAGTGCCAACTCCAACATTGAATACTGAATTAGAACAATATTATTTAATCCTTTGCGTCCATTGCGCATTCTTGGCGTTCATTGCGGTAAAATAAGAAGCTTTTTCAGTTTGAGGAAGAACTGTAAAAGGATGTTTTTCTTATTAACCGCAAAGAGCGCAATGAAGGCGCAATGGACGTTATGAACACGAAATATTCCAATTCTCTTATTTATCTACCCATTAAAATTCTACCTTTGCACAAAATCTGAAAAACCATGGATTTATCCAAGATCATGGCTATCTCGGGGAAACCGGGTCTGTACAGATCAATCGCGCAGACCAAGAACGGCATCATCGTCGAGTCACTCACCGACGGCAAGCGTTTCACGGCTTTCCCGCACGAGCGTATCAGCTCCCTCGAAGAGATCAGCATCCTCACCACCGGCGAAGACCTCATCCTCAGGGATGTGCTCAAACGCATCCATGACAAGCTCGAAGGCCGGCCGGCTCCCGATGCCAAAAGCGACCCCAGGGAGCTTCACACCTTCTTCGAAGAGGTGGTACCCGAATATGACAAAGACCGCGTGTACACCTCCGACATAAAAAAGGTCATCCTGTGGTACAACATCCTTCAGGAGAAAGAGATGCTCGACTTCACCGAAGAGAAGAAAGAAGAAGAAAGCAAGGAAGAAGTACAGGCTCCCGGCGATGCCACCCAGAGCGAACACCCTGAAGACACGACATCAGGCGAAACAACATAACGGTATGAAACGCATCGAGGATTGTAAAGTCACAGACTATACCTGGCTCAATCCCGACAATTTTATCCTCAAACTGGAGGCACCGGAAAAAATCCCCGTCATCTTACCCGGCAATTTTGCCCAGATACGCATCGACAATTCACCCGATGTCTTTTTGCGGCGTCCCTTCTCCGTCCTTGATGCCGATTACTGCAGGAACACCCTCAGCTTCTATATCAAGATCGTCGGTCATGGCACCCGTATACTCGGGCAGCTGAAGCGCGGCGATGTGGTCAACGTCATCTATCCCTTAGGCAATGCCTTCACCGTCAATCCGGGATCGAACGTGCTGATCGTCGGCGGAGGCACCGGCATAGCCCCTTTCATCCTGTTGGGACGTGAGCTGCAGAAAAACAACACCGGGATGACTTTCCTCATCGGGGGCAAAAGCAAAAAAGATGTCCTGCTGACCGGCCTCTTCCGTCCCTTCGGGCAGGTGCTGGTGACGACAGAAGACGGCAGCCAGGGTGTTAAAGGCATGGTGACGGATCACCCTGTCTTCCGCGGGGAGGCCTTTTCCTTCGACCGGGTTTACACCTGCGGTCCCGGCGCCATGATGAAAGCTGTCGCCGGAATAGCCCTGCAACATGGCGTCGCCTGTGAGGCGTCACTCGAGAACACCATGGGTTGCGGCTTCGGCGCCTGTCTCTCATGTGTGGTGCAGACACGCTACGGTAACAAATGCACCTGCACCTCAGGACCTGTCTTTAATGCGAACGATATCCTATGGTAGACCTTCAGGTTAAAATACATGATCTTGTGCTGAAGAATCCGGTGACAGTAGCCTCCGGCACCTTCGGCTATGGCGAAGAGTTCAGTGATTTCCTCGACCTGGGGCGCCTGGGCGCCATCTTCGTCAAGGGCCTCACCCTCAAACTCAGGGAAGGCAATCCCTATCCGCGCATGGCCGAAACAGCCTCGGGCATGCTCAATACCATCGGCCTGCAAAACAAAGGTGTAGATGACTTCATCGAAAACATCTACCCGCGGATAAAAGACTGCGGTACTTACATTATCCCCAACGTCAACGGCTCCACCATAGAAGAGTATGTCGCCGTCACCGAGCGGCTGGCGGCCGTCAACGGCATCAGGGCCATCGAGCTGAACATCTCCTGTCCCAACGTGAGGGAAGGCGGTATGTTGTTCGGCATCCACTGCCGCTCGGCCGTGGCGGTGACGCAGGCGGTGCGTTCCGCCTGGAAGAAGACCCTTATCGTGAAACTGACTCCCAACGTCACCGACATCACCGAGATCGCCAGGGGCGTGGAAGAAGCCGGAGCCGACGCCGTCTCGCTCGTCAACACCTTCCTGGGCATGGCCATCGATGCCGAAAAACAGGTACCGGTGCTCTCAACGGTCACCGGCGGCCTGTCGGGACCCGCCATCAAACCCATAGCCCTGCGCATGGTATGGCAGGTGGCCCACACCGTTAAGATACCCGTCATCGGCATGGGCGGCATCATGAACCCCACCGACGCCATTGAGTTCATGCTCGCCGGTGCCACAGTCATACAGGTGGGCACGGCCAACTTCATCGACCCGCAGGTGAGCATCAAAATCATCGACGGCATCGAAAGCTATATGACACGCCATCAGATCACCTCAGCCTCAGAACTCACCGGTGCACTAAGAACGGATTAAACCTTAAAAACCTATCGCCTTCAATTTTGTTAATTATTCTAATTATTAGTACTTTTGCTGCCCTTTTAATGCCATGCACCCATGCAATGCCCTTCATGTAAACATGCCATGGTCATTCTCGAGCTCCGTCAGGTCGAGATCGATTACTGTCCTTTCTGCTCGGGCATATGGCTTGATGCCGGCGAGCTTGAAACGCTCCTGGGCGACTCACAGCAGGCACGGGATCTCCTGAAGTCATTTAAAGTGGAAAAAGACATCGATGAAAAAGCGGTGCGGTGCCCCATCTGCCGCAGGAAGATGCACAAGATAGGCGTGGGCGACGGCTATCCCCTGATCATCGACAGATGCCGCTATCACCATGGCATATGGTTCGACAGGGACGAGCTGCAACGCATCATAGCCATGGGCAGCGTGGGCGGCAACAGTCAGATACTCGATCTTTTAAAGGAAATGTTCAGCAACAAACTTAAATAACGGAGAACATAACTATGATAGCTTTAATTATTTTAGTCATTATCCTGATCCTGGTCTTCATCATGATCGGGATGTACAACTCATTGGTGCGGTTACGCAACCAGGTCCAGAATGCGTGGTCACAGATCGACGTGCAGCTGAAAAGGCGTCATGACCTCATCCCCAACCTCATCGAGACGGTGAGGGGATACATGAAACATGAACGTGAGACCCTCGAGGCCGTCACCAAGGCCCGGGCCGATGCCATGAGCGCACAGACCGTGGGCGAGAAAGCCAAAGCCGAAGGCATCCTCGGCGGCGCCCTGGGACAACTGCGCGTGGCCGTGGAAGCTTATCCCGACCTGAAAGCCAACCAGAACTTCCTGGCACTGCAGGAAGAACTGACATCAACGGAGAATAAGATATCCTTTGCCCGGCAGAACTACAACGATCAGGTTCTTTTCTTCAACAATAAGATACAGATGTTCCCTTCGAACATCGTGGCCGGCATGTTCAGCTTCCAGAAAGGAGAGTTCTTCCAGCTCGAAGATAAAGCCGACAAGGAAGTGCCCAAAGTCAATCTGGAATCGTACACAGCACAGCAGAAATAAACGGCATGTGGGAACTGATCAGAGCGAACCGGAGACGATCGCTTATTCTTTTCATCGTCATGGGGGTGACCCTGGTCCTTTTGGGTTACCTGATAGGCAAGGCCTTTGACCCTGTGCACGGCGGTACCGTGGGTCTTGTCATCGCCATGGTCATCGTCTTCATCCTTAACCTGATAAGCATCTCGTCGGGAAGCCATATCATGTTGTCGGTGAGCCATGCTAAAGAGATCAAGCCCGAGATGGATCCGCGTCTCTATCATATCGTTGAGGAGATGAGGATAGCGGCCAACCTTCCCAAGACGCCCAAGGTATACATCATCAACAGCGATGCTCCCAACGCTTTTGCCACGGGTCGCACACCCGACGACTGGTCCATCGCCGTGACGTCGGGGCTGCTGGCACGCCTGAACCGCGATGAACTGCAGGGCGTCATCGCCCATGAGACCTCGCATATACTGAACCGTGACATCCGTTTCATGACCTATGCCGGCATCATGCTGGGTGCCATCGTCATCATCTCGGAGATCTACCTCCGCGGTCTCATCTTCACCTCGGGGGCCCGTTACCGTTCCAGCTCAAGTGGAGGAGGCCAGGCACAGCTCATCCTGATGATCGTCGCCATCGTCTTCGCCATCCTCGCTCCCATTGCCGCCCAGCTACTGTACTTCGCCATTTCGCGTAAAAGGGAATACCTCGCCGATGCTTCCGGTGCCAGGCTGACACGTTACCCCGAAGGGCTGGCTTCGGCACTGGAGAAGATATCCAACTCCACGCAAGACCTCGAAGGAGCCAATAAGGTAACGGCACCAATGTATATCGTCAATCCCCTGAAAGGCAAGGGCATGAAGGTATCGGATCTGACGAGCACCCACCCGCCTATCTCCGAGCGTATACACATCCTCCGCAGCATGGCCGGCGGCACGGGTTACCTCACCTACGAGAAAGCCTATTCAAACATCACAGGGAAAAAACAACACATCGTCCCCCCTTCCGGCCGGGCCGACACCGAGAACCCCGCCATCCGCCAGCCTTCGGCAGAGGCTGCCGGCGGTTTCGATCCTGTGCAATCCAAACGCAACGCCAATAACCTGGTCATGGCCGCCAACAAGTTCAGGTTCATCGACTGCCCCTGCGGTGTCAAGCTCAAGGTACCACCCAATTACCAGGGTGACAAGGTGGAATGCCCGAGGTGCGGGAGGATACATGTGGTGTTGTAAAGGTCTTCAGGTCGGCAGGTCGGGAGGTTTACAGGTCGGCAGTCCCGAAAATCATTCCTTCATTACATCGCTACATCGCTACATCGTTACATCGCTACTTCGTTACATCGTTATATTTTTTATCTTTGTCCTTAAACATCCCCTATGCCACGTATCCTGGTCATCGATGATGAGCGCAGCATCCGCAACACCTTGCGTGAGATTCTCGAGTACGAGAAGTTCGACGTGGATGATGCCGTGGATGGCATACAGGGACTGGAGATGATAAAAAATACGACCTACGATGTCATCCTGCTGGATATCAAAATGCCGGAGATGGACGGCATAGAGGTGCTGGAGAAAACCCTTCAGATCACCGACACGCCGGTGGTCATGATCTCGGGTCATGGCACCATCGACACGGCCGTCGAAGCCATCAAAAAAGGAGCTTTCGACTTCATCTCCAAGCCCCTCGACCTCAACCGCCTGCTCATCACCATCCGTAATGCCATGGACAAGGCCTCACTGATAACCGAAACCAAAGTATTGAAGAAACAGGTCGATAAATTCAACGACATGATAGGCGAGTCCACGGCGATACGGCATATCAAAGAGATGATCGACCGTGTGGCGCCCACCGAAGCCCGTGTTCTCATCACCGGCTCCAACGGCACCGGCAAGGAGCTGGTGGCCCGCTGGCTGCACGAGAAAAGCAAACGCGCCGCCGGCCCCTTCGTCGAGGTTAACTGTGCCGCCATACCCTCCGAGCTGATCGAAAGCAAACTGTTCGGCCATGAGAAAGGATCGTTCACCTCGGCCATAAAACAACGTAAGGGCGACTTTGAGCAGGCCAGCGGCGGCACCCTCTTCCTCGATGAGATCGGCGACATGAGCCTGCCGGCACAGTCCAAAGTGCTGCGCGCCCTCCAGGAAAACACCATCATGCGCGTGGGCGGCGAGAAAACAATACCCGTCGACGTCAGGATCATCGCCGCCACCAATAAAGAACTGAAAGAAGAAATACAAAAGAACACCTTCCGCGAAGACCTCTACCACCGCATCAGCGTCATCATCATCCACGTGCCCCCCCTGAAAGAAAGAAAAGATGACATCCCCCTGCTGGCCAATCATTTTCTCAAGGAGACCTGTGAAAACGAAGGCAAGCCCCTGATGGTTTTTACAGAGGAGGCCCTGGAGCAACTGAAAAAATATGAATGGACCGGCAACGTGCGTGAGTTGCGCAACGTGGTGGAACGCCTCTCGATCCTTTGCGACACAACCATCACGGCCGACGATGTCAGGCTTTATGCGCAGCCCCTGCAACCGCCGTCAAGTGGATAATAAATGACATGATGAGAGAAATTGTTAATTTTACACTCCGGACCTGACCATGGTATACTGAACGACCTATGACCTACTCCAAAGTTCCCCCATATTACGGTTTTCGCACCTTCCTCCTCGCTGCGCTGATCTATTACCTGCTGGTCATGCCCTTCATCAGCATACTTTTCCTGAAATACGCCCCCCAGCTGATCGAAAAGAGCCAGGGCAAATCCCCCGCCGGTACCTCATCTGATATTGCCGTCCCACACCGTAATATGCCGCCGCTGCCGGTTCCGGATACAGTGTCCAATAGTGCCGCCACAGGCTCTTCCATCCTCTATAACGCTTACAATAACAGTTTTGATACGGTAAAAAGAAAAGAACTGGGCAATTCCGGATTCAACATCAGCATCGCACCAGGTACCACAAGTGATCAGAACGAACCTAAAAGCCCTCTCACCAAGACCTTCCAATTGCTGTTCAGGCTGCTGATCATCAGCTTCATCGCCGGTTTTCTTTTTAACCTGCCTTACAAACGTTACTTCCGCCGCAAACGCAAAAACCGTAAGATATCCAGGAAGCTTTTCACCTTCTGTAAAAAAAATCTTCTTTACACACCTTATATCAACAGCGGCATCCTGGGGCTGGCTTTTCTGATCACCACGGGTTACATGATCTATTTCATGTCGAATCCCGGCACCTTTCCTGATGACACATTGCATCAAATTTTCCGCAAGTTTTTCTATGTCTCACTGGTGTCGTCGGCGTTGTCGGTACTCTTCGTTTATTTCTGGCAGAAACACCGTGTTCATATCAAGTACCTGGAACACCTCTACACTTCGGAAGAGCTGCGTCACAGGATCTTCAGCTTCAAGACCGGCCGCATCCGTAACCGTTTTCTTATCAGCAGTTTCATGACCACACTGCTGCCGCTGACCATTGTCATCCTCTATTTGTTTATCAGTCTCACCCCTGTCTCTGACCTCGGCCCGCTCACCAGTGAACAGATCAAAATACTGCTCGGTGATTATACCAAGGTCTTCGGGCTTCCGCAGACATTGGAGCAGAACAGCATATACAGCAGCCTCTTTTATGTCAATGCCATCGACAATATCTCCATGTTTGTCGGTATAGGCGCCGGCATCCTCATCTCTTTCGTATACATCGTCTTCTTCGTCAGATGGACGACACAGGACATCGTCAGCCCCGTGAAGGAGCTTCTGTACAATATGAAACTCACGGGTGAAGGCCAACTGAATAACTTCAGCATCGTCAGGACAAATGATGAAATAGGCCAGCTGACGGAGGGGTATAACGAGATGTCACAGAAACTTGACAGTTACATCCATAACATATCACGGATGAACGAAGCCTATTCACGTTTTGTCCCCAGTCAGTTCCTGGAATTTTTGGGCAAGGAGAACTTTGTCGACATCAAGCTGGGTGACCAGGTTCAGCAGGAGATGACCGTGTTGTTCAGCGACATACGAGGCTTCACGACCATCTCTGAAGGCATGTCACCGAAAGAAAATTTCGATTTTCTCAATCATTATCTCGGGTACATGGAACCTGTCATCCGCGTGAACAACGGCTTCATCGACAAATTCATCGGTGACTCTATCATGGCTCTTTTCCCCTCCAATCCGGGTCATGCCATCAATGCGGCCATTGAGATGAGGCTCAAGCTGACCCAGTTCAACCAGGTGATGGGTCAGTTCGGCAAACCTGAAATCGACAGCGGCATAGGTATCCATTTCGGGCTGCTGATGCTGGGTGTGGTCGGCGGCGAAGGACGCATGGACGGCACGGTTATCTCCGACGCGGTGAACCTGGCTTCACGCCTTGAAGGGCTTACACGCCTTTATGGCTGCTCGATCATCATCAGTGAGGATACCCTCGCCCGCCTTGAAGATCCCAGCGCTTATAACTACCGCTTTCTCGACATCGTCAAGGTGAAAGGTAAGAAAGAGGCTATCTATATCTTTGAGATCCTCGACGGCGAACCTGAGGACATCAAACGCCTGAAGATACAGACCAAGGCTTCATTTGCAAGAGGGATCAATTTTTACAAGAACAAACAGTTTCGTCAGGCCCTGCAGGAGTTTACCGCAGTGAAGGAAGCCAACCTCCACGACCGGGCCGCAGCGCTCTATATCAATAGGTGCGAGAAGATCATTCATACCGGATTACCTGACGACTGGGACGGCGTGCTGATCATGGATACAAAATACTGAGGAAATGAACGCCACTCCCTTAAATATTAGCCCGGTATCTTTGCATTAACATTTTTTTCTATCTTTGTCTGAGATTTTTATAATCATAAATCGTTGAACGATGAAAGAAACGCTGAACAACATCATTCTGGTTCCAACCGATTTCTCGGAAGTTTGTGATAATGCCATCGACCATGCCGTGGAAGCGGCCAAACAGCTCAACTTCGAGTTGCATCTTTTGCATGTGATTAACAAGGACACGAGAGCTTACCTCGATAAAGCCATGCTGGGTGCCGAAGCCATCACGGAGCAACTCGAGGCCAAAGCCAATGAGATCAGGAAGCTGCATCATATACAGGTGAAGACTGTCGCTAAGGAGGGCAGCATTTTTAAAATGATACCTGAAGTCGCTAAAAAGGAAGGCACCAGCCTCATTTATCTGGGAACCCATGGCAAGGTAGGCATGCAGAAGCTCACCGGCAGCTTCGCCCTCAGAGTGGTGCTGGGCTCACCGGTGCCTGTCATCGTTGTTCAGAAAAGACCCTACGACAGAGGTTACAAACACATCGTCCTGCCCATCACCAGCGAGGCAGGACCCTGGGAGAAGACCAAATGGGCCGTATTCATCTCACGGCAGTTTGGCGCCACCATACATATCTTCCAGATCAACACATCCGACGACGGCGTGGCACAGGCCGCCAAGGTCATCGGAGAATATTTCAAAAAAAACCAGGTGCCGCATACCTATGCCATCTCCGACAAAGCATCCGGATTCTCAAAACAGGTCCTCGACTATGCGGCTTCCATCAAAGCCGACATGATCTTGATCATGACCAATCCCGACCAGGGCTTCACAAAATTCCTCCTCGGCACCTACGACGAAGAGATGATCTTCAACGCGTCGCAAATACCCGTTATGTGCATCAACCCGAGGAAGTTCAATTACGAGATTCTGGGGATATGACCCCGACCGGGGGATAACCTCACCCCCTGGCCCCCTCTCCTTAAAAAGGAGAGGGGAGATCGGAGGGTGAGGTTTTTTTTGTATCTTTGCATTAAATAAAATCACACCCACACCCACACCCACACCCACACCCACTTCGGGGCTGTACGGATTTGACAGCAAGGAAGCTGGTGTGCAAGCATGCCGGGTATTGAGGATACGACCCGTTAACACCGATTCTCGTGCCAATAACTGGCAATAATTTTAGTTATGCGATGGCTGCCTGATCCAGGATCAGGTAACCGTCTGCTCCGCGCGAAACCCTTCCGGGCGGTGTCGCGGCCGGAGCATCGCAAAAGTCCGGATAGCAGTTGCAGAGCCCTGATACAGCTGTAAAATTAAAGGGATAAGGACGCGGTAGGCTGGCTTTCCGCCGGCCACGTCCCGACAACCAAGGGAAAGCTAAGCATGTAGAAACCACATGGGCTGCTTGTTTGGACGAGGGTTCGACTCCCTCCAGCTCCACCAAAATTTGACGAGATAAGATGTTCGATGTTCGACGTTGCACTTCGAACATCGAACGTGGAAAATTCAATCTCGCCAAATCACTACCGCCTCCGGCCTCAAATTCCGGCAAATTTTTTTTCACAATATTAAATTCTTCCCTATATTTAGTCCGTTTTAAAATCTTTCCTCAATGAAAATTAAAATTCTTCTACTCACATCATCCCTTATTTTATCATTTCATTGCTTTTCCCAGGAGGGATACTGGGATTGGGGGAAATCGATCGGAAGTCCCGGTACCGAATCGGGTTATGATCTTGCTGTCGATCTGTTAAACAATGTTTATATCACCGGCGAATACACCGGAAATGTGACCATCGGCGATACCGTTCTTTACTCATCACAGATAGCAACTTATCTGGCTAAAATTTCACCGGAAGGCGACATCTTATGGGTGAGAAGCTTTCAAAGCCTGAATCCAAACGGATTTGTTTACATGTGCAATGTCGTCACCGATGAATCCAATAATGTCTATGTGGCGGGTAATTATACCTTTACAATGGAGATTGGCGACACAACCATTGAATCATTGGGCAACTGGGACATTTTTATAGCCAAATTCAACCCGGGAGGTGATCCGATGGGGTTGACCGAAATAAAAGGTGCCTTTGCCGACAACTGTTATAACGGGCTGATATGGAACAACGGGCTGTACGTGGGAGTGGATCAGACATTTGATCCTCAAGCACATTATGTCATTTATGGAGGCGATACCATATACGGTGAAGGTTTTGCCTATGCCATCGCTAAATTCGACTCTGACCTCCAATTTGAATGGGCGGATGTGGGATCAACACACTCACCTTATTTCCAATCCTCCAACATCGCCGGCGATCCCAACGGCAATCTTTACACCCTCGCCATCTTCAGTGACTCGCTGTGTTACGCCGATACTATCGTCTACCCCGACTATTACTATCCCAATATTTTCAGGAAATATGATCCTCACGGAAAGGTCCTCTGGACAAAACAATTACCGAATACCAGGATCTATGATTACCGGTTTGACCAGAAAAGTAACATGTATTGCTGCCTCAATCTCAATGATGACGATACCCTGGTCATTATAGGGAACGACACCGTCACACCGGTCAGTGCATACAGAACTATGATCCTGGCCAGGTATGACGACAAGCTACGGAATACCTGGTATACAACCATTAACAGCGACAGGCTTTTATATGCCACGCAGATCGACCTGATGAAGAACGGACATATCATGCTGGGAGGATATTATCAATATACGCTGACCATCGGTGATACCACTTTCAGTTTCAATAACCAGCAGGGTTTTGTCGCAGAATTTAACAACAAGGGTATCCCCATCCGAACCATCTCGACCAGTGGAGGACTTAACGGACCGAACAAAGGTTTGCGCATATGGCATATGATACTGGATCATTGCGATAATCCCATCGTCACCGGTGATTTTGACGGCCACGCATATTTCGGTCCCGACACCCTCACCGAGACCGGCTTTAAAGATGTATTCGTTTCAAAGTACTTTAACAGCCACTTTTCCATTGACCTCGGAAACGACACGGCTGTCTGCGGCAGTCTCATTCTCCGTCCGGGAAACGGATTTCTCGGTTACAACTGGTCTGACGGCTCCGCCTTGCCGTACCTCGAAATAACCTCGACAGGCCTGTACTGGGTCACTGTTACAAGTGCCGGTTGTGAAGCCACAGACTCCATATATGTAGAAATTAAACCCCCGCCTGTCTTCGATATCGGTCCCGATACGGTGCTGAAAATGTCCGGCACCCTCCGCCTGACAGTCCCTCCCGACTTTGATTTGTACGAATGGCAGGACGGCAGTACAGCCAGCTATTTCGATATCATAGGAAAAAATTACAGTACCGGTGATCATTATTTTTGGGTGACGGTGGGTATGAACGGATGCTTTGCCACCGACAGCATCCGGGTCAGCATCATCGATGATTCAGGAATTAAGGAGGCACAAAATCCCGGGATTAAAATATATCCCAATCCCGCCAACCGGGATCTGATGATTGATTTGTCCGGGCATTATTCCGGGAAAGGAACGATCAGTATCTGCGACATGACCGGGGCCGTTATCTCGACATTTTCCGTCGAACAGAGGGATGATCCGCAAATAATGGATGTACCCATATCATTTTTAAGACCCGGATTGTATCTGATCATCGTCGATTTTAACCAGTCAAGATATTATGGTAAGCTGGTGAAACGGTGAGGCATTTGACGAGATGGGATTTTCCACGTTCGATGTTCGATATCAAACTTCGAACGTCGAACATCGAAAATCGAATCTCGCCCAATCATTTTATAATCTTCGCCAGTGCTCCGCTAACCTTGCTCACGAATAACCACGGCATCCGCCACCAGCTTTTCACATCCCAGACGGTTTTGAGATAGCGTGGTATGGTTACGATCTTTTTGACGAAGGCCGTGTCCCTCCTGAAGCGAGAATACTGGAACCATCTGACGGCCAGGTGACTGAGGAGGTCAAGGTGGCGGCTGAGGATGACATATTCTCTTTTTTCAAAGCTTGTTGCCGGAGTGTGCTGCAGTTCCTCCAGCCACGTTAGAGGTATGGAAGCCTGAAAAACGGTGTTCAAATAATCCATGCCGTCCTGAAGATAACATACCAGCCTTCGTTCTTTCGATTGTAAAAGCAACCTCTCCCAGTCAATGACGGCCCCGCTGCCGATCAGTGTCATGGCGTCGGCGACCCAACGCAGTACGGGCCACGGGTTCCACCGCAAGCCATGGACGACAGTATTCAGCAACTGATCGGCGGGGCATAAGGCCAGAGTGGTCACGTGGTCATCCAAAGAGACGGGTATGGCGGCAGCCAGGAAGTCATCGTCGGCATGGGCGTAAGTGCACTCCGGCAGCAGATGCCAGTGCATATCCATGTGATGGCCGTCGGCATCCATAAAGCCCATGGCATGACGGCAGGAGTGCTCTATCTCCTGCCGCATGATACGGCCCGGGAAACGGGCCTGCCAGCCCCACTGCTGCAACAGCGTGGCGGCCTGCAGGGCCTCGGCAGCAGAGACCAGGAGGTCGACGTCGTCCATGGGGCGGAGACCGTAATCCCTGTAATACAGCAGCGTCATCGGCACTCCTTTCAGGACCACGGTCCTGAGGCCCGCTTCATGCAGTCTGCCTACGAGTCCCGACAGGATATGGATCAGCACCCGGTTTTTATACCATGCTTTCCTGTGCGACCCTTTAAACCGCTCGAGGAGAGGATCCGTCACGCCAAGCCCCGACAGGTTCCGGTACAACAACGGCAGAAGCCGTGCGGACTCATGATCGATCCTGTCCAGATCAACGGTCGCTTTCCAGTGCCGCCAGGCTACCAGTGCCAACTCTCCACGCAACAGTGCTGCTTTCAACAGCAGTTCCTGTTGCAGGCCGGGTCGATAACGCCGGGGATGATCATTTTTCCTCATCGTGGGTGCCATTATTACCACGCCTGCGATCCAGGGCGGCTTTTACGATACGGACATAATCTTTCATGGCATGACGGTCGCGCAGGCTTTTATTGTCGTCATGGATGCGCCGCCGGAAGATGACCTCCGGCAGGATGCGGCTCCTTAACCCTTTCTCCTGCGCCCGCCGGTACCAGTCAAGAAAATCACCCATCACCAGCGAGGTGTCGAAGAAACCGACGCGGTCAAAGGCCTCTTTACGGATCAGCATGGCTCCCTTGAAAAGGGCGGGAAGGACCCTGTCGTCATGACGGACGGCCGAATCATCTTTTGCCTTATTGGCCGCACCTGTGTAAAAACGTACATGATGACCGAAAACGGCCTCCACGGCAGGATCATCCTTCATCACGGCGATCTGAAGCATGAGCTTATCACCGGTCCACAGATCATCGGCATCAAGGAAAGAGAGAAAGCTGCCCGTGGCTTGCCTGACACCGCTGTTCAGCGCCGCGGAGAGACCTCTGTTGGGCTGGTAAAAATATCTGACCTCACGGTATCCCTGAGCAATCTGGGCCGAATGATCCTCAGAGCCGTCATCGATGACGATGATCTCGACAGGTGAATAGGTCTGCCCGAGAACACTCTCAATGGCTTCGGCCAAAAAACGTTCACCGTTGTAAACGGGAATGATAACGCTGACTAAAGGATTTTGCTCTTTCATTTCATGTCACTTTTTTTCTGCTGCCTGTCGATGGATTCCCTTAATATTTTCAGCCTGGCCGAGGCGGAAGCCGCAAATTGTGTGAGCGAGATATTTTTTGCGTGCACCCTTCTGATCAGCAGTTTCTCAGGCAGTATCATCATGGAAATGCCGGCATCCTTGGCGCGGGTGAACCACTCAAAGTCCTCGGTCACCTTAAACCGGGTGTCAAAGCCGCCGACCTGCTCAAACACCTCGCGGCGTGCCACGATGGTGGCCAGGCCTATCTGATCGTCGTGCAGGATATGCCGCATGACATGGGATGGGTAAAACACCCCGGGTTCGATTCTGTTCTCTATTTTGGTAATGGTAAAACCGGTGGCCGGATGCCGGCGGAGGTATCCAACCTGTATCTCCAGCTTACGGGGTGACCAGATGTCATCGGCATCGAGGAAAGCGATGACACCGCCCTGCGCTGCCGCCAGGCCCGTATTACGTGCCGCCGCCACACCCCCGTTGGCCCGGCGGATATACCGAACCTGCGGAAAGGAGCGGGCGACAGCCGCGCTGTCGTCATCCGAGCCGTCATCCACCACAATGATCTCCAGGGGCCGGTAAGTCTGTGACAGCACACTGCCGATGGCTTCACCAAGATAACGGCCGTAATTATACACAGGGATGATGACGCTGACCAGGATATCCGTTTTCATCGGTATAATTCTTTGACGGTATTTCATTTATATCTGACAGCACCGCGAGGATCACATCCGGAATGCGTGTGATGTCCGTTCCCAGCCCCAAAATAAAATTGGGCAGCTGTTGCACCAAACGCCCCAGCATTTTTATGGCCTTGCGCTGTTCCCCGACCGGGAGCTGATAGACCGTTGTCGGCGCCAGGGCTTTCAATCCTTCGGCCGGCGACACCCTCCTGACGGTTGTGTTGTCATGACCGGTGATGTGAGGGATGAGAAGGGCCCGGAGAGGGAAGCCATGAGTCATTTTCGCGGGCAACAGGTCATGAAGGAAATAAAGCGCTTTTTCATTATCCAAAGCATGCAGGCTGCTGATGGCGGGCATGAGGTCAGGAAAGCGGACTGTGTCGGCGCCATTTTGTTTGCCGGTGTTGTAAAGACTGTAAATGTGAGGGTGCTCGCCGGCTGCGATGAGGCAGTAATCATCGCCGGCATACAGCAGCGGTGAGTTCAGGCATGCCAGCGCCGTCGTCGACTTGCCGCAGCCCCCGCGGCCCGTGAGCAGCACGCCGCCGTCGGCCAGTCCCACCGCCGCCCCGTGAGCCAGCAGACAATGCCGTTCACTCATCCAGCGACGCAGGATCAGACGCAGCGGCGAACCATGATCATGGTAAGGTATCTGCGCAGCATCGCCAACCCAATATACGCCTGTGGCGGCAGAATGGCTGAGCATGTTGACCGTGTGGCAGGCCGGCTGACTAATGATCATCAGATCCTCATCGTCATAGCTCCAGATCTCACCCTTTGCCGCATCCGCACCGGTATTAAACGGTAAGGCAGGCCCCCTGACACCGGTGGTGGCGGAATCCCACAGGCAGACCGTCAGCTCCGGTGGTGCTGCTTCCGGCACCGCCAAATGCTCCAGGGCTTTGGTCATAGACGGTATCAGGGCAGGGCCGGCAAAATGCAGACCGATACGGTGACCGCCGATCAGATAGCTGTGGCGTACCTCACCACCGACCGACAGGCAGGCAACGTCATAAGACCCGCAGACATTCCGGAAAAAAGATGCCGCGCTTGGGTATTTCTCGGCAAAGGACTGTTGCAAAATAATACTCAGATTATCGAAATCATAACATATGCTGCGTCACCCCAAGATATGATCATCCGGGCAGAATTGATGATCACTCTTTCTGCTCCTCCGTCTCCTCTTTTTTCTCCGGCCACCCCGACTCATCCACTTCATGAACAGGGTCGAGGAGTATCAGCTCCTGCATGTCCGTATAACGCTTCAGGACAGGCGTTTCGAAGGGCACTTTGGCGGTCTCCCCTGCTGATAAAGGCTGTGGCGTCACGGTGGCTGAAACGGCACCGTCATCCTGCAGAACCAGACCCTCATCAAGCAGGCCCTTCAGAAAATTAAGGGTGACGTGGGCGATGGCCTCTCTTGTTCCTTCATATTTCAGCATGACACCGTCAATGATGTTATTCACCGACCGGCATTCACCGACCAGACGCCAGATCACCGGCGCCGCCCCGATGATGCTGTAATAGTTGCCGCTCTCAAGGTTGATCAGGACGATTTCATCATCATAATCTTCAAAGACAATTTTTGATTCGTTGATCCTGTATCGTAGTAATTCTTTATTCATGCCGGCCGTATTCTAAATGATGACAGAGTCATTAATTCCATTCAAAAATAACAATTTCCATAATGTTACTAAGCCACACCTGTCAATTATCCTTCGATTTTTTTAAAACAAGATACGATGTGGCAAAGCGCAGGCCATTCTTGGTGGCTCTTCGTCACACAACCTTGTTTGCACTTCCATTCCCTTTAAACCGGTGAATAAAAATATTGATTATATTCCTTTAATTTTATTATGTTTGTAATTGCTGCCGTTACATCCGGTGAAAAAACCAGGATAATATAGGCGAATGATCATTCAACATATTGAATTTCAATAATATTATTAGTGAAAAGTTAACAGCCATGAAAAAACTTATACTCATCATTCTTCCGATTCTCCCCTGGTGCATCAGCTATGCACAATATCTTCCGTTGATGCCGATTGAGGAGCTTTCTTATAATCATTCCATAGAAAGAAATGGGCAGATACTTATACAGGATTCAATGCTTTATGAAATACGAAGCGGTGGCCTTCAGGAATTGAATATCAACAGCGGAAAAAATGATTTTCATTGGGCTAACCTTTACGATCTGAAGAACATTGTGAAGGATACCGGTAAAAATTATATATACCTGAAGAACAGAAATTTTATAGGAAGATATAATGCCATCACTGAGAGATACGAAAACATATGGTCACCAACATATGGAAACAGACTTGTAAATGATATCGATGTGAGTCCGGATGGGAAAGTATGGGCCGTCACAAGCGGTACGTCAAAAGAGATAGCCATTTTTGATGGTGTCAGCTGGCAATTATTTCCTTTCACCGGTGTGGGGAGTGGATTTAAGCATGTTAAAATGGTCAATGACACATTGGCGTTTGTCATGGCAAATATCTTTTATTCGTTCCATAATGGGTTACTCAATACGTTATTCCCTTATCCGGGCATAGCAAATTTTGAGGACTGGGATGTCGATCAGGATGGTAACATGTGGATTGCTGCTCGCTATCAATTGGTTCATTTTTTTGAAGGCATCGAAACGGTTTATGACACATCGAACACCCCTATGGGCAATGATAAGTTTATCCATGTGAAGATCGGATCTGATGGTCATGTCTGGACGGCAGGGGATATGAGCAGGTTATACGAATATGACGGCACCGCATGGCAGATATTAAATTTACCGGATGATTATTATCGAATCGAGAATTTTACATTGGATGCCGAAAATGAGCTTTTTGTTGTAACTGAAAGCGTATCAAGCTCAAAGGTATTCATTTCCGATGGCGGTTCCTGGTCATCGATAGCATTCACATTCATGCCTATTTCAAATCTCAAGGCTCTCGGCGCACTCACCTTTTATCCTCCTTATGCCTATTACGCTACTAACGAGGGCCTTTTTTATGTCAACCTGCTGAATTATTCTCTTGCAGACTTTTTTGACACCACCACCCTGGTCTTCAGTGACGATATTACCTGCTTTACATACAATGATCCTAATTATCAACCCTCATTCGGATCACACCACGGTGTTCAGTCTCTGGATGGATTCAACAATACCTTCCTCCCCAACGACACGATTAACAACATGTGCTATGATAACGGAACCTATTACATTGGTACCGACAGCGGATTGGTAGCGTATAACGGCATCCTGTATGATTTCATCAACACCTCCAACGCCCCTCTGCCTTCAGATAAAATAACGTTCATCATCACAGGGGAGACAAATAATGGTGATTATTCCAATACTCTTTACATCGGTACTGATAAAGGTCTGGCTATTTATCAAAACGCACAATGGCGAGTCTATGATACGACCAATGTTCCGGTGAATCATTTTTATGTGACAGGGGTCAGGCCTCCGAGCTGGGATTCAGCTACCTACATATCCACTATTGGTTCGGGATTGATTAAAGTGTATCCCCATGGCGGCTATGAGCTTTACAATACAGCCAACGGACAATTGCTTGATGACACCCTTTATTATGTAATGAAAGTTGATCTTGCAGAATGTGGATATTATATTATTTCAGGAACCAGCCACCATGGACTCTTGTATACCGATTACAATCTGCCTTTCTATTTTTATTATGATACTAATGATGTCGTCCCGATTCGTAGCTCCAAAATGGCCGTCTATTCCGATAGAGCTTCTGTTTATCTCGTCTCTACCGACAGCCTTCTCCATGCCATGTCACCATGCGGAATGGTGAACGAAAGTCATTCCATGGACCGGCTGAAATGGTACCGGCAGGATAATCAACTGATCATTACCGTTCCGGATGACATCTCAGGAAAGTATGCTGTCACCCTCACCGATATTCTGGGGAAAATGGTGATCAGTAAAAATGGCAACAGCACAGAGCAAAAAATCATACTAAATGTCAGTCATTTGCCGTCAGGGGTGTACTTTGTCAGGTTATACTCAACCGGTGTATCGCATTTCGCGAAGGTGCTCCTGGTGCATAACTAAACCCATATATATGTCGCTTCAATATCAAACCAAACAGTGATAAGGGGATGATTTCCAAACAATTGCCGACCGCCGGCTAATCCCTGTCCGTCTTTGCTTCATTAACCGATGTGGCCGGTCATCTTTTCCGCGATAAGACCGTCAGCAGAGCCCTTAGCGAAGGATCAGGATGGGAGGATTATATCTATACCAAAACCGGCGAAGGAGGGCTTTATTACAAGACTACCTATTTCAACCTTGTGACAGGCAGCGACGGGAAGCCATATGCAGTCTGTGCCGGACGGTTCAAATAATCAGATTAGTTCCTTAATATAAAAACATTTTCCGCAGCCCCTGACTTTCTTATTCTGTTCCCTGCCAACTGCCAATCCCGCCTCTGGCGGGACGTCACCTTACTGCGTTCGGCTCCGCTGCCAGTAACCAATTGCCAACTACTACCAAGCTTACTCGTTTCCACTTGCCCATTCATTTGACATTATGCAAATTATCCATTATCTTTACGACTTTATTCAGTGATCCTGCCAACATCACGGTAGAGTTCACCTACTCGGTAAATGACACAGGTTTAAAATCTTATATTGTCCACCAAAACCCACAACATCATGAAAACCAACATCATCCTTATCATCGTTCTCATACTGGCCTTTCTCCATGCCGGTGCACAGCACGACAGCATCAGCGTGCTCCAGAATGAAGTCAACACCCTGAAAAGCAACAGCAGAATGCTGCAAAAGGGCCATAACGAACTGATTCAAAAAATTGAAGCTCAGGATCACCGGATCGACAGCCTCGAAAAAGCCGTTCAGACCAATGCCGTTGATATCCGGCAAACCGCCGCCAGCCTCGACACCAGAATCAGCAACAACAAAACCGAGATCGACCATAAGTACACTGAAATGCGTGCCGGTAACTGGCTGACGATCCTGTTCGTTATTATCGGTTTTCTCCTTGCAGTGCTGATCGCAGTCATTTTTTATATCGTCCTGCGTAAGCGTCAGAAAATCCTTAAAGATGAAATCGCCGGTCAGATAAATACGGTACAAAAGTCCCTGGATGACGAATCCGGTAAGCTGAATAAAAAATTAACCGAACTGTCTGACGGGATGGCAGCTCTGACTAAGAAAATAGAAGAAAAGGGAGGTAAAAATCCGGCATAGGAGGTACCGTATCATCAACTGCCAATCCCCCTCCGGTGTGGCTTCCATGCCAGTCCGGCGTTTATTCTGCTGGAAGCACCATTCTGGGGGACATCGTGTCGCCCTGCTTTCAGACCACAACCCCAACTGACGGCAGCTCGCAGTCCCACTTCCGGCGGAACTCCACTCGCTACTTGCAGCCAATAACCTGCAATCCCGCTTTCGTCCCGCCTTCGGCGGGACTCACCGGGACGTCGCACTACCTACGGCGGCGCTCCGCTTGCAATTGTCAATAAAAGGATTCTTATATTTGCCCCATGAGACACCGTTTATCTTTTCTTATTCTTGTTGCGTTGCCGGTCCTTGCGGGATGCCATAGGCAGGACACGGTCATCACCAGCCTGGCCATGCTTAAAGGCGGCAAGACCTTCGCCGTGCCCACAGGAACCGTCGCCGATCAGTTTGTCCTGAAGAAGGTCCCCGACGCCAAAATAAAATATTTCAACAGCGCTCTCGATTGCGCCATAGCGTTGAAAACCGGCAAGGTCGACATGATCGGCGCCGGCCTGTCCATCACCGAAGAAAGAGCCAAAAAAGTACTTTTCTCCGAAAGCTATTACCCCAGCGGCATCGCGGTACTGGTCAAAGCCGGGAGTGTTATCCCGCAGCAAGGTGGTGAGATGCTCAGAACCATAGATGATATTAAAGACAAACGCATCGGCGTCTTCCTCGGTTCCATCCATGACGCCTATGCCGCCAAATATTATCCCCAGGCAACCATACTGGAATACCAGAGCGTGGCCGACATGCTCATTGCCCTGACGACGGAAAAAATCGACGTGGCTTTTTACGACGATGCCGCGTTACCCGATGTCCTGCATTCGAACAAGAGTGTAGCCATTATGGCCAAGAATGTCTTTTTTGCCTCCGTAGCCGCCGGCTTTAAAAAAAATAACGACACGCTCCGGCAACAATTCAACGCTTTCCTGCAAGAGATCATAGTAAATGGCATTTACAACGATATGATCAGCCGCTGGATGGAAAGAGGACTGACCGACATGCCGGAGATAAAATCCTCAGGGAAGAACGGCCCACTCAAGGTAGGTGTTGTCAATGATATAGGACTGCCGTCGGCCATCTATAAAAACGGCCGGGTAGTGGGATTCGACATCGAGCTCGGGGAGCGTTTTGCAGCTTTCACCGGACGGGTGTACATCCCCGTCAACACCCAGTTCAGCAGCATGCTCGCCGCTGTCTCCGCCGGAAAAATCGACATGATCACCAGCTTTATGATGATCACCGAAGAAAGAGCCAAGCAGATCGATTTCTCGGATCCCTATTATGCCTCGGGGGCCAGCGTCATCGCCCTGAAAAAGAACATCGCCGGCTTCCGCGAGGAAGGCGAAGGAATGAAAAAGGTATCCTTTCTGCGAAAGTTGTCAAACAGCTTCTATGACAACATCATCCTGGAGCGGCGTTACATGCTGATCCTCAACGGCCTGAAGGTGACGGTCATCATCACTGTCCTGGCGGCTCTGCTGGGTACTATCCTGGGTGGGCTGGTGTGCCTGCTGAGGATGTCAAAAAGCGCCTTCTGGTCCGCCACCGCCGCGGCTTTCATCACGCTCATCCGGGGCACGCCGGTGCTGGTGCTGCTGATGATCATCTTTTATATCATTTTCGCCTCCGTCAATATCAATCCTGTGCTCGTCGCCGTCATCGCCTTCGGCATCAACTTCGGCGCTTACGTGTCGGAGATGTTCCGCACATCCATTGAGAGCATCGACAAAGGGCAGCGTGAAGCCGGCATTGCCGGAGGTTTCACCAAGGTGCAAACCTTCATCCACATCATCATGCCGCAGGCCCTGCGCACCGTGCTGCCGGTGTACAAAGGTGAGTTCATCTCGCTGATGAAGATGACCTCCATCGTCGGTTACATCGCCGTGCAGGACCTCACCAAAGCCGGTGACATCATCCGCAGCCGCACCTTCGACGCCTTCTTCCCGCTGATCATGGCGGCGGTTATCTACCTCGCCCTGGCCTGGCTGCTGACATGGGGGCTGGGTAAAGTGGAGATATCGGTGGATCCCAAACGCAAACGCATCAGAAAAGCAGTGGAGGTGAGGCTATGATCAGTGTCAGGCATCTTTCAAAGCATTTCGGCGATCTGGTGGTCCTCAGCGACATCAATGCCGACATCCGCGAGGGCGAGGTCATCACTATCATAGGACCCTCGGGTACAGGCAAGAGCACCTTCCTGCGCTGCCTCAACCTGCTCGAGACACCCACGGGCGGCAGCATCGTCATCGACGGCGTGCCCCTGCTCGATAAGAAAACCGACGTGCCCAAACTGCGCCAGAAAATGGGCATGGTTTTCCAGTCCTTTAACCTCTATGCTCATCTCACCGTGCTGGAGAACCTGACCACCGGACCGGTAAAGCTGCTGGGCAAAAGCAAGGCCGAGGCGGGACAGAAAGCCATGGAGCTGCTCAAGCTCGTGGGTCTGGCCGAAAAAGCTTACAGCTTCCCCGACGAGCTCTCCGGCGG
>Ga0172362_10000224_pt1 | contig 43348 bp, 46 predicted proteins | sample LakKivs1_kivu2a2_FD_114534 | JGI IMG/M metagenome (GOLD analysis project Ga0172362, IMG submission 114534) | Sediment microbial communities from Lake Kivu, Rwanda - Sediment s1_kivu2a2 | ecosystem: Environmental > Aquatic > Freshwater > Lake > Sediment | place: Rwanda: Western Province, Lake... | reverse complement strand
TGCATTTTCCATTAAGGTTTTCCCTATTTCTTAATCTTGACAAAATTTCCGAATTATTCCATATGTCAATTAATGAGGTTTTTCTTATGTTTCCTAAAATATACTGAAGATAACCGCAGGGAGTTACATCTCCATTTGGATTGACAGAAATTAAAGCAATGCCTGCCATGCAGCCTGCAAATTTTGCTTTTTTTCTTAAGCGGGAGTCTAAAAGTATCCTTGTAGGATCTCCAGCCATTGCAATTGAAAGATCTTTCTTTCTAGATTTATTTATTATCAGATTAAGATTTAGGTACTCTTCTGGAGAAAGCTCCATTTCATTATCCCCGCTACCAATAGGTATAAATCTTCTAAAATTAATAAATCTAGCACTTATATTCTTAGCAAAACAGACCATATCATTTACAAGTGAGATGTTTTGTTTTGTAACTGTAAAATTTATCCCAACATTTAATCCACTGTCTTTGGCAACTTGAATAGCCTTTTTGGCCTTATCAAATGCCCCGTCTCCTCTGATGGAATCATTGGATTTTGCATCAGGCCCTTCAAAACTGATTATTAATTTAGAAATTTTTCCCTTAAGGAACTCGCATTTTTTATTATCCAGCAGTTGTCCGTTCGAAGTTATTTCAACATTGGGGAATCTATCTTTTGCATAATTAACAATTTCTTTAAAATCTTCCCTAAGAAAAAATTCCCCTCCAGAAAGGTGGCAAAATGAAGCACCCAAACTCTTGGAGTTATCCATTATTTTCTTTATCTCTTTAAGGGAAAGAGAATCATTAAATCCCGCGGCATAACAATGCTTGCATTTCAAATTGCATTCACTAAGAACATGAATAAGAATTTGATGTAAAATATATTTCATTTTACTTTTTTTTCCAGGTAGTAATCCCATTTGATTGGTCCAATAATTCTATCCCTTTTTCAGCAAGTTCTTTCCTTATTTTATCTGCCTTATCCCAATCCTTTGCCTTTCTGGCTTTATTTCTTTCTTCTATAAGTTCTTCAAGATTAAATGAATCCTCACCAGGTTGGTAATCCCATTTAAAACCCAAAAATACACTATCTGCCTTCTTCAAGGAATCTAAAACAGCATTTTTCTGGGTATTGGATAGTTCATTCATTTCTTTGTTTACATTGTTAACAAGATTATAAATTTCAGAAATAGCCTTAGGAGTATTAAAATCATCATTCATTGAATTTACAAATCCTTTTTCAAAAGTATTCAACATTTTATTGATATTCTTAGAGCCTTTTGCAGGTTTTTGGTTTTGTAACGAGAAAATGAAATTATTTATTCTCTCCAATCCTTGTATTGCAGAAGAAACATTCTTTTCAGAAAAATCAACTTCAGAGCTGTATTGGTATGATCCTATGAACCATCTTATCTGTTCAGGGGAGTATTTCTTTAATGCGTCCCGGACTGTTACGAAATTGCCTAAAGATTTGGCCATTTTTCTTCCTTCAATAGATAAAAGTCCTGTATGTATCCAATATTTAACAGGAGCTTTTCCAATATATGCAGTCGATTGGGCTATTTCATTCTCATGATGAGGAAATGAGAGCTCCCGTGCACCACCATGGATATCAAATGGCGCCCCTAAGTATTTAACTGACATTACTGAACATTCTATATGCCATCCGGGATAACCCTTGCCCCATGGGCTTGTCCATTGCATTATATGATTTGGAGCAGCCTTCTTCCATAAAGCAAAATCTGAAGGGTTTCTTTTTTTTGGATTTTTTTCGATCCTTGCTCCTGCAAGGAGTTTTTCTCTAGTATTACCTGAAAGCTTCCCGTAATCTTTAAATTTAGAAACATCAAAATAAATATCCCCATCAACTTCATAAGCATATCCTTTTTCTAAAAGTACCCCGCACCAGTCTTCCATCTCTATTATATGGCCGGTTGCTCTTGGGGAGATATTTGGGCGCCTTATCTTAAGCGCATCAAAGCCATCCCACATATCCTTAATATAGCGATCAGCAAGTTCCATTGGATGGACCTTTTTTTCGGCAGCTGCTTTTACTAATTTATCATCTCCTTCATCAGCATCCCCGACAATGTGCCCTACATCGGTTATGTTTTGGACGTGAAATACTTTTTTGCCATAGTACACTTCAAGGTACCTTATCATGATATCATAAGCCACAGCAGTTCTCGCATGTCCCAGGTGAAGCGGGCCATAAACTGTTGGGCCGCAGGTATACATTCGTACTTCTTTAGAATTTAAGGGTCTGAATGCTTCTTTTTTTCCAGTTAAAGTATTTGTTACTCTTAATCCCATACTATCATCCAGTACTTCTGCATTTAAAACTCTTTCTAATGTCACTGCATGAATAACTCTAAAGAGTTTATAAACTTTTTTATTTTATCACTATAAAATGGTTATAGAAAGATTTAAAAATCCTAAAGCCTCTTTAAATAAATGGAAATCGAATCTGAGAATTCAAAGAAGCAAGATTCCGAGGAAGAGGTTTTAACAGTTAAGGACTTTCTTGAGTTAAGTTGTATGTGTGATAACTAGCATGGGTTTGGACCTTAATATCTTGAAAGAAAGTAAAAGCGGATATTATGAAGCTATAATATCTTTGACAAATAAGTGTAATCTCAAATGCAATTTTTGCTACGCCAATTCTTCAAGTAATAATTCAAAAGAATTGTCTTATAATATTTTGAAGAAAATATTCCCAGAAATCAAATCCCTGGGCATACAAATCATTGCCTTAACAGGAGGGGAGCCATTACTTAATAAAGAATTCTTCAAAATTGCAATGCTTGCAAAAAAGAACTTTCCAGTAGTATTTTTAGCAACAAATGGTTTTTTTATAAATTCTCTAAATGCTCGGAGGATAAAAAATGCAGGTATATCAAATGTACAGATAAGTATAGAAGGAAATGAAGAAGTTCATGACAAAATAAGGGGGGTTCCAACATCATATAAAAGAGCAAAAAATGCAGCAAAAATCCTCAAGTCTCTTGGAGTAGACGTAACATTAACCCCTACTTTTACAAAAGGCAATTTAAAAAATATTAAATATCTGTATGAATTGGCAAAAGAGCTTAAATGCGACTTGTCAATAAAAAGACATATATCCATAGGAAGGGGCAAGTCAAGCCAGGAGATTTTTCCAGAAGAGTACATGGAGCTATACAGGTTTGGAATTGATAAAAATAAAGAAGGTAATGTGCATGTTTTTATGCACTGTGACCCGCTGAGGACAATTTTTGAAAACAAAAAAACAAATAAGGTAACTGGATGTATTGCTGGATTTGGTTTGTTCTATATAAGGTATGATGGGGAAGTGTTTCCATGTTCAAAACTTCCGATTTCTATGGGTAACATTTATGAAAAGAACCTTCAAGAGAACCTTAAATCTCCGCTAGTCACAGAGTTAAAGAACAGAAATAAACTAAAAGGTAAATGCGGAAAATGTGATAAAAGGTTTATTTGTGGAGGTTGTAGAGCTTCTGCTTATGCAGCTACCGGGGATTTATTCAGTGAAGATCCTATGTGTTGGTTAAAATGAAAATTTTTGATGTACATAATCATATAATCTTTAGATTTTCGGGGGACACTGAAGACCTGTCTAGCTTCTTGTCAAAAGCTGAAAATTTGGGTATCACCTTAACCGGAATAACTCTTAATACTACTATAAAAGATATCCAAAAGGAAGTTCTTAGGTTTAAAAAAGAAAAAAGAGAAGACCCCTACCTTAGGTGGAATATTTACATGATGGAATCCCTTAGGCTAAAAAAACAATCGGTTAAAGTTTTTCCATTCTTATATCTTCCTCCAGAAAAAAGATTGGCAGAGGAATCTATGAAAGTTTACGAAAAGAGGTTCGGTGATCAGGCTTTTGGCTACAAAGTTCATTCTCAAGGGATAAGGGAAAATATAAGATCCCTAGAGGGAATAAATTCTTCAAGGCCCATTATAATCCATTCAAGTGTAGACTACTCTGCACCAAAAGATATAATTGATACTTTTAGTTCATACAAAGGGAATATTCTATTAGCACATTTTGCAAAATTTGATCTAAAATCATTGAAAAAAATAAGAAATCTGAAACATTTTTTTATAGATTCCAGCGTAGCAATCTTAATGTTTGAAGCACTTAGATCAAACTCTACAAGAGTTTTCAGATCCAAAGAATTTTCTGAATTAAGTTCCCCTGAAGAAATGTATGTTCGTGTTGCCGATATCTGCGGAAGAGACAAGATTATCTTTGCGACAGATTATCCGCTCTCTGAAACTCAAGGAGGAGGATACGAGAAAGAAACTGAAATACTTCGCAACCTTCCGGAAGGAATAAAAGAAAGGATTGCTTATAAAAACGCGTTAAATTTTCTAAACTTAGAATAATCAAGAATAAATTTAACATTGTGTTAATAAACCTGCACGGGCGCTTATTTTACTATATCTATTTAAACCTATTTTTCTATTTATCAACATGGCAAGGGTAAGATACTCCTTTTCTTCAAGAAAGACAGGACACATAAAAAATATAAGAAAGCAGAAAAAGAAGATTCCAAGCCTAGTTAAAGAAATTATTGGAGTCTCAGACATTATTCTGGAGATTTTAGACGCAAGATTTCTGCAGGAAACTAGAAATAAAGAATTAGAAGAGTTAATAAAACAGCAGGGGAAAAAGATAATTTATGTCATTAACAAGACAGACCTTGTTGATTTAAAATCCAAGGTTCTGGAAGTCAGCTCACTTAAAATATATCCTTATGTCTTTATATCCTGCAAGCAAAGGAAAAGGGTGTCTGAGCTGAGGAATAAGATAAAAATAGAGGCAAAAAGTCTCAACATAACAGACAGAGGGGTGCAGGTTGGAATAATTGGCTATCCCAATACCGGAAAATCATCTATAATTAATGTTTTATCAGGAAAGCCATCAGCAAGAACAGGCTCAGAAGCAGGGTTTACAAAAGGAGTGCAGAAAATACGGCTTAGTTCTGATGTTCTGCTGCTTGATACTCCGGGGTTAATACCAGAATCAGAATACTCCCATGTAAAGGAAAACGCTATAAAAAAGCATGCAAAAATCGGGGCAAGAACCTCGAACACCATTCGCGACCCTGAAATGGTTGTTTTTGGATTAATGAAAGAATTCTCTCATCAGATAGAAAAGTTCTATAATATTGACGCAAAAGGAAATCCTGAAGTTCTCATTGAAACTCTAGGAAGGAAAAAGGGCTTTTTGAAAAAAGGAGGAGTTGTTGACGAAGACAGAACTTCAAGATTAATAATTCAGGACTGGCAAAAAGGTAGGATAAAGATTTAGTCTTTCTGAAGCCTATACTCTCCTGCAAAATACTCGGACACTGCTACTTAGTCTTATACCCTTTTCCTTTTCTTTTTCTATTTTTCTTTACCATTTGTATTCCTCTATTAAACTATTAATTCAATAGATTTAAATGTTATTACCCCCTTCTTTTACTGTGAAAAAATGAAAATATGCTTTAAGTGCGATAAGCCCATAAATGAAGAAAAAGACATGTATGTCATGATGATAATCAAAAAGAAAAATAAAATTATGGAGTTTATTTGTTTTCATTTTAATTGCTGGCAGGAACAGATTGATAAGCCAATTCTAGAAAAAGTGAAAGAAAAAATGAACCAATGCGGCATTTGCAGAAAGAAAATAAGATTTTGGGATTCATATATGGATAAGGGCGATTATTTCTGTAAAAAATGCTGGGAGAAAAAAGAGGGGAAATTGGAAGAATCCAGGCAGAAAAAAGAAAAAGAGAGAGGAGAAAAATCAGGAAAAAAAGACGAATCTACAAATGACCCCCAAAAAACTCTATAAAACAGCATGATAAAATCAATTAACTTTCTGAAGTTCTGATTTTTTCAATCTTGCCACAATCACTCTTCCACTCGCATCTTCGGCAAATACCGGAATTTTCTGACCATTCATTTGTTCCATAACAGCCTTTTCGTGATTGCCGTTGCTCTAATTCATTTGCAGTCATTTAATACTTAAGAGGAACTACTATATAAACCTTCTATATTAACAAAGAATGTAACCAGTCCAATAATCTAGAAAACAGGCTTTTAGAAACCATAACACCAGAAACTTCAATGTACCATTCTTCAGAGTATTTTATCCCCCGATATTCAAATTCAGCATAAACTCTGTAATCTCCATCGCTTAATGCAGAAACAGGCTTGGAATTCCAATAAGAGTCTAATTTAATTCTGTTGTTTGCAGGAACAGTTACTTGCTGATTAACTACAATTTTTTCATCAATCCAGCTATTTCCCGATTTTTTCTGCAGTATGAGCTTTAAGTTTCCTGTGATAGGAAAATTTTCGTTATTCTTAATATATGACTCTACTTTTCCAATGCCTATAATAACCCAATTGCTCGGTCCTGCTTCAGTAATAACCCTCAGTTTTCCTGATGGAAGAGGGCTGCTGGGAGCTTTGCATGTTATCTTATCATTACCCCAAGCGATTATTTCAGGTTTTACCCCATTTTCAAAAACAACTTCAGAGTTTCCTTGAATATAGCCAAAATTATCTCCGATAATATTAAAAATTCCTCCTGTGGGGACTAAACTAGGCTCAACATAGAAAATTATGGGAGCATAATACAAATCTGCAATATAAATTTCATAACTGGAGTCCCCAGAGTTTTGGTCAGCGTAGACAATCCTGTTTCCGTAAATGTCATGGTCCCTCGCTTTCTTGCTGTTGGTTAGCTTGATTTTCTCCTGCATATTTAAGTCATAAACATAAACATCCCCTATGGGCTCTTCGAAAAGACCTCCAGAATTAAGGTTTGTCCAAACTATACTTTTTCCGGATATTTTTGGGTCTTTATTATTAGTAGTATCTGAATTAACAAAACTTTGGTTTTTATCTAGCAAGTTCATTACGCGTATATCAGACGAAAAAGAAGAACTTCCAAGATAAACTAACTGATTCTCATGAACATCAGGCTCTTTAGGGTCTGCCTGGCCAAATTCTGTTTGAAGAATCAAATCTCCTCTGAATGTTGTAAGGTTATACCCATAAATACCTGTTTCTGTCCCCCAATCATGGAAAGTCAAAAAGTCCTGATATACAGAAGGAGCTCCTGAGAAAATAGAGTCAGAGTATCGTCTTTGTACGCCGGTTTGTAAATTGTAGGAGAATATCTCATCGAAGGTAGGCTTTTGGTAAACAAAATAATTTCCGTAAATATCCAGCTCTTCTATCTCATCAAACCCCCATTCCTCACTAACTCTCAGATTTTCTTGGCCTGTTAAAAGATTATAAGAATAGATATTCTCTCCATCTGCCCACACAACCATGCTGCCGTGAATTTTGGGAAGTGTGCCAGTAGACAAAGATGATATTTTAGTCTTTTGCTGTGAAACTAAGTCATAAAGATAAATGCCATTTTCTTTCCAAACAATCTTATTTTCATAAATAGAAGGGAAAGTCTGTGAAACTGCATCGTTTGTCACTTTACGTTTATCAACATATAAGGTAGATAAGAGCAGGTCAAATTTGGTTGTAAAATAACTATCTGAGGCGCGGAAGGTTACAGAGTAGCTTCCTTTGTCTGCCATAGAAGGGGTCCATGAAAACATATTCGTATTCACATTATAAGCCGCTCCGCTCGGAAGATTCTCAACACTATAAGTCAGCTTCCCCCAGTCACTAGAAGGGTCATCAGGATCATGAGCAACTAACTTAAACTGCAAAAGACTACCAATAACCGCAATCCTTACGTTAGGAGCATCTTCAAATGAAGGCGGCTCATTGATATTATCCACAGAAACCTCAAAACTTTTTTGCAAAGATTTTCCATCATTTGTGATTATTCTAAGAATTATCATCTTTTTTCCATCTGTAGTCTTTGTAGTATCCCACGTCGCTAATAACCCATCTTCAACAGGTGTTGTTGAGGATTTAAGCAAAATGAGATTATTTAAATCCTTTTCATCAGCATAATAAATTTCGTATCTTCCAAAATAATTTTCAGAAGAAATTGTCCCGATTAAATTAACTGTTCCTTTTAAATAGCTTCCTTTGCTTGGAGAGGTTAAATTAATTTTAACATCACCCATAACTCCTCTTACAGCCCAAAGGGCATTTATTCTCCCATATCCAAAATAAGTGTCTTTCCCCGGCTCTCCAATATCATCTGCAAAACCTCTTATAAAATCCCTTACTTCTTCATAACTTAAACTAGGAGACAAAGAGATTATCAGCCCTGCAAGACCTGAAACGTGAGGGCATGCCATTGAAGTTCCTGCAAGTCTATAGTATCCATTGGAGACTTTTCTGTCAGAGGTCGCAAGTGTCACTCCCTCAGGAAGTGTAGAGAGAACATTTCCCCTACCCGCAGGGTCGTTGTCCAAGCCTCCTCCAGGAGCAGAAACATCAATAAGCTGTCCGTAATTTGAAAAAGAACATTTTTCATCTCCAGGAGTTGAAGCTGCAACAGTAATTGTAGTCTCTTTGTTTTGAGGCGAGTAATAAGCAACATCATCATTGGAGTTTCCTGCAGCAAAAACTGGGACAACTCCTTTTGAGACAGCATAAGCTACAGCTTCTTCTATAACTGCATCGCTCGGCATTCTTGAAGATGAGCCCCAGCTATTGCTTAAAACTCTTGCTCCGTTATCCACAGCATATTTAACGCCCTCGGCGAGGTCTGCTGTTGTCCCTGACCCCCCCTTGTCAAGTCCTTTTACAGCCATAAGTTTAACTCCGGGAGCAACTCCGATAACCCCTAGCCCGTTATTTCCTACTGCCGCAATTGTTCCTGCGCAATGACTTCCGTGCCCATTATCATCTATCGGATTTCCATCGTTATTGAGGAAATCATACCCATAAATATCATCTATAAATCCATTGCTGTCATCATCTCTGCCATTAGATGGAATCTCCCCTGGATTTTTCCACATATTATCTTTTAAGTCCTCGTGTGTATAGCTTATCCCTGTATCAATTACCGCAACAATAGCTCCATCTCCTTCTGTGGTATCCCAAGCGTCATCTGCTTCAATTAATTTTATGCCCCATAAGTCACTATAAGCCTGCCCCCAGCTTCCTGAAGAAGAAAAATAAGGGTCATTAGGGGTATAATAAGCCTGCATTATATAATTAGGCTGCGCGTATTCTATATCAGGATCATTACTCAGTTCTTTAACTTTTTCCAAAACATCTTCTCCATCATTTATTTTCATTAAATAAACAGGAAGAAAATTGGTTATATTGGAAGGGTCTGAATGAGCCATATAAGAGAAGCTATCCTCTATTTCCTCGTTGTACTCTTTAGGGCTTATGTCTCTGGATTTAAGTTTTTCATGCAATTCCTTAAAAACAGGGGTTTTTTTAACCAAAGAATGTTCTGACTCTACTTTTGAAAGTCTATTGTCTAGTCCGGGATTTATTTTAGAATAGTTTAAAGTTGAGATTAAATTTGTATTTTTCAACTTTACAATTATTTCCCCCTCTACAAAACCTGCAGAACTTTCCACTTCCTCTGGAGACAATTTCCTTTCATAAGTGAATAGTTTATCAGGAGGGTCAGTGATATCAATGTCTTCCCCAACATTATAGTTATACTTCAAAGTTGCCACAGATACTTCAATGTCTGCATAAACAGGTTCGATGCAGTTTCCATTTCCATTACAAACATCTGGAGAAATGCATCCTTCATCGTTTTTTCCCTGCTCTACAAAAATTTCTCCGCAACCATTACTGCAAGTAGGGGCATAGCATATTCTGTCTGTACAATTTACGGCATCTCGAGAGCAATTTTCTCCTGATTCACAAACACCATCCCCGCATTTGGGTCCGTATTCACAATTTTCATCATATCCATCTGTTTTACCATCACAATCGTTATCTATTCCGTCTGCACAATTGCCATTTGTAGTGGATTCTTCTTTATTATATCCCCCACACGAACAAGAACAATCAGAACAGTCATCAGCATTATAACTGCAATTTATTCCTCCACAATAATAATTCCTATTTTGAGAAGCATAACAGCCATCTAACAAATTGCAGTTTCCGCAATTAGGATAAACTCCGCAGCTTATATCTGTTCCATTGCAACTAGGAGGAATAATCTCATTACAATCGCCATTTTCAAGAGCACAGCCCGGGCTTAAAGAGCAGGGATTATTTTCACACTCTTCTTTAGTATAATTAGAGCACTTGCTTATTGAATTGCAGGCTTCATCCAAAGGAATACAATTTTCCTGAGCAGTGAAATTGCCTTTAAAATAACATTCTTCCTCTATGTCACATCCTTCTTTGCACTCATAATACCCACAATCTGAAAACCAATTGTCACAATCATAGCATCCAGCACATGAAACTTGAGAGCATCCGGTTCCATTAACACACATATAACCCTGTCCGCATGCTGTCAAGTTAGTCCTTTCAAAACATTCTCCTGTCTCGCTGCAATTATAAAAAATATTTCCATCACAAAATAATCCTTCTGCGTCACATTCATCTTCGCATCCTACACACTTTCCAGAAACACATGTTTCTCCTGTGCCGCAACTTCCACAGCTTCCTCCACACCCATCTCCTCCACATTCTTTTCCAGCACAATTAGGCGTGCATCCACCACCTCCTCCCCCTCCTCCATCATCGTCATCACTTTCATTGGTTGTTTGGTTAGTTGGAGGAGCTGTTTGATTTTGAGAAGGAATTTCCGTGTCTGTAATGTTCCTGTCTGTCTCATTTATTTCTACAGGTTTATTTTCAAGATAAATATAAGCCAGATAACCGAGTATAGAAGCAACAACCACCATAATTAATATTATAATTATCATGATAGCAAGATCGTTATCTGATTTTTTAGCGTGCCCTCTTTTGTCCCCTCTTTTCATAATATATTTAGCTTAAATGATTATATAAATATTTCTTATGCACCTAGAGATAACTTAAAAAAATAGACAATGAACAAAGTTTTTTAAACCCCCAAATCGTAATAATAAAAAAATGGTTACATTTATAGAAGTAATAATATTAAGCTTTATTCAGGGAATTACCGAATGGTTTGCTATAAGCAGTTCCGGCCATTTAGCTATAGCAGGGGAATTATTTGGTGTAAGAGACTTAGGATTAGTTGTTTATCTTCATTTTGCAAGTGTTCTTGGAGTGATAATTTATTTCTGGAAAGATATTATTAACCTATTTGCCAAGAAAGATATAAAGTACATCACAAGAGTGATTATTTCAATAATTCCAATTGCAGTTGCTGGAATATTTCTTGAAAAGCATGTAGAAGAGGCTTTCGGCAACCTATTTTTTATCGGGGTTTTCTTTATTATCTGCGGATTTTTTATATATTCCACCAAATATGCTAAAGAGAAAAAAACAAGGCCTTCAATTTCAGACTCGCTTTATATTGGATTCTCCCAGATACTCGCAATATTTCCAGGTATATCAAGAAGCGGAATGGCGACTGGCTCAGGGCTAATCCTTGGCTTGAAAAAAGAAGAGGCAATTAAATTCTCTTTTATTTTGGCTATTCCGATTGTATTTGGTGCAGGAATACTGGAAGCAGGACAAATATCAACCCTAACACTGCCGTTTTATGTCCTGCTGACTTCCTTTACAATAACCCTGCTCACAAGCTTATTAACAATAATGCTGCTGGTAAGAATTATTAAGCATGATAAGTTTTACTTATTCGGAATTTATAACTTTATTCTTGGAATAATCCTTATTTTATGGGGATTAGGTTTCTTATAGTTCCTCATCTTCTGGCTTTGTCTTAAGCAAAACCAAAAAAATAAACACTCCTGAAACCGCAGCCAACAACCCAAAAAAGAACTGAATTAAGGATGTAGACCTCGCAGATAAAAGCTGCTCAGACTCTCCTGCAAAATTATAATTAGGGTCTATTGTGTTTATTCCTGCCTGTCCAAGAAAGTACAAACCGAAAGCTAAAGCCACTATTCCTACCAAAAACCACCATTTCCTGAAATCATTTTTCATAAGTTAATCAAACAAAGGAAATTTATAAATTTAACTGTGTCTGGCTTTGCTGAAACCATACAAGACTACGTCTAAAAACAACAAATAATAATTTAAATTTCCCTAAAAATATCTTTTTACAAAGTTGAAATCATTAATATAATTTGATACTATCTGGAGCATTTCACCAGAGCCCTGTGTCTGACCTACTAAAGTGATTCACAATTAACAAGAAAGATTAATACAAATATAAATCTTGCAAATCAGAAAAACCCCCTCGTTTACCACACACTAAAGTGTGTGGTTTGTTCGTTGGGTTTTTAGGATGCCAAGAAAACCCTTGGTTTTCGGGCACAGAAAATTGTCTTTCACAATTTTCTTGTGCTCAGAAAAATTCTTTTGGTAGGCATCTATTATAATTTTATTAGGGGGCTTACCAACGCACTGTGTCTCCAGCTGAAATGCCATTTTTTTCAACAAATCCGGCATTAACTTCTATAACATACATGCCTTCTGAAGAATAAAGCGGGCACGGAGAAGCATGGCAAGGAGTTGCATTTTCAATAATGGCTGTTATTTTCTTATTTTTGTCCAAAAAAATCATATCTAATGAGATAAAAGTATTTTTCATCCAGAAATTTCTTTCCTGTTCATCTGGAAAAACAAAAAGCATTCCCTCATCCCCTTCTAAAAATGTCCTATTCATTAATCCAACCGCTCTTTCTTCAGGAGTATCTGCAACTTCTGCTTCTATTTCCACATTTTCAAATCCTATTTTAATTGTTTCTTCCTTTAAAACAATTATAAGGAATACTAAAATTACAATTGCTGCGATAACAATCCAGATTGTTTTTTTCATAAAATAAATATAATAATTAAATTTATAAACCCTCTTAGCTTTTATGTGTAATGGCAGCAAAAAGAAGGAATGCAAAAAAAGGGAAAGATTTGGATGTGCACATAAAAGTAAACAATCTCGAAAAAGCTCTTAAAGAAGCAACTAAACGTAGAAAGCACTGCCATTGTGGAGGATTTGGATTCTGGGGATTTGGCTCTGCACTCGCAATTGTTTTATCTTACACCCAAAACAGTTCTATCTTATGGGCAATCTTGCACGGAATTATAAGTTGGATTTATATTATCTATAGGATTGTTGTGATGTATGTATAGGAAAGTAAGGCATACCTTTATAAACCTTCCTTTTTTTAATCAATCAGTAATAAAAAAATACTATTAAATTATTTAACTGTTAAAGAAATACACAAGCTATTTCTTAACTCAAAATAATATGAAGACATTTGAAGAACTATTGGGAGACAGTCCTTTATTAAAATCAGTAAAGGAAAAAGGATTTGAAAAGCCTTCAGAAATACAGGAAAAGACAATTCCAGTGATTATGAAAGGTCAGGACGTTATAGCCGGTGCTGCAACAGGCTCGGGAAAAACACTTGCCTTTACTTCTGCCATAGTCAAAAATGTGGAAAACAAGCCAGGCATTCAGGCTCTTATTTTAACGCCAACTAGGGAGCTGGCAGAACAAGTAGCAAAAGAAGTATCTAATTTCACTAGATATAAAAAATTAAACGTAATTCCTGTCTATGGCGGAGTTTCTATGAACAACCAAATAACAGGCTTGCGCCACTCCCATATTGTTGTCGGAACTCCTGGAAGAATACTAGACCACCTTAACAGGAAAACAATAGACCTAAGAGCAGTAAACACATTGATTTTAGATGAAGCTGACAGGATGCTTGATATGGGGTTTATAGATGACGTCAGGGAAATAATCTCTTATTGTCCCAAGAAACGCCAGACTTTGCTTTTTTCTGCAACAATAACTTGGGATATTTCCTCGCTTGCAAAAGAGTACATGAACAATCCTAAAGAAATATCAGCGCAACAGTATGTTGACCCTACAAAACTGACTCAGGTATTTTATGATGTTCCGGATGGAATAAAATACTCTTTATTAGTGTACCTTTTAAAAAAAGAAAATGCAAAACTTATCATGATTTTCTGCAACACAAGAAGAAATGTCGATTTTATATCCAACAACCTGAATAAAACAGGAATTGAAGCTATCCCGATTCATGGAGGGCATTCTCAGGACAAAAGAAACAGGATAATGGACCTATTCCACTCTAAACAAGTTCATGTTTTAGTTGCTACAGATGTTGCAGCAAGAGGGCTTGACATCAAAGGAGTGACTCATATCTATAATTATGATATCCCTCCAACACTTAAAGAATACACGCACAGGATAGGAAGAACAGCAAGAGCAGGAGAAGAAGGAAAAGTAATAAATATACTCGCGAGCAGAGATTATGAAAATTTTCAGAATGTAATAAACAGCGAATTTAAGTTAAAACAGGAAAATCCCCCTTTTATAAGAAGGGTTTCAATAACATGGATTCCTGAAAAAAGGGGGGGCAGGCAGTATGGAAGGCAAGGAAACGATTTCAGAAACAACAGGCCTGGAAATAATTTCAGAGATAAACCAAGAGCAAGAGGATTCAGAAGAGATGATGACAGAACCAGAAGAGACGGGCCGAGAACGGGGTACAGGAGAGATGGCGGCGGGGGAAGAAGAAATGACAACAGACAGAGAACAAGCTACAGAAAAAGATATTAATTTAACTCACAATTCTATAACATTTGCATTCGTACACAACAAAAGACAGCCCTTCCTTAGCTATTACTCCTTCAGCAAGACCATCGTGTCTTCTTTCTTCACATAATTGTGTGCAGAACTCTCCGGGATCTTTCTTAAACATTACCGTCTGCTCTTCTGTAAAGTAAACTCTCCTTTCTCTATCTTTTTCTTCTTCAAATGCTTTCTCTAATTCTGAATGAGAGTTCCATAAAAATACAAGCCCTACTGCTAAAATAACCACAATCACAGCTAAGATTATGCTAAGAACCAAAACAGGTTCGCCCTCTTTTTTCATGTAAAATAAAGGAAAATGGCATTTAAATAATTTTCTAGGGTTAAATTTATAACAATCTCTTTCCTTGTAAAGTATGGGATTTTGGGATATTTTCAGGAAAAAGAAGGAAACTGAAGAAACAATGCAGTTTCAGGATATTGAGGGCTGGATAGAAAAGAGGAAAAATAAACTTAAAGAAAATGAAAAAAATTTTACTGATAATATTAAAACAGCGACCTCTGATTTTATCGAAAAACTAAACAGTAATATTTCTGATTTGGAAAATGTGAATGTCAATGAAAAGAAAGCTGAGGAAAAAGTAAAGTTTTTAACAGAAGAAAACAGGCAGCATTACCTGTCTCATCTAAGAAAATTAATAGAAAATTTAAGGAAAATAGGCGAAGAGAATTTAGTTGAAAAAATAAACAAGGAAATATTTTATTTTGAAAAAAAGTCCTCGCTGAGTTTTCAGAAAGCAACGCTTCTGATTGGCAAGGAAATGGAAAATATTAAAAACACAATTACAGAATATCTGGCTTATTTGAAAAAATTAGTTAAAGAAAATCAGGAATTCCTCAATGAATTAAATATCGTTTCTGATATTGACAAGAAGTATAAAGATTTTTTGAATTTGCAGAAGTCAATAAGAATAGCAGAAGAAAAGATAAAAGAAATTGAAGAGGCAAATGCCAGTTTAAAAAATATAATAAAGAATAATAAAGATGAAATTGAAAAAATAAAAAATTCGGACAGCTTCATAGAGCAGGAAAGGAAAAAAGAACTGATAGAAGGCAAGAAACAGGAAATTGAAACTAACTTGCAGGAGTTAAAAGAAAAAATTGACTTCAAAGCCTTAGCCAACTTTTATCATAGTTTTGAAAAAGAAATGGCAGTTGTTAAATCTTACAGAGATAACTTTAAACTTGCTTTTCAAAAAGATGCTGGAAAAGACCTTATAGAATTGCTAGAAGAGTCAGGAATTGAAAAAAATCTAATAAATGGGATAAAAGAAATCGGGAAGAATATATCAGAAATAGAAGGTATAAAAATAGAGCCCACTGGACTAGAAAAATTGGAAAAAGAAGCTAATAACACTCTCTCCATAATTGAAAAAAACGAAGCCATGATAACCAAAGAACAAAAAAGAACAGATAAACTAAAGGAGAACTTAGAAAAAATAAAACAGGCAATAATTTTTGAATTTAAAAAAATAAAAATAGGAGTTATATAAATTTTATCTTCGACAAAAAAATATATATGGGGCATTTCTTTCACTATATTTTTTATCTACTCTAGAGGTTCGACAAAAAACAGAAGGTTTTAAAAACTTTGAAACTCTGGTTTTGAGATAGAAAAAAGGAAAAATGGATAATGTAGAAGATAATAGTTTGTTTTATGACTTTCCTAATTCAAAGGTATGTTTTCTAGGAAATTTCCCCCCTAAAGAATGTGGAATAGCTACTTTTACGAAGCATCTTTCATCTGCGATGGACAAGCAGTTTAACCCAAAACTGAAATCGAGAATTGTAGCTTTAAATGATGAAGAAAGCTTCTATGATTATAGCCATAAAGTAATACATCAGATTTCTAAAAATGACATCGAGCATTATATAGAAATAGCAAAAAGGATAAACGAATCAGATGATTTGAAAATTGTATGTGTGCAACATGAATTTGGGATTTTTGGGGGAGATTATGGCAGTTATATTGTTCCATTTCTTGAAACTCTGCAAAAGCCAGTTGTAGTAACATTCCATACTGTCCTGCCGGACCCTAACGACCAAATAAAAAAAGTGGTGCAGGCAATTGCCAGGCGCTCTTCAGCACTAATCGTCTTGGCGAAGGCTGCTGCAGATATCCTTGTCAGAGATTACGGAGTGAGGAGAGAAAAGATTCGTGTTGTGTATCACGGCATAGAGAATGTACCTTTCCAAGGCACTGAAAATGCCAAAAAAAAGCTTGGCTTATATGACAAGACAGTCTTGCTTACCATAGGGCTCCTAAGCAGAGGAAAAGGCATAGAATATATGATTCAAGCCATGCCAAAACTGGTAAAGAAGTACCCGGGCATACTCTACTTAGTAGTAGGAGAAACTCACCCTGCTGTAAGAAAGCATGAAGGAGAAAGCTACAGAAATGAGCTTATAGCCCTTTCTAAAAAATTAGGTGTAGAGAAACATGTGAAGTTCTACAATAAATATGTAAGTGACGAGGACTTGATACAGTATATGATTGCTGCGGATGTTTATGTTGGTACTAATTTAGAAAGAAACCAGATATCAAGCGGGCCTCTTGCAGAATCTTTAGGATATGGCGGAAAGGCAGTTGTTGCAACCCCCAGTTTCTGCGCAGAAGAGCTTTTAGCTGATGGGAGAGGAATGCTGGCAGAATTCAAAAATCCCGGCTCTTTTGCAAACGCAATAGACAAAATCCTCTCTGATCCTGAGACTAAAAAAGAAATGGAAAGGCTGGCTTACGCTTTCTCAAGGCAGATGACCTGGAGAAATGTAGCCATACAATATCTAAGAATATTCAACGAGATTGTAAAATTAAGGGAAGAAACTGTTGAAAAGTTTCCTAAGATTAAGCTTAACCATCTAAGAAACCTGACTGATGAAACAGGGATAATACAGTTCTGCAGGCACTCTGTTCCAGATAGAAGTTCTGGTTACACCTTAGATGACAATGCAAGGGCGCTGATTTTTTCAGTCCAGCATTCCAAGATGTATGGAGGATTTTCTTTAGACGTTTCCTCAAAACTGTCAACAACTTATATTGATTTTTTAGAAAAAGCCCAGGAGCCAGATGGCAACTTCAAAAATAATATAAGCAACGAAGAAGAATTAACCAAGCCCCATAGCCAGGACTCTTTTGGCAGAGCAATATGGGCATTAGGATTTGCAATAAACAATTCTAACAATTCCGAGATTAAAGAAAAGGCGAAGCTATTGTTTGATAAGTCTGTTGACTTTATGGATAAGCTAACCTCTCCAAGGGCAAAAGCCTTTTGCATTCTTGGGCTCGGACAGTACTACCAAAGCCAAGGAAGCTTGGAGATTCTGTCCAAATTGAAGAAGTTTGCAGATGATTTGGTAAGCCTTTATAAGAGAGAGTCTTCAAAAGAGTGGCATTGGTTTGAAGCTACATTAACTTACTCCAATTCCACCCTTCCAGAGTCTTTATTTTTTTCCTATAGCCTCACAGGAGATAAGAGATATCTGGAGATTGCAAGAAAAACTCTTGACTTTCTCACCAATTTAATGCTTATCAATGGGGAGTTTCACCCTATTGGCCAAAACGGATGGTATAACAGGCATGGAGAGCGGGCCTTCTTTGATCAGCAGCCTCTGGATGTTTCTGGCATTGTTTTAACTTATCTGGCTGCGTTTAAGGTGACTAATGAAAGGGACTTTTATAACAAGGCTGTTTTGGCTTTTAACTGGTTCTTGGGGAGAAATTACCTGAAACAAATGATGTACGATGAGGCAACAGGCGGCTGCTACGATGGACTGGGAAAGCATACTGTAAACCTGAACCAAGGAGCAGAATCTACTATTTCCTACCTTACTGCGCGCCTTTTTCTTGAAGACATGAAAAAAAACAGATAAAAAATCAAAACCTATTTAAAGCCACTTTTCTTTTTTCATAGATGAAAAAAGTGGTATGGATTTCAAGCTACCTGCCCCGCTCATGCGGTATAGCATTCTACTCTCAGCATTATATGTCTGCTATTCTTAGATATGCAAAAAAGGCGGGTAAAAAAATAGAGTTTAAGATTATTTCTCACACAGATGCAAAAATGGCAGATTATCCTGTAATTGACAATAAAAAAGACAAAAACTGGCATTATAAAGTAGCAAGCGTCATAAAAAAAGAAAAGCCAGATATAGTCCACATACAGCACGAATATGGATTATATGAAACAAACCATGATAATAACAAAAGAGTTCTTGAACTTATAGACTTAATAAAAAAACAGGGAATTCCTGTTGTGATGACTTACCACAGCGTTTATGAAAAGCTCAATCCTGTTTTTGCATATTTTGTTAGTGAGTCTTTAAAAAAGCTGGATGCAGGAATTTTCCATGAGCAGTATCAAAAAGATGCTTTAAAGAAAAATATAAAGTGGATTCCTAAGAATGTTTTTGTCCTTCCTCATGGCTCAAGGGAAGATGTTAAAATAAACAGGGAAGAGGCAAGAGAAGACCTGGGCTACTCAGAAGATGATTTAGTTGTAGGAACTGCAGGCTTAGCCAGCGAAAGAAAAGGTTTTACAGATTTAATAAAGCAGTGGAATAAGGTTGTAAAAAAATTCCCAAATGCAATTCTCGCTTTAGAACTTAAGCCAGAGTCTGCGCATGAAACAAGACTGTATTTGGACACTGTTCTAGAAGCTGTAATAGACTCTCCTGTAATGAAAAACATAGAGTTCAGCGTCAAAAACTACAGTGAAACGGAATTTTACAAACGACTTGCAACCTTTGATATCCACGTTCTTCCCTATAAGTCGGAGTCTCAATCGGGAGTCCTCGCTCACGGTTTTTCTGTCGGAGCTCCCGCTATTGTGACAGATATTGAAGGATTAGGAGCAGAAATAAGGAACAGCAATGCAGGAATTGCTGTTAAAAAAAGAAAAAACTTCTGGAGGGCAATAAACAAGCTTCTTGCAGACAAAAGGTTAAGAGAAAAATACAGGAAAAATGCCATGAATTATGTCAGGAAAGTGAACGGCTGGAACATAATTGCAGGAAAAACAGTTGGAATTTATGAGAAATATTGGTGAGGCAGAAAGAAACACTATATTCTATTTTTTAACTTATCACTTTCAGCCCTTCAAAGTCAAACTTAAAGTCAATAATTTTCCCTCCAAATTTTCTCTTGATGTCTGGCTTGTCTCCGAAGAATAATACGCTCCCTCCATTTCCGCTCCCGCATATTTTTGCTGCTACTGCCCCGTTTTTCATTCCAGCTTTAATTACTTTTCTTACAAAAGGAGGAATCATGTTTCTATGCAGTTTGGCTCTTTCTTTTGTCTCTTCGTTTAATAATTCAGCGAATTTATTTAAATCTCTTTTCAATAAGGCTTTGTGCATATCTTCTGCGATGTGCTTTATTTTTAGCAAATTTTCGTTATTCTTCCCTTTCTTTAAATTCTCTATTGAACCCCTATTAGAGCTTCCAGCATAGTGCGGCTTGCCAGTATAAACAAGAACTAACTTTTCTTCTAATTGTTTTATAAAACTTTTTGGCAGTTTAACAGGTGTAACTTTAACTTTATCATTATGAAATTCCATGAAATTAATTCCTCCAAGAGCTGCAGCATATTGGTCCTGTTTTCCATTAACCCCTTTAAAAGTCTTTTCCAGCGCATACACTTGTTCTGCCAAAGCAAGTTTATCTGCTCTTGTAAACTTGTCCTTTTCGTTTATTAAAGCCATCCATAATAAAGTCATTGCTCCGGAAGTTCCCAAGCCAGAAGATGTAGGAATAACCGCATGGTACTGCAAGCCAACTTCTTTATCTGCCCTTATTATCCTGCCGACAACATACCTGTCAATAGCTGCATTCAGGACAGCACCCCCGTAAAGGTGCGTGAAAGGGTAAATGTCAGTTGTCCCTCCGCCAAAATCAATCCTTACAGGTGCCCTTAATTTTTTAATTTCAGCGTGGTTTTTCATTTCATCTAAGGCATTAGCCTTAAGCCAACCTGCCAATCCTCCACGATTTTATCTTCGATGAATTAGCATTTAATAATATTTTTTTATATTCTAAGATTCCTGGCTTTTTTGCTTGCGTCTTTAACATTTGGTAGGATTTCATTTTTTCCTCTTATTTTATCAATAAACTTGCCCCTTTTATTCCTGGATGGTCTAAGGAAGTCCATTTTATTTTTGTCTTTTTAGGGAGCTTAACATAAGGATATACATGTTTCTTAATCATCTTTAAAAATTTTCTGCCAGTTTCCTTAACACCTCCCGATAAAATAACAATTTCAGGGTCAAAAACATTGATTAAAGAAGCTATTCCCTGACCAAGATACTTAGAAGTAGTTTCTACTATCTGCTTTGCTCGTTTGTCTCTCATCTTTATTAAGTCTGCCATTAACACCACATGACCAAAATATTTTTCAGATAACCTCCTATGCTCTTTCCAAAGGTCCTCTAGATTCATGCCATTATTAACAATAATTCCACCTAATTCTGCCCCATAATCTGAGCCTAAATACAACTCATTGTTAATAATCACTCCACCTCCAACCCCCGTACCTAAAGTGAGTATAAAGAAATGCTTTTTTCTGCAACCTAATTTTGATTCTGCTATTGCAATGCATTTCGCATCATTTTCAATTTCAACAGGAACGCTGAATTTCTTTATCAAATACCTTTTCAGGTTAAAATATCGGAAAGGCAGATTAGGTGGATTTAATATCACCCCATTTTTTAGCGGACCAGGGCTTGCAATACCGATACCAACAATGTCTTCATTCATTAATTGTGAGACAGAATCAACCATCTCGCGCAAAAGGGATTTCTTTTCTTTAGGAGTATCTTTTTTTATGTATTTTACAACCTTTTTGTTTCTAACCAATGCAGTTCTTAAGTGAGTGCCTCCTAAATCTACAGCAATAATGTCGCCTTTCATGTCGCCCTCCCATATTTGTCCTCTATTCTTACTTCATCCCCTTCGCTGAATTTTCCTGTACAAATCTCCAGGAAAATAACCTTTTTGTCTTTAGAAAATGCCCTGTGTGCTACTCTTTTTTTAATCACAATTAGTTCCCCTTTTTTAACTTTCTTTTTTTCCAACCCTATCTGAACATATCCATCTGTCAGAAAATACCAAATCTCTTTTCTTTTATAATGGTATTGCAGGCTTAACATTTGTTTCGGCTTAACTTCATGTATCTTTACAGTGCATTTTTTGTTCTTGACAAACTGATTAAAATGCCCCCAAGGCCTATCAACTATTTTCATCTCTTTTTTACCTCTTTTATAAAATGAAAGAGCGAAGACTATTTAAATAGTTTATGATTAGAACAATTATAAAAAAGAGGAAAAATGTCATTTTTAGCAGACTTGTTTCATAGAAAGAAAAAAGTAGGAATTTTTTCATTTACCTGCTGTGAAGGCTGTTCCATTAGTTTTATCGAAACTTTCAACAGCAAGCTGGATGACTATATGAAAAAAATGAAAATAGTGGATTTTCGCACTTTAATGCCTTCAGATGAAGTAAAAAAGATGGATATTGCATTAGTAGAGGGGGCAATTTCAACAGAAAGTGAACTCAAAAAATTAAAAGAAATAAGAAAAAAAGCAAAATTTCTAGTTGCCTTAGGCTCTGGCGCAGCCAATGGCTATCCATCCAACCAAAGAAACAAATTTTCAGATGAGAAAAAAAGATTCATACATCCATTATTAGTAAGATTCCGTCAAAAACCAACAATAGAGCCGCTAAAAACCTATGTGAAAGTTGATGATGTTATAAACGGCTGCCCTGTGGAAGAAAAAGAAGTCATCAAAAAAATTGATGGCTATTTATCTTGATTTCGGGTTGCAGATTTTGTTTACTTTATTTGCATAATGTCTTTTCACGATTTCTCTTTTAACTTTCATAGTGTTTGTCACTAAAGTGCCTTCATCAAAATCAGTTACAATAGAAGTGTTTCCTAATAGAAATCTAAATCCAAATCTTTCTTTGGAATCTGAAAGTTCATTTGCACATAAGCTTGCTCTAAAACTATTTTCATCAAGCGTGCCTGATTTTAATCTTGCTGTTGAAGTTTCATCTGGAACAATTAATGCACCTATCCTTTGCTGCTCATTTCCTACTAAAATCACTCTTGATATTCTTCCTTCGTTCCTGTATGCGGGCTCAATTGATGCTGCATCAACTGTTTCTCCTTGTAGGCTTCTAAGGATATCTTTTGTTCTTCCTTGTATATGTAAAAACTCATTCTCCTTATGACCCAAATCTTCTGTATTGAACCAGCCATCAACAAATGCATTTTCAGTTCTTTTAGAATCTTTTAAATATCCTTTAAAAACATTTGGTCCTTTAACTAAAATAACTCCTCTTTCACCTTCTCCCAAAATACGGATTTTTCTATCTTCTAGGGCAGTTTGGTCTGCAATTATTACGTGAGTTCCCTCAATTATCTTACCAGAAGATTCAAACTTATAATCTTCTGGCGTATTCACACAAATAACCGGAGAGGTTTCTGTTAATCCGTAGCCCTGAAATATTGGCAAGCCAAGAATATAAAAGAACAATTGATGTTTAAGGGGAAGCTTAGATGACCCCCCAATAAAATAAGGCTTGTTTTTTCCTATTTTATTCTCTAAATCTGCTCTAATTCTTTTGTAAAATACCTGATTACCTAGCAGGTCAACGCACCATTTTTCAATATTGAATGCACGATTATTTACAAATTCATAGTAAAAATCACCTGAATGTTTTAAAAACCACTCAAATGCAGGATAGAATCTTCCGGTTTTAGTTTTAACTTGTTTTTTAATCCTCCTCATCATTACATCTGCAAGGTCTGGAATCATTATCATATAATGAGGATTAATTTCAGCTGCAGTCCCTTCTCTAAGTTTTCCCATATCTGTGAAATGTATCATGCCCCCTGCATGAAAAAAAGCCTTTTGTATCATATATTCAAATGAATGCCACTGTTTTCCTATACCACCTAAATAGATTCCTTGAGGATGCCCATCAATTTTTTCTGCTCTTGCCGGTAAGTCTTCTGTTGCAAGAATATTAGACACTATGTTCCAGTGAGATAACACAACCGCCTTAAAAGACCTCTCAGATTCAGCAGAAGTGCCAGACGAGAAGATTATTGTCGAGGGGTCTTCTGCATATATCTGAACATCAGGCTCATAAGCTTGGCTCATTAAAGCACTTTCTAAAGGAATTACAGGAATACTGCTATTGTTTAATTTGTGAATATACTTTCCCTCAGCTAAAACTACTTTAGGTTCTGCCAACTCCAAATACTCTGGCAAAAGGTCTGCAGGCCTCAAATTCTGGTCAATAGGAACAGATGTTGCTCCTGTATATAAAATACCATAGTCTCCTGCAACAAAAGCAGGAGTGTTATCAGAAATAATAACAACTCTATCTCCTTTTCCAACACCATGTTCATATAAAGCATGACAAACTCTAAAAGCCTGTTCTCTGAGTTCTTCATAAGTCCAATTCTCTCCTGTTATCTGGCTTTTTACAGCTGTTCTCTTACCAAATCTTTCAACAGAATCATCTAAAATCGAGGTAAGAGTACCTTTTTTCATAAAACTATCTGTCAGCCTTTTTTATAAAAATTGTTATAGCAAGAAATATATTTATAAACACTGGAAATTAGGTATATAAAAAGGTGAAAAATGCACTCACAAGACTTCGATTTAACAATAAAGAACATATCCAAGATAGAAGGGCATACCCATTTGGATATTATTGTAAGAAACAACAAGGCTGAGAAATGCAGGCTGAAAGTAAGCGAGAATAAAAGATTCTTCACAACTGCAGTTTTAGGGCAGAATTACCTGGCTGTTCCAACAACTATGTCGCGAATTTGCGGAACATGTTCTTCTTCCCATATTTTATGCTCTATAGAAGCAATTGAAAAAGCTTTTGGATTAAATGTAACAGAACAGACTTTTAAGCTGAGAAATCTTCTTTCCTACAGCTCACATTTAAGAGACCATGCAATGCACCTTTATTTTTTCTGCCTTCCTGACATACTTGGAAAAGACTCTGCATTAGACTTTAGCGGGGAGGAAAAAGAGTGGATTCATGATGCTCTCCACATAAAAGATGCCGGCAACTTTCTGTCCACAATAGTTGGCGGAAGGGCGATCCATCCTCCAAATGTGACTATAGGCGGATTTACAAAATTTCCAAATAAGCAGGAGATTGAACTTGCAATAGCCAAGCTCGAAGATACAAGGGAAAGGATACTAAAAATAATAAGAGTATTCTACGATGACAAAACAACTTTCAAAAGAAAAACCAATTATGTGGCTTTGTGCAATGATGATTATAACTATCTCAAGGGCATCATAAGGACAGCCTACGGCTCCAATATCCCAGAAGAAAAATACCGCCTTCATCTGGAGCGCGTTGTTCTTCCTTACTCAACTGCTTCTTCCTTTACCTGGGAGTCAGAGGACTTTATGGTAGGAGCTTTGGCAAGAATGAATCTTAACCATCACCATATGAACAAAAGGACAATAAAAGACGCCGGCAAGTTTTTGGATATTTTCCCAAACAGCTGCGTTTTCAATAACAATACAGCCCAAGCAATTGAAATGCTTCACGAAGTCGATAATTCAATTTCTATTTTAAAAGAGCTTAAAGATACAATAAAGCAAGAAAAAATAATAAAAGTAAAGCCAAGGGAGTCAGTTGGAATTGGAGTTGTTGAAGCTCCAAGAGGAACTTTATACTATCATCTTGCTTTAGACAACAAAGGCATAGTTAATTTTGCTGATTTGTGCATTCCAACACAGCAAAATATAATACATTTACAGAAAGATTTGGCAAAATATGTTACTTTCCTGCTTGGAGAAGGAAAAAGCAAAGAGCAAATAGCATTTGAAGCAGAAAAAATGATAAGAGCTTATGACCCGTGTATGAGCTGTGCCACGCATTTCTTGAAGATTAAGTGGATGTAATCAGTATATTAAACCTACCTAAGATTTTTAATATACCAAAATTTCTTCAAGCTATGAAAAAAGCATGGAAAATACTTATAATTATTGTTATATTGATTATTGTAGCCCTTGCAGTTGCAAGAGTTGCCACAGGAGAGGATAGTTGGATTTGCCAGGATGGAAAATGGGTAAAGCACGGCTTCCCTTCCTCTGAAAAGCCTCAAGAGCCTTGTGAAGAGAGTTTTATCCAGAAGCCATCTTAGTAATTTTCTTTTCTATCTTTCTAATTTCCCCTCTTGAAGCTCTGCCAAAAATAGCAAACTGCTCTATAGGACAGCCAAACCTCCCGACTATCTCTCCATCTTTAGAAAATAAAGTATAATGTACTTCACTATAAGCCACATCTAAAGAAGTTACTTTTGCAATTAACCTGCTAGAATCCTTTGCTCCCTTGATTTCTGCTCCATTACATCTATAATACCTTCCAACTACCCCACTATATGCCAAATCTTCACCGAACCTAACCATCCAGCATTAAGTAGTCTGGAATTTAAAAAATTAATTATAATTCATCAGTATATTGCAGACTTCTTTCAATACCTTCCCCTCATTCTATAATTCTGTCTCCTTCTCTTGCAGGTTTCCATGGCAAATCTGGCAAAACATCCAAATCTTCGCCGTAAAAATCAGCAACTTTCTTGCTTATATAATTGACATAAACAGCTGCAATCCGGACTTCTGCTCCTTTTTTTTCCAGAATATTCCTCAGAAAAATGAATCCTTTACCGGTAGGCAAGTCATCTTCCAGTAGAAGTATTTTCTTTCCTTTAACATCTCCCTGAATATCATAAGCCATTTTTCTTTTCTCGCCAATTCTCTCTATGCTTACCGGCCTCACGTCCTTGATGCCCAGCTTCTCGGCCAAAATACCCGCAGGAACCAATCCCCCATTCATAGAAGGGACAATTATATCTGGCTTATACGATTTCATCATCTCTATCGTCTTATCTATATCCTCAACAAATTCTTCCCATGATTTTTTCATAAATATTAGAAATAAAAGGATTATAAAAACTTAATTATTTTCTTAATCTCTATCATCGCCTTTTCCTCTCTCATATTCATAGGTAAGCCAATAACAGTTATTTCCTTCAATTTTCCAATCTTTTGTAAGAGTTTTAAGTTGAATCCTAAGTCAAAATCATGCATAGAATAGACTTTGTCGGTTTTTAGCTGTTCAATATCCTTTATTATAGTTGTTTTTTTTATTCCTTCAACAACATCCAAAATTGTGAGCTTTCCATTTTCTATCTCGCTTTCCAGGTTTTCAGTTGGGTCTAATTCTTTAAAGTCAATGTCTGGAAATTCCTTTTTTAACCTTGGGAGAATTCTTAAGGCAAGGCTGTCTTTTTCTTCTGAGAGATTGCCAAAAACAAGTATTTTCATACAATTAAATAGCAGGAAAACCTTAAAAACATTCTCTTCTTATAAGAAACATGAAAAAAGAGGAAAAGAAGCAAGATTTAAAGGAAATTAGAGGCACTCTGCTGATTTTGCTGACTGCAATAATCTCAGGAGTTTCTATTGTTATCAACAAATTTTTTGTTGTGTCAGTAGACCCACTGGTGCTTACTGCAATAAGGGCTTTGTTTATCGGGATAATCTTCTTGTTTATCTCCTTGTATTTTTCAGGGAAAGCTAAAAAATTCAAAAAAGTCTCGTGGAAATACCTGGGTTTAATAGGAATTATCGGGGGAGGAATTGCTTTCTGGCTTTTCTTTTCAGGACTGAAATTAACAACAGCAGGAAGGGCTGCTTTTATCCATAAAACCCTCCCAATTTATGCAACTATTCTTGCCATAATCTTCTTAAAAGAAAAAATAACAAGAAAACAGCTTATTGCAATGGCAGTTATGCTTGCTGGATTAGTTTTAATAGAGCTGGCAAATATCTCAAGCGAAATGAGAATAGGAGATTTGCTTATTCTTTCTGCCACTGTTTTATGGGCAATTGAAACTACACTCTCAAAAAAAGCAATGCTGGAAAAAGAAAGCAACTGGGTTGTTACATTCTCAAGAATGTTTTTTGGGGCATTAGTATTGTTTGCATTAATTCTCCTCTTAGGAAAAACCCCTTTGTTGCTGGCATTAACCTATCAACAACTGCTTTACATTTTTATCTCAGGAATTTTCTTGTTTTTTTATGTGCTGACTTTTTACTGGGGATTAAAATATATCAACCTCTCAAAAGCTTCAACAATTCTCCTGTTAGCTCCTGTAATCTCTTTAGTATTGGGATTTGTCTGGCTTAATGAGCAGGTTTTTGCACTGCAGTTAATCGGCAGCCTGTTAATACTAATAGGCGCTTATTTTGTTGCAAAAACAAAAAGTGAAAAGAAAAAGTAAAAATTCAAACTTTCTCAACAGCATAAGCAAAATGGATTCTTACCTTGTCTCCGACATCTGCTTTAGGAACAAGGAAATTAGAAACAGCACGCAATCTATCACCGTATCTTACAACTAAGGCATCTTCATGCTTCTCCATAACTTCAGCTTCATGAACTTTGCACAGCTCTTTAAACCCAGAAGATGCGCTGCCATACATTCCCTCCCCTTCATCAATAACTTCATTATGGTTTTTCTCCCAATACTCTTTTAAAACTTCTAAATCCCAAACCTCTTTCTTCATCTTTTCCGCCAGCCTGCCTAATCTTCTGAATGCCGGAGGGAAAACCTTCTCTAAATTTGCCTTGTCAGGGCACTCTCCAGCAAGAAATGTTTCTTTAAGCCTATCATAATCCTCTTTTCTTAAGCTTCCTAGCTTTACCTTAACCGTGGCGCAGGGAAAAGCGTACTTGAAAAAATATTCTTCAACAGTTTCTCCCCCTTTTTGCCTGCATTTTTCTTTTTGGAGAGTTATCAATTTCTGTTTTCTCTTTTTGTTATTCATCTTTATTTTATCAGTTCCCTTAATTTTTTTTCAGGATTTCTCGCCTTTGTTATCGCAGAAGAAACTGCAATGCCGGATGCGCCAAGCTTCATAGCAATTTTAACATCTTCTTTTGTCTTTATACCGGCTCCAACCAAAAAAGGATATTTCAGTTTTCTTGCTATTTTTTCTATTAATTCCGGCTTTGCCTTTGAAACAGAAATATCGCCTGCCACAAGCTCAGGAGGCTCTACTATAAGATAATCTGGCTTCATTTTCTTAATTTTCTTTGCTTCTCTTAAAGAAGCCGCAAATACAGCAGTTTTTAATCCAACTTCTCTGCATCTTTTTATTGTCTTTTTTATTATTCTTGATTTTAGCCTATGCTCAGAATGATTCAAGAAAGTTCCGACAGCCTTGTCTTTTTTTACAGACTCTGGAAGGATAAATCCAGTATTCCTTCCTGGCTTAAAATAATCAACATGCTGGCTATATACCTTAAGTTTAGTAGCTTTAGTAGTCTCATAAATGTCAGTAGCTTGAACTCCTACAATAATGTTCTTGCTGACCCTCTCAAGTTGCTTTGCTAATTTAATAGCCGAATCACCTTGCTTGTAAGTCTTCAAGTTAACAATGACTACTGGTTTCATTTTTTTCCTCTTTTTATTATCTTACTATTCTTTGACAGTTTAAATAACTTTATGCTTATAACCCCCACCCAAAAAAAGCAGATAAAAAAATAAAGCCTCTGAAATAACCCCTTATAACCCTCCATATAAACTGCATAAATCAATAATAAAATTAAAGATATAAAGAAAACAGCAAGATTAATTTTTCTATAGTCTTTCCACCTTTTATCATTTTTCGTTGCAAAATAAATCAAAAGCGGAGAAAATCCAATAGATACAGAAGCAATTATTGTAAAGAAAAAATGCAGGGTGAATCCGTTATTTTCGCATGCGTTATAACAGGGAAAAATTCCTAGAAAAACTAGGCTCATGGAAAAAAGCATTAACAAAACAAGATTATAAAAAGAGAATTTATCCTCGCTTATTTCTAAATAAAGCCCAACAGAAAAAATAAGAAAAACCAATCCTGATACTGCAAGAGCTACCAAAGCAATAGACTGAAATTCGCTACCCTGCTTCCATATCTCGCTTATATAATCCTCAACATGACTGTATCCAGGGATAAGAGAGCCCATTAAGAATATTAAAGTAAATGCAAGAATAGGAAAAACAATCCCACATATCGCACCAATCCTGATTATTTTATACATAGGTCTCCAATTTTCCTTCTCTCCTCTGCCGCAGGATATAAATTAAAGAGTAAATTATAGCCACCATAAAATAAACCGGGATAATTATTAGTGCAAGGATAAAGAAAGAGGGCTCTTCTGTATCTCTTAAGAAACTAACAAGATAATGCAGCAATAAGGCTATAATAAAAAAAAGAGCCAACAAAAAAATTTTCCTCCAGCTGAGCAAAAAGAGGCTCATTCTATCCCCACAAGATTTTTGCTACTTTCTTGGTTATTTCAGAAGGATTCTCGTGCTGCCAGATATTCCTTCCTACAGCAAGCCCGATAGCTCCTGCATTAAGAATTTCTTTTGCCTGTTTCAAAAACAAACTCTCATCCTTCTTCATCCCTCCAGCAATAACAACTTTTGCTTTGCCAGCAGATTTAACAGCCCATTTAAGCGAGCTAGGATTGCCGTCATATTTTACCTTGACTATATCTGCTCCAATTTCTAAGCCTGTTCTAGCTGCATATGCCATTAACTCACCACTCTGCCTTACTCTGACAGAGCTTCCTCTAGCATAGACCCAAGCAACAACAGGTATGCCTTTTGCATGCGCTTCTCTTTGAATTACTTCAAATTCTTCTATCATTTTATCTTCATGCTGGCTTCCGATGTATATTGTGAAACCTACTGCCTTTGCTCCTAGTTCAAGAGCTTCTTTAACAGTACATATTTCAGAAGAAATAGGATCCCCCCTATATAGATTGGTCTTGCCGTTAAGTTTCATTAACAAAGGAGTCTTTGAATTTTTTAATTCCTCGTAATATTTTTCAACTATCCCCTTCTGAAGGACTAACCCTGTAAAACTTCCGCATTTCGCCAAATCAAGGATATATTTAGGGTCAACATTTTTATCATTAAAGTCTGTTGGACCGTGCTCTAAACCTTGATCGTAAGCAAGTAATAATGCCTTGCCTCTTTTAGTTATATTCTTTAAACTTATTTTCTTCATTTTAGTATCTCTTTTATATAAAGAAAGAACTTTGTTTTATAAATTTAACTCTTTCCCCTTTTTAAATTCATTCTCAAAAGATTGTTTTTTGCTCCATAATACTTAATAACTGATTCAGATTCCATTAGCCCCAGTTTCAAACTGGAATGTATGTCCCTTCCAACCATCTGTCCTGCTACAAATCCAGAAGCAAAAGCGTCCCCCGCCCCTGTCCTTTCCCTAACATTAACCTTGCGGTTTGGTGTTAAATGATACTTCTTATTGCCGTCATAAGCCTTGATTTTTTTATCCTTGTCTGTTATAACTACAAGGCCTCCGGTTATGTCATGTAGTCCTTTCAACAGATCATCCCTCCTCGTGAGCATTCCTGCTTCTTCTTTGTTTAAAATAAGAATATCCGCCATCATCAGCAAGGGCTCAATTAAATCTTTTCTTTTGGTTAGATAAGAACTTGGATTATATGCTATTTTAACTCCATTTAGTTTCAGTTTCCTCACAAGGCTTATCTGGGTATCAAGACTCTTGCCAACCATAGAAGAGCAGTAAAGCCAGCCTGTATTCAGTTTCCTTAGTTTAATATCTTTAAAATGAATCGTATCATTTATGCCTTTGTATGTTAGGACTGTCCGATCATTCTCCTTGCTATCTAATATAATTGAAAATCCGGTTATTCTTTTTTTTTCTATACTGCCCAGAAAAGTTACTTTCTCTTTCTTCAACAAATTTAGTATGTCATAACCATTGGCATCATCTCCTACTTTCCCTACATATCCTGTCCTAAACCCAAGTCTAGAAAAAGCAACCGCGGTATTAGTCCCTCCTCCGCCAATATCATACCTCAACTCTTTAATGAGAATCTTGGCGCCTATAGGATAAGCAATAAAATTTCCTCTGTCGGCTAAATCAGTTGCTACAAAAATATCCTTAACTGCAGAACCGAATGTTATGATATCAAACTTCATTTTGCCTCTTTTTTCCTTCCATTCCTCACATTTTTTATTTTCCTCAAAACAACCTCTGTCTTAGTATTGGCATGAAGTATTATATAAATAGCAATTACAACTAAAACAGTCGAAAGAATTGCTGCGATAAATTTCAGCAACAGAATTTCTGCTGGAAACAACAACTCAATTGTCTCAACTATCACATCTTTCCAAATAAATGCTGCAGCGATTGTAAATGCTGATACAATAGATGTATTTATTATCCCACTTATATTAACCTCGCTCATTTTCTCCTCTTTTTTTGTAAATCTTTCTAAAAAAAGAAAGATTTAATTAGTTAAAAACCTTTTGATTAGCATGGAACGCACTCTCCTTAACTGGAGAAGCATCCAAAGATAGAAAATGCAAGCAAAAAAGAAATCATATAGGTTCAAAGAATACAATGTATTATTAAATTCTAATTTATCGAAGATATTAAATTTATCGGAGGAGCTTGGCTTAGCAAAACTATCGCCCTAAGTGTGATGAAAGCTAAAGGAAAAGAGGATGTTTTGATTATTGTCGCTCATCCAGACGACGAAACTATCTGGATGGGGGGGACTCTCCTAAGAAATAAAAACAGATGGAACACTGCAATCCTCTCTTTATGCAGAAGAGACGATTCAGACAGAGCCCCAAAATTCAAGAGGGTCTGCAAGATTTACAATGCAAAGTCCTTCATGTCAGACCTTGAAGACGAAACACTTCAAGATATTCCGACGTCAGAAGTGAAGCGGAGAATTCCTTCATCGCTCAAAAAGAAAAAGTGGAGCAGGCTCTACACTCACGGAGAGAACGGAGAGTATGGGCATCCAAGACACAAAATAGTCCATAATGCCGTCGAGGAAATGCTAAAAGACAAAGAAATTCAAGCCGGGAAAGTTTTTTTCTTTTCTTACTCGCTTAAAGGGAGATTCGCTTGCGCAACCGCGCGCGCAGATAAGTTTATAAACTTAAGAGACGTGGAGTTAGTAAGAAAAAAAGGAATCATCAAAAATGTTTACGGTTTCGACGGGAAAAGTTTTGAAGTGATTTGCGCAAAAAAAAGAGAATCGTTTAAAATAAGATAAGAAAAATATGAGGTGCTTGGTACTTTACGCTTACCCCCCTGAACCTGATGGACAAAGTCTGCAGGGACATTTGCTTTATAAGGGGATTCTGAATGCTAATGAAGAGGCGTTGCCTTGCCATTTTAAACAAAGCATCCAAAAAGATTTCTACTTGAAACACATTAAACCAGATGTATCTTATGGGATAGGATTCTGGGGCAATGTTCCTGACATTGTAGTAGAGCCTCTCAAAAGAAAAGTTAAACCCGTCCCGTGGTTTAATTCCGACGGATGGGTAGCAAATTATCAAGAAGAGTTTAATAAGCTGGACCTTATGTTCACCACAAGCGAATGGGTTAAAAGCATTTACAAAAGAGATGGAGTGGATGTTTCAAAAATAGTTCCGATGCACATTGGAGTTGACACAGACGCTTTCAGGCCCGTAAATGACAAAAAAAAGAACGATGCAGTAAAAAAGATGGTTGGAGTAAAAGAAAATGAAAAAATGATACTGACTGTCGGAGGAGACGTAACTTCAAAAGGGGCTCAGGAAATGATCAGAACTCTTGCACAAATAGACAAAGAGTTTAAGGACTGGAAGTACGTATGCAAGTGCTGGCCAAGCGACTGTGCTGACGGATGGAGAGAGACAGAAATGCAGCTGGCGGACAAACTGGATATCGGAGACAAAGTCCTGTTTATCGACGATGAATTCTCCCCTGAATTCATGGCAGATTTATTAAACGCTTCAGATATTTATGCTGCTCCTTCAAGGCTTGAGGGTTATGGGATGATTCAAGTTGAAGCAATGTCCTGCGGAAAGCCAGTTATTTCTATCAACAAGATGGGCCCCGGAGAAACAATAATCCACAATAAAACAGGTTTCCTTGCTAAAGTTAAGGAAGAAATAAAATTAGACAGCGAATGGGTTTACCCTTGGATGGGGTTCAAGGAAAAGAGGAAAGTCAAGTTTGATTCTCCCAAAACAATGGCTTACCGTGCAGACATCGGAGACTTAAAAAAATATACACTCAAGCTTCTTACTGATGAAAAATTATGCGAAAAGATGGGGAAACAGGCGAGAGAGCATGTACTTAACAATCTTGACTACAGGTTTATAGCCCAAAGAATAGTCGACATCACAAAAGAAAGGCTTGACTTGAAGTAAGAAATTATTTCTGTAAAGTAATCCGAATATACTTACCTTGCATTTAAATCAATACTTTTCTTGCTTTTAATGACTGATAGGCAAGAATGTAAAGCCCTGCGCTCCATGCCTGGAAAACGCCATGAGTTTTCCACCTAATGGGATCAATCCATTCAGGAAAGGTGTTACCTCTTAAGTTGGATTCTGCAAGTTTTTCAAGCTGCTCTTTAGCTTCATCAAATTTTTTCATTTTAATCAAAGCCAGAATATAAAATCCTCCGATATATGGCCAGATGCCGCCATTCAGATAGTGATGTGGCTTTCCTGCTTCGCAGTCCATATAGTAATCTTCCCAGTACTCGCTGCTTTTGGTTATTGGCGGATGGATAGACTTAACAGGAAAAGGATAATCTATCTTATTGCTTTTTATGTGCTTTAATATTCTCTCAGACATTCCCTTAGAAGCTAGTCCAAAAACAATTGCCATTACATTTCCAAGAGAATCAAACCAGTCGCCTATTTCTTTGTACTTGTTATGATTTTTCCATCTATAAGCCCAGTAAAAATCTCCGTTCCATAGCCTTAGCTTTTTTTTTCTGTTTACATTGAATTTCAGTTTTTTCGCAAGCTCTTTCTTTCCAACTAACTTCAGAACAAGGTAATAAAGAGCCTGCGTGTTGATTGTTGTTCCGTACTTGTTTGGAAATGCGTCCTGCCAGTCAGTTGTAGGCAGCTGATCAAGCATTATATCCTCACTAATGTCCTGATAAGAAAGCCAGAGGAGAGCCTTGTCTACGTGTTCTTTATATTTATGAAACAAAGTTTCATCCTTATACCTTCTTTTATAGGTATAATGCCCGATTATAAACCATAAGCTAGAGTCAATTGAAAGATAATCCACCTGCGGCATTTTTCTGTCAAAATGCAATACGGCATTGGGTATCTGCCCTTTTTTGCTTTGATAGTTTCCAAGAAGCTCAAGGCTTTTTTTAAAAGTTTTCTGAAAAACCTTATCCTTAACTAAGCTTGCTCCAAGAAAAGTTATAAAGCTGTCCCTGCTCCACACACCCTTATACCCTTTCTTGCCCCCAGATGCAAACAAACCATGTTTAGTGGAACACTGATTAACAATCTCTATTGCTCTTTCATAAGCCTTATCTTCTATTTCATGTACGTTTTTAAGCTTCATTCTTTTACCTCCTTTTAATCTTATCTGAAAGAGGCGTTTCTCCGAACGAAGTCATTTTCATTTCAGAAAGATAATATCCCAAAAAGTCAGCAAGATAAAACAAAAGGAACATTCTCTCTTCCCTGCTGTAATCGTTTCCTCTGAGTTCAGTATAGAATCTTATATGCTTTTTAAAAAATTTAATTTGTTTCTTGTATTCTTTTGTTTCTTTATCATCTATAATCAACACAGGAAAAAAATAACTTGCAGGAAGAGCCTCCAGCTCATTATGAAAAAGCTCAGTTATTTTATTTGAATGGCAGACAATTTTTGCATCTTCTTCCAGCGCTGTCTGGAATCTATAGGCTGCAGGATAAAAGTAGTCTGAAGAATAGAAAATGGGATTTTCATTTTTTAACCTTGCCGCAAGAATCTTAGCCCCCTTGTCTATTTTATCTGTGCTCCCTATAAGTGTTCTAACTATCCTGTTTATTTCTTCTGTCTTGCTACCCAAGTAGCCTGACTTTTCGAATATCTTCAAAAGCGGAAAGAAACATTCAGCAAATGTGAACCTCTGATGAATTCCCTTCTTGATTTTTATTATCTCCGCCTTCCTTTTTCTAGCCTCGCTAATCAGTTTACCGCCGGAGCTTATAACAAGAACATTCTCACCATGAACTCTCTTAAGCTTTTTAAGAGCATTAAGAACTTCTTTTGTATTACCAGAATAACTTATCAAAACATAAAGGGTATGGCTATTAATATAACTTATGGAATGCCTGACGTCTATTGGCATTTTCATTTCATCTTCATACATTGCCTTGAAAGTCAGTCCAGCAATGTAGCTTCCTCCCATACCGACTATAACAACATTGTCAAATATCCTGCTGAGTTTTCCTACTTTTCCAGAATATGCTCCTTTTATTTTTTCTGGAAACCCCAAAATTAAACTGCAAAGTTCCATTTTTTAAAATCTTCTTTTCTTATGTTTTTTATATAAAAATACAATAACGCATGAAAGAGTATAACTTATAATTAGCTCGAAAACAACCAAAGCCACAAATTCAGCTCCTCCTAGCACAGGAGGAATTCCAACTAAATATGATAACACTGAAAAGAATATTAAAGCAAAAAGAATCTTCTCTTTCGTAAACTGAAGGAATCTTGCTTTCATTTTCTCCTCTTTTAATATATCTAAAAGAATCAAGGTATTTTAAATCTTATGGCTAACCTAAATTAAAAATCCAGTCCATTATTCTTTTTAATAAAGACTTATTAGGTGGCTGTGAAGTGACACATTGTCCTTCAAGGCAGCGCTCTCCTGCCCCACAATTCTCACATACCCCCAACGCTGCACATGCCCCATCTGTACACTCTTTTTCTTCACTGCTACAGTCATAATCTACTATATTGGGCATTCCTGTTGTTTTGTCACATACTGCCTCGTGTAAAATATCCCCTTCACAAGCATCTTCAACAATCCAGTCCCCACCTTCACAGGGTCCTATATCTCCTGCTGCTTCTATAGCAGGGCAGGGCTCTCCACGATCAAAACTAACAAACTGCGAGGCATTTGAAAAAACATAATAATTATTTCCATTATCTCCATCAAAGCACGCTCCGGTATTTACACTATAACATCCAGATAAACCAAAATTCTTACAGTCTGAGCAACAGGAAAGTGCTCCATACTCATAGCCAAAATCAGGGCATGTCTTGTCATCGAGAGCAGCCCCATCACAGACTTCTCCTACTTCAATGCCTCCATTTCCGCAAGTAGCTACTACTCCTGAAACACCAGAAATCAATAAGACTAGTATAATCATTGCTGTAAATGCCAATTTGTTATTTGACTTTTCTTGCATTATATAATATAGGAAGATATATTTATAAAGCTATCGTATAAAAACAGTAAATCCTAAAATACTATATTAAAATATATCAAAAATCCAGTCAATTATTCTTCTTATTAAGGAAAGAGAAGGTAACGAGCCACAATCTTGAGGGCATGTCCTATTATCTTCTCCTAAAAATAAGGTTATTGATTGCTCAGCTCCATGATATGCCGGATGAATTACGTCTATAATATAAACAGGAAGACCATCTATTGTATAAGTGTTGCCTTCAGCAACTTCTCTGGAGAGATTATTCACACTTATGACAGCTGAAGTAGGAGAATTGGTTGTAATAAGGTAAGTAACGTACAATCTCCCAGAATAATTATAATTAGTAGTTTCGTTTGTTTCAGCAGATATCTTCATCTGTTCTCCTCCTTCGCATTTTCCATCTCCGCAACCAGATACACATATTCCAGTAACACACTGCTTTCCTATGCCGCAAATACCACAACTTCCTCCACATCCATTGTCCCCACATTGTTTTCCAATGCAATTGGGAGTGCATCCCGTACAAACTCCTCCACTGCAAGTTCCTCCTGTGCAAGCAGTTCCTTCTTGTTTAAAGACATTAGAAGGACAAGTTACAGAATTTCCAGAACAATACTCAGCAATATCACACTCTCCTGCAGAGGCCCTGCATATGTTATTTGTTGACTTATAAACTATTTCGCATTTTCCAGTTGCATTACATAAACCAATAGAACAGACATTATTAAGACTGACACAATCACTATTGTCATTACAATCAGGAATTATCTCGCAAATTCCTGAAACACACTGATATCCTGTTTTGCATTCTGTTATATTAGTTCTGTCAAAACATCCATCTGACTTTTTAGTGCAGTTATAAGCCAGGTTTCCTTCACAAAATAATCCTTCTTGAGAACATTCATCTTCGCATGATTCATTCTCACATTTTCCTGAAACACACTGCTTTCCTATGCCGCAAATACCACAATTCCTAAGTGCTCCGCATATTGTCCAGTTTCCGCATTCATATCCTAAACTAAAACATGTATCAGTACACAAACCTTCACAATCTTCATTACATGTCCTGTTATCTTCACCTAAAAATAGAGTTACTGAGCGCTCATCTCCTACAAATGCCGGATGAACTACATTTATAACATAAATAGGAAGACCGTCTGTTGTATAAGTGTTGCCTTCAGCAACTTCTTTCTGCAAGGAATTTACTTTCATAATAGCGGATGTTGAAGATAAAGTTGTAATAAGTTCGACTTCATAGTCGTTTCCTGCATAAGAGTAAGTAACAGTTTCGTTTGCTCCAACAAATAATTTCTTTTGTTCTCCTACTTCACATAGCTCATTGCCGCATGCTGTAGGATATACACATCTTCCCCCTATACATTCCCTACTTTCGATATTGCAGTCATAATCCACTATCTGGGGCCTTCCTGTTGTTGCATTGCACGTCCCTTCAGATAAAATACTCCCATTACACTTATCTAGGATAATTCCAACACCTCCGCCCCCTCCACCCCCTCCTGTTGCATTAGAGCAAGGCTCTCCATGATCAAAACTAACAGCTTGTGAAACATTTGAAAAAACATGATAGTCCTTTCCATTATCTCCATCGAAACAATAGCCGTATGTTATGTTATAACATGCAGATAAATCAAAATTTTCACAATTGTTACAACATGAAATATTTCCCTCGGTATACCCAAAGTCAGAGCAGGTTTTATTAATATTGGTCCCATCGCATACTTCTTCTAGCTCCCTGACATTGTTTCCGCAGACAGACTGGCCCGAACATCCAGAGTCATCTTCATCAATTAAACCATTGCAGTCATTATCCTTACTATCATTACAATTTCCATTAGTAAGATTTTCGGTTTTTGTCTGAACATTATGCGCACAATAATTACTTGAATTGCAGTAATAATCTCTATATTCCCCAGAATAGCACCCATCTGAGCTACAGTTGGCATCAACACTGCAAGGCCCTGGAACGCATTTTCCTGCACTGCATAATTCGCCTTTAAGACAATTATAAGCCCTATTCAATTCAAAACACCCTTCTTCTCCCTCACTGCAGTTATAAACTGAATTTCCATCGCAAAACAATCCCTCAGAATCACATTCATCTTCACATCCCTCATCATTATTCCCGTCCGTACCCCCGTTCCCGCCTGTACTGGGAGGGGTATAAGCTGGAGGGCGGGTTGTTGTTTGATCTGGAGGAGTTGTCGGAGCAGGCTCTTCCTCGTAATCAATTAAAGTTGAAACAGAAACAATATCATCAAAATTTTCCACTCCTATTTCCTCTGGAAGTATTTCATATTCCAGATTAACAGATGAAGCAGAATAAAGATACTGGTTGCCTTCTTCATCGTAAAAAATAAACTCTATTGTCTTAACATCATCTAAATTAACTGAATCAGACAGTTTTACATATGCCCGCTCCTTTTCTACAAAAGCTTGTCCTATATTTGTATCTGCTGTTATATCTCTCTGAGGGCCTGACACAGGATAATAAAAAAGAAGCGCCATGAGCCCCCCTAAAATTAGAATAATAATTAAAATTGCAGCAATTATGATAATAGCCACAGTAGAATCTTTAATTCCTTTCTTTTTAACAGGATTAACAATTATTTTATCCTTTGGCCTTTCTTCAGAACCCTTTTTACTGCCCTCTTTTTTGCTTTTTTGCATAATATAATATAGGAGTATATATTTATAAAGCTATCTCAAAACCTGTAATCCAGGCAGCTTCTCTCCTGCAATATAACTAAGCAAAGCGCCTCCTGACAGGCTGATATGACTAAATTTTTCCTTTGGTATTTTTGAGATCTCAATGGCGTCTGATAAATGCCCTCCACCTATTAATGTAAAGCCCTTGCTTTCTGAAACTGCCTTTAAAATAGCAATTGTGCCTTTGGAAAACTGCTCTTCTCCGCAAAATCCAGCAGGCCCTTTCATGTAAATTGCCCTGGCTTTCCTAATTTCCTCTACATATTTTTCCTGCGTCTTTTTTCCTATATCAAATATCTCGTATTCGCTTGGGAAATTTTCCAATAAAATTTCCTCTCTTTTTCCGTTTTTCTTCACAGCAAAATCAATAGGCGTTTCAACATTTTTCAATTTTCCTTCCAATTCTTTCACAACCTTATCAAAACTTTTAATTTGTCCTTGCAAATATCTGTCCTGTGCCCCTAATTTTTTCCTTTTTGCAATCAAACACATCTGCCCAAATAATCCACAAGCTAAAACCTTGTTCCCATGCAATAATTTCAGATTGTCTTCTGGCTTTGCTCCTCCTAATATGTACAAACAATCTTTCATTTTTATTTTCTTTAGCGCATTGATTTCTTTTTCAAGAAGCCTGCCTGCAAAACTCGGAAGGAATTTTGGAAGCAAAGTTATAGAAGCCTGTTCTCTATGGCACACAGAGAAAGCATCGTTTATATAGACGTCAGCCAATGGGATAAAGAATTTAACAATCTCGTTTTCTTTTCCTTTTTCTGGCTTAAGCTCATCTTCTACACCCCTTACATTCTCCAGAAGGATTGTATTTCCTTCTTCCAGCTTACCTATTGCTTCTCTTGCTTTTTCACCAACAATATCATCAATAAACTTTATTTTTGTAAACTTATTCAGAAATGCAGAATGTTGCTTTAAAGAGATAAAATCAGAATCCCCTTTTCTTCCCTGATGCGCTATAACTACGATTTTCGCTTTTTTCCGCTTCAGTTCATTTATTGTTACTGCAGACTCCTTTATTCTCTCGCTCATTAAAACCTTTCCATCAACAACATCTGAATTTAAGTCTGCCCTTAATAAAACAGTTTTTCCTTTAAAATTAAAATCTGAGAGAGTTTTCATTTTCTCACTTCCTTTTTAATAATACTGATAAAGTCATTTATATCTTTTTCTAATTGCTCTGTAACTGCTTCAAAAACAATTTCGTCATCAATTTTCCCATATTCGTGTGCAATTATATTCCTCATTCCCTTACAATCTTTTAGCTTTTCACAAAGATCTTCTGAGATTATATTTGCTTGCTTTAAAATATCGAAAACTTCTTTTTCACTTTCAGGATATTTCAATTTTTTATAATTTATTATCAAAAAAGCTAAATCTTCAACTGCTTCAATAATCTTTTCTAAATATCTTTCACATATCGCTTTTGTTTTTAAATCTCCTTTATAGCTCTCTAGATTTATATCTGAAGGAATAAACTCATATAACTGGCTAATAAACTCCCTTATTTCATTAAGTTTTTCAATTATCCTGTTTTTTATAGATAAATTTTCCATGTTTATCAATCTCCTCTTTTATTTTTCTAGGAAGAGCATTATAAACTTGCACGTCAATTTTTTTAGGCAATCTCCCAGCTATCTCAATCCTAAATTTTGTAGCTTCTTTAAGGTTTATCTTATTAAATTTCACAGCAATATCTATATCAGAGAAAAGATGGAATCTTTTTTCTACAAAAGAGCCATAAATTATGATACCATCTACTTTCTGAAACAGCCTATTTTCTTTAATAACCTCAATTGCCTCTTTTATCATTTCCCTGACAATCAGCCCTTTTTTCAAATCAAACTCACCCTCAAATCTTGAAACTTCCCTTATAAATTTAAATTTCTCTCTTATGTCTCTTGAAAGTCTGTTTTTCTCGGATTGTGTAAGGTTGACTCCTAGAAGCTGTTTTTCAATTATTTTCAGTTCTCTTTTTCCAAATATCTTTCTTGCATTCTTGTTTTCTTTAAGAAAATTTAATAAATCCATAGTATTAAATAACCTCTATTTAGGTTATAATAACCATAATAATGGTTATATTTAAATCTTTTGGTATCCTCGGTTAATAAGGTTCGGTTAAAAATATATTATTCAATGCAACAAAATTTAATAAATAATCTTGTTTCTATTACTTATGGAGTGGGCAAAACATATTTCCACAGATATTCTAAGGTTTAAATATGACAAAGACCAGAGTGATAAATTGGATGGAGTACTTGAAGAATTCAGAGGAAATAAAACAGTTTATTGGCATGAACAAGATGGTCCAATTGAAGTTTGTGTTTATACAAAATTATTAGAAACTTATGAGCAAAGAGAACCTGTTGTAGTACAAGTTTACGAATGGGATCGAGGAAAGGATGATGAAGGATTTGAAGTTCCAATCCCGCTAAAATATGATTTCTTCTTAGGTTTGGTAAATCACTCAAAGTATGTTACAGGCGCGTCTGAAGAAAATGTTTTAAAATTGATAAATAAAAAGAAAAGATTAAAGATTAAAAGAAAATATAAAATTCTATGGAAAGAGTCTCTTGAAACAGCACTAAAAAGAGCTATTGAAACTTTACAAAAAGAAGCTAGATAATCTAAATGTCTTTGAACTTCTCCTTTAAAAAATCAACAAAAATTACAATAAAGCATGATAAAATATAAGAGACTATTACTCCTACTATTATATAAGTATAAAGGAATTCAAAAACAGTAACATCCTCAAACATTGAAATGAGGTAAATTATAAGCGAAACACTTGAAGCAGAATCGCAGGGTTCTGTTATGCATCTGACTCCGGTATCAATGCTGACTACAGGAACAAAAACTACAAAAACCACTAGAAATATCAGCAGCTTTGCTATTGTCGGCTTAAAAAATCTCAGCTTATTTTGTTTTTTCACCATTTTTCATCTTCATCATTAAGAAAAAATGTTTTTTAAACCTATCTTTCTTAAAGCTATAAGAACATAAATGCAAGAACAGCTAAAACAGCAATAACAAGTAAAACAATTATAATCGCCATCAAAATCTTTCCTAGACTAGAACTTCTTTTAACTGGAGCGGAGTCTAATTCTACTTCATATCTTTTTTGCTTTACCTGCAGAAAATCGAGTGTTTCTGAGTCTTCTGATTGCCCTTCTAGTCCTTCTTCTTTTTCTTTTCCTGCCCCTTCTAGCTCTTGTTCTTCCTCTGGTTCTTCTATTTTATTCATTTTTCTTTCCACCTGTCAATATAATTAAATGATGCAATAGCCGCCTTGGCTCCTTCTCCTGCTGCAACAATAATCTGCTTACTTGGAATATCTGTGCAATCGCCTGCTGCAAAAATGCCAGGAATGTCTGTCATGTTCTCTTCATGGCTTATAGTACTTCTATAAATCATTATCTCCCCCCATTTATTTTTCTGAACATCAGTAAAATCATACTTGCTTATTAATCCCACTTCAATGAAAATTCCCTCGACGTTCAATATACCTTCTCTGCCTTCCTTTTCATATTTTAAGCTGTGCACAAATTTGTTTCCTAAAATTTCCTTAACTTTAACCGAATTTAAAACCTGGATTTTCGGATCTGCGAGAATTTTATCTCTCAGATAAGCATCCCCCCCTAATTGAG
>Ga0172362_10000222_pt1 | contig 43428 bp, 32 predicted proteins | sample LakKivs1_kivu2a2_FD_114534 | JGI IMG/M metagenome (GOLD analysis project Ga0172362, IMG submission 114534) | Sediment microbial communities from Lake Kivu, Rwanda - Sediment s1_kivu2a2 | ecosystem: Environmental > Aquatic > Freshwater > Lake > Sediment | place: Rwanda: Western Province, Lake... | reverse complement strand
CTGAAGCTGTGCTATGAGCGAAGCGGTGCCCACTTCCAAGCCTTTCATGAACTGGCCGCAGCAATCCTCTGCGCCAATCGATTCGCAAAGACCGATTAACTAGTTTTGAAACAGCTTCTAAGTCCACCGACTAAGATCGCTCAGCCGTCGACCGGCTCCTCGGCTTTTGGCGATTCATCTGCGGGCGTGCTCTCGGGCGATCGATCAGGCTCAGTCGTGGGCTCGCTCGGCTTCGCTTGCTCCTTCTTCAGCCACTTGGCACGCAATCGATTGCCGTGGCTTTGCGGACTGGTGTTATCGGCCTCGTAGAGCTCGATTGCCTTCGGCATGTTGCCCGAGGCTTCGTACGTGCGAGCAAGATTATATCGTGCAGCGTCAGCCCAGGCGGTTTCGGACTTGGCTCCGAGCGTACGATTCTGGAAGTAGTCGATTGCGTTCGGGTAATCCTTCTGATCGAAGAAAGTCAGCCCGATCCAATAGCTGGCGGCCTGTTTGGCGTCGCGCATCATGAGTGACTGGGCGGCCTCGAGCCGGGCGATGGCCTGCGCGGTGTAACCTTGCTTCAGATACTGCTGGGCCACGTCCTGCGGCAAGGTGTACTTCTCGATGAAGTCGTCCGACTGGCGAGCGGCCAGGTACTGGGCTTTCGCGCCAGCTTCGCCGTCGTAGTCGCCTTTGAAGTGCAGGGCCCGGCCCTTCTTGAGCGAAGGCATCGCCTGATAGATCACGGTCTCCCGGAGGGCCGCGGTCTGGGCTTTCTCATCTCGATGACTTGCCGACAGGATCACCTCAAATGGCACCGGCCAGAGTTCGACGCGGGCGATGTTCGGCACCTTCGCCACACGCTCGGCCAGCGCACTGCCGGGCGAGCTGAGCTTCAGCCGCTGTTCGCCGACGAGGCGCGACTCGACCAGGGCCATGCGGCGCGAGAGCGCTTGCGGCATACCTTCAACATAGGCCACGACGTGCTTCAGGTTTTCGGCAGTGACCGGGTAAGGGTGTTCGGCGTCGAGATCGAGCTTGCGCAGCAGGCCCGGATCGGTCACCACTTCCGCGAGCGTTGCCACACTTCCTGGCTCGGGACCCGGAATGGGCAGGCCCAGTTCGGTGTCGAAGAGAAACAGCTGGTCGCCGCTGAGCAGGGCCGGAAGCCAGGGCCGGACCGCGCCACTTTCGCCCTCGTCGATTCCCAGGTAGACGACGTCGAGCCCCTGTTGCCGAGCGAGAAGAATGAAGATCCAGGCCCGTTCGATTGCGGTGCCGCGGCTCAGCAGCAGCGTTTCGAACGGCCGATGTCGCACGTCCGACGCGCCGGCAGGCGGCAACAGCCGGATGTTCCGCACGGTCCAGTCGAATAACTGCTTCGCGACGTCGACATCGTCGAACTTGTCAGCCCGAGCAGTCTTCGAGATATCGCGTAGCCAGACGGCCTCTTGCAGGAACCAGCCGTCGTCCGGATCGGCAAGGCGCAGGGTGTCGAGCCGCTGCACCTCTGGGAGTTTGCGCAGCGACGGCGCGAGTTTCTCCAGTAGCGGATCGGGCGCCCAGGTGATCTCGGGCTTCTCCTGCACGGTCCATTGGTTCAACCGATCGGTGGTCTGCTTAAGGATCTGCGCCGTGTCGAAGTCTTCGAATCGGTGCAGCGTGTCGGCGACCGATTCGAATAGCCCTCCGCGCGATCCGGACTGGATGGGGCCGCGCTGGTCGCCATCGGAAGCGGAGTCGGTGCAGCCGCTCACCGACAGCAGAATCGCCAAGGGGACTGCAGCGAGCGTGGAAGCAAATCTTGAAATCCGGCCGAGCTTCACGCCAGGTTCTCCACGGTGTCACGAATCTTGAGGAGCCGGACCAGCAGGCTTTCAAACTGGTCGAGCGGGATCATGTTGGGGCCGTCACTGGGCGAGGTTTCCGGCGTGGGATGGGTTTCGAAAAACAGTCCATCGACGCCGATCGCCGTGGCCGCCCGGGCCAGCGGTTCGACCATCGCACGGTTGCCCCCGGTGGTGGCTCCCAGTCCGCCGGGTTCCTGCACGCTGTGCGTGGCATCGAACACGACCGGGGCGCCCAGCGAGCGCATTTGCACGAGGGCGCGCATGTCGTTGACCAGCCGGCCGTAGCCGAAAAAGGTACCGCGCTCACACAATAGTGTGTTACGGCAGCCGGCAGCCTGGAGTTTGCCCAAAACGTGCTGCATGTCCCAAGGAGCCATGAATTGCCCCTTTTTTACGTTCACGGCCCTGCCCGTCTCGGCGGCGGCGACCAGGAGATCGGTCTGCCGGGCCAAGAATGCGGGGATTTGCAGCAGGTCGCAAACCTCGCCGGCGGCCGCCGCCTGGGGGCTTTCGTGAATGTCCGTCGTCACTGGCAGACCCGTGGCGCGGCGAACTTCGGCCAGCACGGCAAGCCCCTCGTCGATGCCCGGGCCGCGGCGGGACTCGAGGCTCGTGCGGTTCGCCTTGTCGAACGAGGCTTTGAACACGAGCGAGATGGGGAGTCGTGCGGCGATGCCGGCCAAGTGCTCGGCAATCCGCAGGGTAAGCTCACGAGTTTCGATCACGCAGGGTCCGGCGATCACGAGCAGCCGCTCGCCGGGACCAACCGTGAACGGCCCGATCTGTACGGGAGGCGGAAGACTCATCGCGGCGGCACTCCTTGCGCTTGCGTCTGGATGATGGTCAGCTCGTGCCGGTGAGCGGCGGCGGGGGGCACCAAGAGCGTAACCCGGCCCGGCAGTATCTCGATGTCCAGGGGGAGCATCCCGCCGGGATCGCCATCGAGTTGATAGGGAACGGGTTCATCGGCTTCAATGCGCACTTGTGTGGCGACCTCGCACTTGTATTCGGGCAGTCGCTTGTGCCGCCGAAGCAGCACGTGACCGACATGTTTGATGCCATGCCAGAGCGAGCCGCCATGGAACGTGCAGACGTGCAAATGGCCGTCGTCGGCGCGGGCTTCCGGCGCGACGCTGAGCCCTGCGGCGTAGACTGGCAGGTTCACGGCGAAAGCCCAATGCGTGCGCTGCGAAGTTGGCTCGCTGCCGTCGGGAGCCGTGCACTTCACGCGCAGCACGGGATAGGTGTAGCTGCGCATCGCCTCGATAATGGGCTGCGTCCAGGTGAAGTAAGTGATGTGCCGCCCCCGGCGGCGGGTGTGTAACCGGCGCACGACGTCGGCATCGAATCCGCAGCTGACCATCAGTAGAAACAAGCGGCCGTTCGCGCGGCCCGCATCGAGACGAGTGACGACGCCTTCGTCGGCCACGAGCCGGGTCATTGAGGCAGCATCGCGCGGAATGCCCAGGTAGCCAGCCAGCAGATTGGCGGTGCCCATCGGATAGACGGTAACAGGCACCCGCTCTCCGACGCGGTTAACCACCTCGGCGACGGTGCCATCGCCGCCGCAAGCGATCACGACCCGCAAGCGGCCGGCCTGCTCGAGCGAAGCGCTGAGCGAGGCGAGCTGCTCAAGATCGGTGACAAACTCGGCAATCAACCCTCGCGATTCGAGCCGGTGTTTGAGGTCTTCCAGCTCGGTGACTCGATGGCGCGCGCCCGCTGTGGGATTGCAGACCAGCAGCACGCGGTCCTGCGGGTACAGTGCGCGATCGCGCGAGTACACAGCGGTGGAAGCGGGTGGAGTCACGTTTCGATCGGGCAAATGGAGAACTGTAACGACTGTCGAAGGTTGGCTAACGAGGCATCTTAGACCGGCAAAGCCCCGCGGCTAAACGCCAAATCGCTGGCAACGCACGGAGGAGGTCTCAATCTTGGACGCCGGAGGTCGTGCGCACGTCAGCATTTGTAACTGCTGTCCCAAAACACGGCACGTGTGGCGGAACGACCCCGGCTGCAATCTCACGCGAGCGGCAATCCAAATCCCGGATTGGCCGCGCAACTACATCCCGCTATTGATGATACAGTCTCGGCCGAGATGCTTCTGCGGAATGTCAAGGAGCTGGCACTCCGCTTGCATAAAAAGTGACCGCGCCCCGTTGTGGGCGCTCAACCTTGCGGCCCGTGGGGCCTCTGATGAAGTTTAGCCGGTCAGTTACCTTGCCCCTAACTGCTCGGCAACGCCAATCGTACTTGGCGCATCAGAGGCCCCTTTTTATTGCGCAGCGGCCGTTACTACGCAGTCGCAGCGGTGCGAGGCGACTCGACGGACGGCTGAGTGCGCGAAATGCGAGTCGCCGCGATCACCACGATCGTAACCGCGATACCGGCCAGCACATCGGCATAGTAGTGCATGCCGGTGGTGATGGTTGAAAACACGACCAGGGCATTTAACAGAGCCAGCGGCCAGAAAAGCCGCGACCCAATGAAAGCGCCCGCGAGCAACAGCGCCCAGATCGTGTGGAACGAAGGGAACGTGATCAACCCTTGTGTGCCGCGCCAGGTGATCACGGTTTGCGCTCCGGACCGCAGTTCACAAAGGTGGCTGAAGCATTTGGCGCAGTAATCCGGCACAGCAAGATTGTAGACGCTGCCATAGGTGCCGGCGGCCGGCCAGAAGTAGAAGCCGATGGCCGTGATCAGGCTGGCCAGCATGAAGCGCACCAGAAAGGTGTCGAGCCGCTCGCTGCGCCCACGCAGACCCAGCCAGACTATGACCAGTATCGTTTGTGGAATCAACGAAAAATAGGCCGCCCAAAGGATCCAGGCCATCAGCGGGTTAGCGTTGGCCCAGGAAACCGTTGCGGGAGCCGAAAGCCCGAGGGTCTCGTCCGCGCGGGCGAGCGCCCCATCGACCAGCGGCCGCCCGCAAGTTGCGATCGCGTACATCAACATGGCGTAGAGCGTTGAGTAGGCGACGAGGACGGTAAGGGCTTTCAGCGTGAGTACGAAGTTGGCTGCCGGTCGTACGAATCGATAGAATGCGGCGACTGTCAGAAGCGCCAGGCAGGTGAATGTCGGCTCCCAAACATCGGCCAGCGGGAACGAAAGTCCGCGAATGGCGAAGAGTAGCGCCGTGGTGATGCCCGTCACGAGCGCGAGGCGAATCATCATCCGCGAGCGAGAACTGACGGTCCCGATCCAGGATGCGCGCGCCGCCTCGCCAAGTTCACGTGCGAACTGGTTCACTTGCAACGAATCAGGGGCAAGCGAAGTGGGCAGAGGCATGCGGCGACTTCCGTGCGACGTTGGCAGGAAAACAACGCAAATTTAGGTTCCACTCAGCGTCTGCGATGGAAGTTCGACGGCCGAATAACCCGCACAGCTGGCATGCGTGTCACAACGCCTACCGAATTTCGCCTAAGCGATACTTCGCCGGCAGCGCGAAGCGGCCGCGCGTGCTCAAGCGCCTGAGCCAGGCGGGCCAGGCCAATGGCTTATCGCGGCAGAGCACCTTGGCGCCGGCGTGTGCGGTAACCGCCACCCCCAGGCCGCCTAGCACGTCGATCGAGTAGTGGATACCCGTGGTGACCGTGGAGATGACAATCAGCGCGGCCCAGATGGTTGCTGGCCAGCGAATCGGCCAGCGAATCGGCCAGAGAGCGACGGCCGCGAGCACGGTGAGGACGACGTGAAACGAGGGGAATGTGATTAGCCCGTCGCGATTCGTGATATCAATCACGAAGGGTTCGTCCATCTTCAAAGTGGAGAGAAGCTGTGCTTTGGCGTCGAGCGAATCGATCGCAGGCGGAAAGTCGTAGTGCTCCCAGGGTCCCACGGCTTGCACGATCGCGAAAATCGGCAACGAAATCGTCGCTGCGATGATACTCCCTATGACGAAGCGTTTGGACAGTTCCATGCGATTCAGTAGCGGGGGAACGATCGTGGCGGCAGTCATCAACGGAATCAAAGTTCCATAGATGATGAGCAGAAAGGCGTTCCACTTGGGGTAGGCGGCCATCGCGGCCCGAACCTTGGGTACTTCGATGCCTAGAGCGCGATCGCAGTGAGCCAGGACATCGTCGCACATGGGCACGTCCGTGCGCGCGGCCATGTACATCGGAAAAAAGTGGCAATTGGTGATCAGCACCACCCAGATCACCATCATCACGACGCCGAAGCAGCGGGCCTCGCCGCGCCAGGCGTACTGAGCCGCCACGAGCGCCAACACCGCGAGCATGCCTGCCAAGGGCAAGCACGCCTTGGGATCCAAGCGCAGTCCAAAATAGAAATGCCCGACGAGCGAAACGCCGGCGACAGCCAGGGTGGTCCCGATCATGGATAGATGAAAGGGAATCTCCCACTCGGACTTACCGAGTCGAATCGGTTCGTCGGCGACTGCCGCTCGACAATCAGACACTGCGCCCGCGACCGCCATAGCTGTGCCCCAGCTGCGATGGAACGGCGGCCCGAGACGTGATGATGGTGGGCGCGCCGGTGATGGTCCAAGGGAACTGTAGCTCACAACCGAATCGTTGGCGGGTTGTGATCGAGAGCTGCTGCGCTTTTCATCCGCGCCTGCCTACACGGCTAGCAGCGGGAGCGATTGGGTGGCTTTCCGTCGCTGCTCGACAACTTGTTTTTCGTTCGTTTTCCCGGGAAATAATTATGCTTCTGAAAAAACCGGGAGTCATGCAAGCACCATTGGCACGTCACTTGCTTACGAGTTCGACGCGTGTGTTTTTTCTGGCGACCTGCCCCTTCCCTGCTCGAATCAAAGCGAAGCGATGTCGCAAACGAACGACGTCAATTTCAGTTGCGAGCACTTGCTGTACCTGACGCTCTACGTCAGTTGCGCCGGCGGCGTTTAGTTTCAGCTTAGGAACCATTCTGGTTCCGCGCGCTTTCACAGTCCGTGCCGGCTGTGCCGCGAAGCGTTTTCACGTGACTTGATTCCGCCTGCTGAGTTTTGCGTTCGCGTCCGACGCCACTCGCAACGTGCCTTGCGGATCATTGATATTTCTTTTGTTGTTCCGTTGGTTCGCCCATGCGCGCTCGCGGCTACGCTGCCGTTGCGCGCCGGGCGTGTTCTCGTCCTTCTGCTCAAGTGGAGGTTTTTTGAATGAGTACGCTTTTGAGTCCCCGTTTGTGGGCTGCACTGGCGGTCGTCATGTTGACGATCTCGGCAGCCACCGTGTTGTATGCCCAGGAGGAGCCGCCGGCAGAAACTCCGCCTGCGGAAGCGCCGGCAGAGGCTTCGGCCGAAGCACCCGCCGAGTCCACCGTGGCTGCTGAAACGCCGCCGGCCGAACCGACGTTTGGCTTCAACAAAGATGACGCTTCGTTGAGCGTCGCGCTGGACACTGTCTGGGTGATGATCGCGGGCTTCCTCGTGATGTGGATGCAGGCCGGTTTCGCGCTCGTCGAAATTGGTCTCACACGTGCGAAGAACGCAGTCAACATCCTGATGAAGAACCTGCTGGACTATTGCTTCGGCAGCTTTGCCTTCTGGGCCGTGGGTTTCGGCCTGATGTTCAGCACGGGCAACGCCTTTATGGGCGACAGTGGCTTCTTTCTGAAGGAGACGTTTGAAACGGTGGACGGCGCCGAGGTTTCGAACTTCGCGTCACTCTCTTGGACCAGCGTGCCGCTCGATGCCAAGTTCTTCTTCCAACTCGTGTTCGCCGCCACGGCCGCCACGATCGTTTCGGGAGCTATGGCCGAACGCACCAAGTTCGCCTCTTACATGCTGTATAGCATCATCATTTCGACGATCATCTATCCGATCTCGGGTCACTGGATCTGGGGTGGTGGTTGGCTCGCGGCTCGCGGCTTCTGGGACTTTGCGGGTTCGACGGTCGTGCATAGCGTCGGTGCCTGGTTGGCATTGGTCGGAGCCTTTGTGCTCGGCCCACGCGCGGGCAAGTACGGTGCGGACGGCAAAGCCCGCGCGATCCCCGGTCACAACCTGGTACTGGTTGGCCTGGGCGTATTCATCCTGTGGTTGGGTTGGTTCGGGTTTAACCCGGGCAGCACGATGGCAGCCGACGCGGCGAGCATCGCGAAGATCACGATCGTGACGAACATCGCCGGCGCTGCGGGCGCTGTTGCCGCGCTGTGCACGGCCAAGGTGATGTTCAAGAAGTGGGAAGGCACGATGGCTCTCAATGGAGCCCTCGCCGGGTTGGTGTCGATTACGGCGCCGTGCGCCTGGGTTTCGATGCCTAGTGCCGCGATCATTGGCGCCATCGGCGGCGTGCTGGTCGTGCTCTCGGTTGTGTTCATCGATCATGTGCTGAAGATCGACGATCCGGTCGGCGCCGTGTCGGTACACGGCGTGTGTGGCTCTTGGGGAACGCTCTCCCTGGGACTGTTCTCGGCCGGTACCGGTGAAGCTTCGCCGCTGCCGGGCTTGTTCATGGGCGGCGGCGCCGAGCAGCTTGTCAATCAAGCGATCGGCGTCGGTGCCGTCTTCGGCTGGTGCATCGTGACCGGAGCAATCTGCTTCTACGGTCTGAAGTACACGGTCGGCCTGCGTGTTTCGCCCGAGGAAGAAGCCGAAGGTCTCGACTACGGTGAACACGGAAACGAGGCCTATCACGGATTCCAATTCCACAGTGAGGTGGCCTAACGGAAAACCACCGCGGGAACGTTCGCGCCCCTGGCCCTTGGGGCGGGGCGCGGACGCTCCTCCTAAAAACCTAAGCAGCGATTTCTGGCTTTCCGCTTAGCCAGAAGGACGCCCCTTAGACTTGGGCGGGTTTGCAAAAGCTCGCCCAAGTCGGGGTGCGCGCAGAGGCTTACAAGGCGGTCTGGCGAGATTCGGCAATCGCTGTCAGTGTAACGTGGGAAGCGTCCCACGGGCGGCTCGACCAGCCCTTGGCGGAACTGCCCTGGGGAGGTAGACTTAGGGGCTTGAATCGCCAGCGTAGCTTCAATTGGCAGAGCACCGCATTCGTAATGCGGGGGTTGCGGGTTCGACTCCCGCCGCTGGCTTTCATGGTTGCGCGAGCGATCCCAGCGGCACCCCTCTGCTGCACAGAGTAGCAGTAAGTCCCCTGTCCTGTTGGGCTTGAGATTACTGGATCGAATTCGCGCGGATCCCCAAAGGTCGGAGGTATCATCGCATGTCAATTGTCGAGTCGGACGTCAAACAAGTCGTGCTCGGCGGCGGGCCTTTCGGGCCGCAAGAGATTAAGCAGATCGTCGCGGCGATTTCGGAGGACTTCACGCAGTATCGCACGCTCCGCGATGCGGTGGGAGAACTCGAATCGCGCGAGGAACGCAGCCCTGCCGCCAGCGTTCGATTGGGCGTCTGCCAATATCTGCTCGGCCGCTACAGCTCGGCCATCGACACACTGAAGCAGGGCGACGGCGGCGCGCTCGCGCACTACTACCTGGCCAAGTGCCACTTCGCCCAGGAACGCTTCGAGCAGGCCATCGCCTCTTTCGAGTCCGCCAAAGGAGCGGGCTACAACTCCGATGACTGCACGCTCAGCAAGGCCGAATCGCAGCGAATGAGTGGCCACCCGGAAGCGGCGCTGGCCACGCTTGACGCGCTCAGCGGCGCCGTCGAACAAACCGCGGAATACCTCTATCAGCGCGGCGCCACGGTTGCAGCGCTCGGTGGCAACACGTCGGAAGTCGTCGCGTTGTACGAACGAGCCGTCGAGGGCGATCCGAATCATCCGGGCGCGCTGTTCGGCTTGGCTCGCGAAAACGATCGCCACGGCAACGAAGACCTCGCCGTCGACCTGTACGAGCGATCGGCTCAGCAGTTCCCCACCTACATGGGAACGCTACTGAACCTGGGCGTGCTGTACGAAGATCGCCTGCAGTTCGACAAGGCCCAGCAGTGCTACCTGCGGATTCTGGATCAACATCCGAATCACGCCCGGGCGAGGCTGTTCCTGAAGGACGCGCAGGCTTCGGGCGACATGTACTATGACGAAGAGGCCCAGCGCAAACGCGACCGCGCGAGCCAAGTGCTGAACGTACCAGTCAGCGACTTCGAGCTGTCGGTCCGCAGCCGCAACTGTTTGCAGAAAATGGGCATCGAAACCCTGGGCGACCTGGCGCGTTGCACCGAGGCGGAACTGCTCGCGAGCAAGAACTTTGGCGAAACCTCGCTGGTCGAAATTCGCGAGATGCTCGCCTCGAAGGGTCTCTCGCTCGGTCAATTCGCGACGACCAAGCCCGAGCCGGAGCCGACCTTCGAGCCGGAGTTCATGTCGCCGGACGAGCAGGCTTTGCTTGAGCGGCCGATTGCCGACTTGAACCTTTCGGTGCGTGCTCGGAAGTGCATGATCCGTCTAGGTCTGAACACGGTCGGCGAACTCTTGCGTCGGACGGGCGACGATCTGTTGGAATGCAAGAACTTTGGAGTGACGAGCCTCAACGAAGTCCGCGAAAAGCTGACGGCCCAGGGGCTGAAGCTGCGTGGCGACTGATCGCTCGCTGATCTTCAAGACAACGTAAACCGAAGCGGGTCGGCAAGCACTGCCGGCCCGTTGTCGTTTACGCCCAGCGGCTTCGGACCAAAGACCCTTCACGATTGCGGACACCCTGACGTATGGCAGTGAACTCGTTCAACTTTGAAGTTCATGCGCAAGACCCAATTTCGTCCGCGCGAACGAGTACGTTTCACACGCCGCATGGTCCGGTGGCGATGCCGGCGTTCATGCCGGTTGGCACGCAAGGCACCGTCAAGGGATTGACCGTCGACATGATTCGCGCGACCGGCGCGGAAATGATCCTCGGCAATACGTATCACCTCGCGCTGCGGCCGGGGGAAGAAGTCGTGCGCGAGCTGGGGGGCTTACACGGCTTTTCCGGCTGGAGCGGGCCGATCCTGACCGACAGCGGCGGCTTTCAACTGTTCAGCCTGACGGCGAACACCACGATCACGGAAGAAAAAGTCGTGTTCCGTTCGCACATCGACGGCAACCTGCTGGAGCTCTCGCCCGAACGCGCGGTTGAAATTCAAGAAGCCTTGGGCGCGGATGTGGCGATGGTCCTCGACCAAGTTGTGGCGCTCCCCAGCCCGCCGGAGCTGGTCCGCGAGGCAATGGAGCGCAGCATTCGCTGGGCGAGGCGTTGCAAGGCGGCGCAGACTCGCTCCGATCAGGCGCTGTTTGGGATCGTGCAGGGCGGTCTCGACGCCGAATTGCGCGTGCAGTGTGCGCAACAGCTTGCCGAGCTTGAGTTTCCTGGCTACGCGGTCGGCGGGCTCAGCGTGGGTGAGGCGCCGGCGGAGATGTATCGAATCCTGGAAGCGACGGTGCCCGCGATGCCCACCGATCGACCACGATACCTGATGGGGGTCGGCCGGCCCGAGGATCTGCTGGAGGCGGTACGGCGCGGGATTGATCTGTTCGACTGCGTGATGCCGACCCGGAACGGCCGCAATGCGCTCGCGTTCACGGCGACGGGGACGGTTCGGCTGAAGAATTTACAGCATGCGCGCGACCCACGGCCTTTGGAAGACGGTTGCCCCTGTGCGGCCTGCCGCCATAGCCGCGGTTACTTGCGGCACTTATTCCTGGCAAACGAGATGCTCGGTCCAATTTTGGTTTCGCTGCACAACCTGACGTTCTATCAGCGATTACTGGCCGATGCGCGGGCGGCCATCGGCGCAGGGCGCTACGGGTCGTTCGCCGATGAGCGGCTCCGTTTGATGCGATCGACGTCGAGTGAGTCAGACACCGAAGATGGTTAACTGCGATATCCTAGAGGTCTAGGTTGACTTGCGTTTGAGTGGCCGTTTCCTGCCCTTGTTCCTTTTGCGATAGCACTTTAAGATACCCGTTTCGCATCAGGATCGCGGTGAAAATACGTTGTTTGGGCAGTTGTCGCCTGAGCGACGAGTCTTCGCGAGAGGGGCGGCAACAGCCATTTGCGGCTCGCATCAAGTGCCAGCGCAAACCGTGGCAGTCTGACGAGGCGGCCGCTAAGGCGCGTCTGCATCGAACCAGTTTCCGGCGGCGCCGGGCTGGCAGCCCCAGGTTGGATGGAGCAGCGGACACGAGCACAAACAGAACTAAAGATCAACATGAACATTCCGCTGTTTCAGTTGTTTGCCCAAGAGGCTCCCAAAGCACCGCCCGCCGGCGAGCCGGGAGGCGGAATCATTCAGCTACTTATCCCCGTGTTCGCGGCGATCGCTCTGTACTACTTCATGATCCTGCGGCCCGAGCGGCGTAAGCAACAAATCGTACAAAATCGGCTTGAGTCCCTGAAGAAGAACGACCGCGTGGTAACGATTGGCGGCATTTATGGCGTGGTCGTGAATGTGAATCGCGAAAGCGACGAAGTGACCTTGAAGATCGACGAAGCGACGAACGCAAAGATGCGCGTCACGATTGGCGCCGTCGCAAGAATCGTCGGCGAGGAATCCGCCGACAAAGCAAACTCCTAGGCGAGGAATTGAACTCCGATGGCCCCGTATTCAACTATTGCCTGGCTCCTAGCGCAGGCGGCTCCGGCCGTCGAAGCCGCTGATAAGGCCGCTGCCGAAGCAGCCAATGACCTCGCCACCGGCGACGCATCGACGTCTATGCTACGGCTGCTGATTGCCATCGGAATCATCGTCGGCTCATTCGTGGCCGGCACGATCATCGCTAACGCTTTGCGGATGCGAGACTACTCCTTCCGCATCGGCGTAGTGCTGTTCACGCTGTTTGCCAGCATCGCCATTGTGTACTTCGGTTGGCCGCCCAAGCGCGGTATCGACTTGAGCGGCGGCGTGGTCCTGGTCTATGAAGTGGATACCCAGGCCAGCAGTTCCGACTGGATGTCCAACACGATTCAGACAATCAATCAGGAAATCAACGCCGGCGGCGGTGAGCAACTGGTTGCCCGGCCGCTGGAGAATAATCGGATTGAGATCGTCGTTCCGGCCGGTGGCAACTCCGACGCAGTACAGACCACAATTGAGAATCTGCGCGAATCGGGCACGATTCTGAATCTCGAAAGCCGGACCGTGAAGGACGGCGGAACGGTACTCTTGTACCGGGCCGATCCCGGTGCGCAGCGACAGCTCGACATGGCCAAACTGATTGCCGCGGTGGGTCGCCGCATCAATCCGGGCGGCGTCAAGGAACTCACAATTCGGCAGTACGGCGCCGAGCAGATCGAAGTCATCATTCCCGAGGTTGACGAGCGCGAAGTCGATCAGATCAAGCGCAAAATCAGCACCAGCGGCGCCCTCATTTTCCGGATGGTCGCCAACCCGACCGACAATCGCGAGTTGATCCGGGCCGCCGAGCGGACGCCCGGCCGCGATGTGATGATCGGCCCCCGCCTGGCAGGTCGCTGGGTGAAGGCAGGTCCCAATGCGCTCGGCTTCCCGCCCGACAAGGCCGTCTATCGCACGACGCCGGACGGCACGCGGCAGATTCTGGTCGCGATCGATCCGTTCAACGTCGACGGCCAGTACATTACTCGGGCCGCGGCCGGCTTCGACCAGCGGGGCGGCAACGCTGTGGACTTCAACTTTGACGCGATTGGCGCGGAGAAATTCCGCAGCCTCACCAGTCGCAACCTGCCGGACGAGTCCGGATTCACACGAAACCTGGGTATCATTCTCGACAATGAGATGATCTCGGCCCCAAACCTGCAGAGCACGATCAGCGGCCAGGGCCAGATCACGGGCGTCGACAAGGACGAGGTCGAAGTGCTCGTGAGCGTACTCAATGCCGGTAGCTTGCCAGCTTCGCTCCGACCGCAGCCAATCAGCCAGCAGCGGATCAGCGCTCAGCTGGGCGAAGACACGATTCGCTCCGGTGCGCGGGCAATGCTGATCTCGACAGCGCTGATTCTGATCTTCATGCTCGTGTATTACCACTTTGCCGGCTTCGTGGCTGACATCGCGGTGGCGCTCAATGTACTGATGACCGTGGCCTTGATGATCATGATCAAGGCGGCGTTCACGCTGCCGGGTCTCGCGGGCCTAGTGCTGACGGTGGGAATGGCCGTCGACGCGAACGTGCTCATTTACGAGCGCATCCGCGAAGAGCTCGAGCGCGGGGCCTCACTGCGGATGGCGATTCGCAACGGTTTCTCCCGTGCAACGGGGACGATTTTGGACTCGAACATCACGACCTTGATCACGGCAATCGTGCTGTATCTAATCGGCACCGACCAGATCAAGGGATTCGCCGTCACGCTGATCCTGGGCCTCTTGGTGAGCATGTTCACGGCCATCTACGTGTCGCGAGTGATTCTGGACATCGTGGAACGCAAGCGGTGGATCGAACGGTTGACTATGATGAAGTTCTTCACCACGCCGAACTTCAGCTTCATTCGCTATTGCATTCCGGCCATCGTCGTTTCGAGCGTGATTGTTGCCGCCGGCCTGGTTGCGATGGTTTCGCGAGGTAAGGAGCTACTGGATATCGACTTTACGGGCGGTTCAAGTGTGCAGATTGAATTCGCTGAAGGGAAAACCCAACCAATCGCGGAGGTTCGCAAGGCCGTTGCCCTGCTACCGGACGTGGCTGTGAGCAGCGTGGGTGAAGCGGGTCATGAGTTCAAGATTGACACGTCCGATCGCGAGATCGCCAACGTGCAGAAGATTTTGAAGGAGACGTTTGGCAGTTCACTGAAAACATACAGCATGTCCCACGGCGAGCTGACGAAGATCGAGTCCGCCACTGAAGCGCCGGCCTCGGGAGAGACGCCGGCAAGCGAGCCGGCTGCCGAGACTTCGACGTCAGAGACACCCGCCGCACCGGCGGCAGAAACGCCGGCAGAGCAACCTCCGGTTGAGCCGGCTCCGGCGGAAGCGCCAGGAGCCGAGGTACCGGCCGAGACACCTGCGCCGCAGCCGGAAGCGTCCTCAGCGAGGAACACTCGCAGGCCTTTCCAGCTTGCCTCGTATCTGCAAGACGAGAAAGCGGCGGAGGCGCCGTCTACGGAAGCTCCCGCAGAAACGCCTGCCGCGGAAGCACCCGCCGAGCAACCGGCAACGGAAAGTCCCGCGGCGGAGACACAGGCATCCGAAACTCCGGCGGCCACGACCGAACCTGCCCCGGCAGACGCGACCAGCTCGGCGTCGGAAGCAGATGCACCGCTCACAGCGCCCGCAGATCTATCGCTTGTCGGCGGCACGCGTGTGGAATTGAAGTTCCCTGAGCCGATCGCGCGCGATCCCCTGGCGGAGCTGGTGCAAGGTCGACTCGATTCACTAGGACTGGGGCAGACGCCATTCCGCCTAGCGAATCCCGGTTACCAGGAAGGAAGCGACGCCCGGTATGACAACTGGGCGCTCGAGAGCTCGCTTAGTGCTGAGGATACGAATAAGCTCATCGATGCGATGGAGGCAGAGTTGGCCGCGACGCCGGTGTTTGCTTCTTCCAGCGAGATCGGCGGCAAAGTAGCCAACGATACGCAGATGATGGCCCTGTATGCCATGCTCGCCAGCATGGTTATGATCGTGCTTTACGTCTGGATCCGGTTCCAGAACCTGTTTTTCGGTCTGGCGGCGGTGGTGGCCCTGGTGCACGACGTGATGATCGCGGTCGCGGCTCTGGCGCTGAGTGCCTACCTCTCGCCCTTCATGGGTGCCTTGCTGGTCGATCCTTTTAAGATCAGCCTGGCCGTGGTAGCCGCTTTACTAACGATCGTCGGTTTCTCAATCAACGACACGATCGTGATCTTCGACCGGATCCGCGAAGTGCGCGGCAAGAGCCCGCGGGTGACGGCCGATATGATTAACCTCAGCATCAACCAGACGTTGTCGCGAACGATCATCACCTCGGGCACGGTATTCATCGCGTGCATCATCCTGTACTTCGTGGGTGGGCCGGGCATTCACGCCTTCGCTTATACGATGGTCATCGGCGTGATCGCCGGTACCTACAGCACGGTGTACATTGCCGCCCCTTTGCTGTTGTGGCTGCAGCCGTCACCGGATCAGCCAGTGTCCAAGCGCGATCTTTCGACTTCGGGTCAGTCGCGCTAGCTTGCCTGACACACAAAGTCCGCGTCGATCATGGCTCCGGGAGGCCGCAGACTCGCTTGGCAGCCTGCTTGGCAAGTTTGACTGATCGCGCAAGTTGTAAGGGTCGGAATTGCGCGCTATGCCGCGCGCCGTCGATCGCTAGCAGCCCTCAAGTTTGCTTAACGAGCGCAGCTGCGCTCGTCGCTGTTGGCGCACGCGTTCGGTAGAAGCCGACCACGACTTTGGTTTTTTTGGCGAACTCGTGCGCGCGGGGCTTCACTCCGCACGGCCGCGCTCCAATAGTTGGATGAAGACTTGAGTAAAACGCTGGGGGCAGCGTGATGAGATTCTGGGTGCGACCAACTTTCGAGGTAGGAAAATGCCCGTCGGTAAAAAACTCGCGGTTGTGCTCTCGGTAGTGATCGTGGGCATCAGCGCGGCGCTCATGTTCAGCAAGGAGAACTCGCCCCTCCGTTTCTGGAGCGGGGCGAGCGACGACCCGTTCGCGCAGCATGTGGAACGGCGAATAGGAGCACCGCCTTGGAATCCGAATGCGCCGCTGACGGCGGCTCCGGCGACGGCCGCGATCTCTCAACCGCAGGTACTGCCGACCGAACCGACGACCTATCAAACCATGCGTCCCGTGGGCACGCTGCTTGCGCCAATCGACGGAATCGTCGATTCGGAACAACCCGCGGAAGCACCTGTTCCCGAGGCCTCACCCAGTTCGTATCAGAGCCCGCACGAATTGCGCCACAGAGTTGAAGACGGCGATACACTGAGGAAGCTCGCACTGCGTTATCTGGGCCGTGCTGATGCTTATCACCGGATTTACGACCTGAACCAGGAAGTGCTGTCGACGCCCGATCTATTGCCGATCGGGGCCGTGCTGCGGATTCCGGCACGTGACAGTCAGCTCACGCGGGTCGAGGACTCGCCAGCGATGATGCCGGTACCGCCCCGGCCGTAAGGCCGTTTGCCAATCCTCGCCAACGGCGTTACAGCGGCGGCTTGCGCATCTGCCAGGTGAATGCCGGATCGATGAGCCGCAGTTCAACGAACTCGGCGATCATGGTTTCCACGTCGACGCTCGGCTCGTTCAGGAGCTGTTGCCCCTGGAGTGTTGTGGACGGCGATTGAAAGAAAAGCGTTTGGCCTTCGATCGGCTGGGACGGCGAAACATCGTGATGTTTGGCAAAGTTTTTATACAGCCGACGAGCCTCGCTATGAAACTTATCGAGCCCGCGGCCCGCGACGATGAAGATCGAGAGCTCCGTTTGAATGTCCGGCTCGACAATGGCCTCACCGATCCGCAGACCCTTGTAGCTCCATTCGGGCGAGATAAGGGCGAGGGCCTTGACGTCCTGTCCCTGTTTACCGACGGCGAGTTCCGGCCAACTCCAGTCGTGTGCGGCCCAGTTGATCGCGAGTGCCGCGCCGAGATGAACGCCCACGATTCCCAAGCGTTCGATGTTCAGTTCACCGGCGTTGTTGCGTTTGACCAAAAAACCTTTCACGGTTTCCAGGTCGCGGGCGACCATCGCCTGGTAATCTTCCAGTCGTAGCTGCTTGACTTCGCCGGCGCTCTCGCCATGGCCGCGCAAGTCGGGCACAATGACAGCGGCCCCGATAAGCTGTAGTCGCCGCGCGAGCCGATCGAGTTCGGTTCGCTTCCCGCCATCGTCGTGGAGCAGGATCACGCAAGCAGCATTCTTTCCACGCTCGCTGGCATAGAATGTGGCTGCAAGCGTCACACCGTCGGTTGTCTTAAGGGAGATGTTCTCTGGTTGCGCAGGCTTGACGTCGTCGTTTGGTGCCTGAGCTATGAGCAATCCCGCGGCGAACAGGGTTGCCGCGGTGCAACATCGCGAGGAATATCGACGAACGAAAGTAAGGGCGGCGGGTGTGAAGCCGCGCGCGGTCCCGCTGGCAGAAGCCATCACGAGGTTACCTCCATAGCGGAGAAGGGTTGGAATGCCAAGCTTAGCCTTCTGCCCCACGTTTGGCCCGACGCGGCACTCTCTTAATCCTAAGTTGCTTGAACCGGCAAGGTCAACGAGTGGCGGCGATTCTTTGACCAGTGATCGCCCCGATGCTAAGATTCACATCCGTCGGTCGGCGGGGAATAATAAGCTTGAAAAGACGCGAATTCATCGATTGCACGCGACGGCCTGGGAGAAGCGACGCGGCCAGTTGGTTGCGGCGGGGCGCAGCGTCGATGAAGATGGACTCCCGGGATGCAGGGATCGATTCTTAGAACAGGTTGATGGCTGCGGTGCAACTCATCGCTCGAATTCGAGAAGCGTGGCCTTCGCGCGCGGCGATCGGCGATTCGCTGTGGGACAGCGAGACGCCGGCGTGGCTGCTGAGCATGATGCTGCACCTAGCAATCCTGGTGGCGATGACCCTGTTCGTCACGACTCGGATTGAGAATGAGCCTCCGCTACGCGTCGAGGCCACCACGGTCGATCCTATCGAACCGCTGGAGAGCAGTGAGGAATTTGCTTACTCGGAGACTCCGCAGGAAGAGATTGGCGCTTCCAGTAGCGGTCAAGGCGAAGCGGACTTCGCGCTTGCGCCGGTGATGTCGCTGGAAGCCACGCCCGGCCAGCTTGAGGTCGATGAGCCGCCGGTGGCGATGGACGACATGGCTCCGATGTTGGAAGAAGTCCGCAGCGCGACCGGCCCGAAATTCACCGAGAACGTGCCGGTGATGGGATCGGCGGGCGTGGGCGCGGTTGGTGCCGGCGGAGCCATCGATCGCCTGACGCAAGAAATCCTGCTCAAGTTAGAAGAGCGCCCCACGCTTGTCGTCTGGCTATTCGATCAATCGGGCAGCCTGGCCAAGCAACGGTCAGAAATCGCGAAACGCTTCGGCCGGATCTATGACGAATTGGGGGTGATCGAAGCGAGCCAGAACGAGGCCTTCGCCAGGCATGAGGACAAACCGCTGCTCACGTCGATCGTGGCCTTCGGCCAGAACGTCACGTTTCTGACTCCCAAGCCTACTGACGACATCGACGAGATCAGGGCAGCGGTCGGCGCGGTCGAGAATGACGACAGCGGCATCGAACGTACTTTCGGCGCGGTCGCTCAGGTGATCGATCGCTACCGGCCGTTGCGCACGCGCGAACCGCGCCGCAACGTGATGCTGGTGCTGTTTACCGACGAGTCGGGCGACGATGAAAACGAACTGGACCGGACGGTGCAAATCGCCCGGCGGCTGGAGATTCCGGTGTACTGCGTGGGCGTCCCGGCGCCTTTCGGGCGGCGGGAGGTGGCGCTGAAGTACGTCGATCCCGATCCGAAATACGATCAATCGCCGCAGTGGATTCTCGTGCGGCAGGGCCCCGAGTCGTATCTGCCGGAACTGGTGAAGATCGGCGATGAAACCGAGGAAGCGTTGGATTCGGGATTTGGCCCCTACAGCCTGACGCGATTGTGCTACGAAACCGGCGGGCTGTACTTTGCTGTGCATCCAAATCGTAAGGTTGGGAAGAGCGTCAGCCGCAATGAAACCGCCCTGCTTAGCGCGCGGTTGAGCCATTTTTTCGAACCGCAGCGGATGCTGGCCTATCGGCCGGACTATGTGCCGATTAAGGAGTATCAGCGGCTGCTGAAAGACAACAAGGCTCGCGAAGCGCTCGTGACGGCCGCCGAGATGTCGTGGATCACGCCCCTGGATCGACCCACGCTCGAGTTTCCAAAGGTGAACGACGCCGAGTTGGCGGGGCGACTGTCGCGCGCTCAACAGTCGGCGGCAGTGCTGGAGCCGAAGATCAGCCGGTTGTACGAGACGCTCTCGCAAGGTGTGAAAGACCGCCCCAAGCTGACCGTGCCGCGGTGGCAGGCGGGATTCGATCTCTCGATGGGACGCGTGCTGGCGCTTAAGGTTCGCACCGAGGGCTACAACGCCATGCTGGCCAAGGCCAAACAAGGCATCCGCTTTGCCGATGCCAAGAACGACACCTGGGAACTCGTGCGTGACGATGAGATCAGCGTTGGCAGTGTGCTGGAGAAGCAGGCCGCCGAGGCGAAGCAGTATCTCGAGCGGGTGCGGATGGAACATCCCGACACACCCTGGGCGCTGATCGCTGAGCAGGAGCTTTCCGTTCCGCTGGGTTGGAAATGGCGAGAAAAGTACACTGGCGTGAACGAACCGCGCCAGACTCCAGCGGTGATTCCACGCCCCGAGCCAGCTCCGACACCGCCTCCGAAGCGACCACCGCCGAAGTTGTGAGCCGCTCTGGCGGCCTTTCTTGAGCATGCGCGGGGCGCATCGTGCCCACCATTTGCACTTGAGATAAACAGCCCGGGGGATGCAAGTCGCTAGTTTTGCACGGCAGTGCTGTCGTTTGCGAAGTCGACCGTCGAATCGTGTGCGTAAAAGTGGTGCGCGATCTGACGAGCGAGGTAGGCGACGAACTTGCGGCGGAAGTGAGCTTCCTGGCTGTCGCTGGCCGGAATCGGTGCGGTCGGCGGATAAATCGCCTGCGGCAGATTCTTTTCGAACGCCGGCTCGCGACCGGCGTCGACATCGTATACCAGAAGACGAATGTTTGCCTTGCCTTGATACAACGTCTGACCGTGGAAGAGCGTGAAATCCTCGAGATCGATGCCCACCACCATTTCGGCGTTCAAGGCCTTGCCGATCTCAGGATACTCTTCCCAGTTGTTTTCGTCGGCCCACTCGAAAACCTCACGTTGGTCGATGAGCCGGATCTTGGAGATTTCCTTCTCCAGCAGCAGGCTTACCTGCTTGGCCAGGTCGCGCGAGACGCTCGAATCGCGAAAGTGCAGCGAAGTGACGGGCCGGCAAACGACGGCAACCCGTTTGTTCTTCAAACCATTGAACTCGGCGGTCGTGTTCTGACCGGAGACGACGTACATGCCAGTTGCGATCAGGTTGCAGCCCGTCGCAATCAGTAGCGGCGTCACGATGAAGAACACACCCGACACCAGGCCGAGCCACTTCTGCTTGCGATCCATCGCAAATCCTCGCAGTTTCTTCGACTCCAGTCACACCGGAGACGACACGTGAGGGGCATCCATCGCCCTTGAACTATTTCGTATGCTCGCCTCGTCAGCGAGCGGCCAACCTGTATATCCATTCCGCGACGACCAGCAGCGCCAGCGCGACGCCCCCAATGGCGAGCGTCGTTTCACCAGGTTGCCAGGCGAGTCGCTTACCTTGCACGGCCACAATCACGGCAATGAGTCCCACGACCAGCGCCACTAGCGCCAACAGCGTGCCCGAGGCGTGCGTTCTAGCGGCGTCTGCCAGCCGGCCATGCGTGGCCAGCGACCAGGACGTCGTCATCCCACAAGCCGGGCAAGGCAGGCCTGCCACAACCGTCAACGTACAAGGAGGTAATCCGAGTTGCTCGTGCGTGCCTCTGCCGCGCGGGTCGGGGCTGAGCACACTGGCGATGGCCAGAGCTCCCAGCAGTCCGAGTCCCATCAACGCCGCCAAATAACGTGTGCGGCGGGAGAGTTCGGCCGATCTGTTTCCCGAGGACAAAGTCACGCTAATTACTGAAAGGAGGCGGAGCATAGCGAGCCCAGCGGCGGCCTGCAAGGCCGATTTCAACCATGCTCCTAAGGTTCATGGGACCGAACAATCAACCGGTTTGCCGGGCCAACTGGTCGGCCTCGTTCTGAGTAATACGAACTCGCTCGATTGCAGTCGCTTTGCCGGTTTCAGGATCGACGTCGACTAGAGTCGCTAGCAGGCGGACATCTCCCTGGGCGACTTCGAAATGCGTAGGATTGAATGTCAGCGTGGCTTCGAGCACGCGATCGACACGGCGTCCCAGCACACTGTCAAACGGTCCGGTCATTCCGACGTCGCATTGAAACGCAGTCCCGCCGGGCAAAATCGCTTCGTCGGCCGTGGGCACGTGCGTATGGGTGCCCAGCACGGCGCTGGTGCGACCGTCAAGATAGCGGCCCATGAGCTGTTTATCGCTGGTGGCTTCGGCATGAAAGTCGACCAGGATTACTTTCACGTGGCTGGGGATCTGGGCCAGCACACGATCAGCCGCTGTCCAGGGGCAGTCTACCGGCCGCATGAAGACACGTCCCAGCAGGCTGATCACGGCCACTTCGACGCCATTGCGCGCTCGCACCACGGCGAAGTCCCGACCCGGTGCGGTCGCCGGAAAGTTGGCGGGTTTGACTATGTTCGGCTGTGACTCGAGAACCGAAGAGATCTCGCGGCGACGATAGATGTGATCGCCCAGCGTGATGCAATCGACTCCCGCGGCGATTAGCTCCTGGTAGTTGGCCGGTGTGAGACCCGAGCCGCCGGCGCAGTTTTCGGCATTGGCCACAACCAGATCGATGCCGCGCGTGGCCACCAAACCGCGCACGCAGCGCACAACGATCTGGCGTCCCGGCTTTCCGACGATGTCTCCAATCAACAGCAGACGCACGCGGCAACTAACCTCTGGTTTGAAATGTGTTTACTCAACGGGCCATTTCGGTGATCCGCGTTTCACGGAGCACGGTGACCTTGATCTCTCCAGGATACGTGAGCCGCTCCTCGAAAGCGCGGGCAATGTCCCGGCAAATCTTGGCAGCCGAAGCGTCGGTCGTATCCTTGGCGCTTACTAGCACGCGCAGTTCGCGGCCGGCCTGGATGGCAAAGGCCTGGTCGACGCCCGAGAAACTGGTGGCAATCTGCTCGAGTTCTTCCATCCGTTTGATGTAGCGTTCGAGCGTTTCGCGGCGAGCGCCCGGCCGCGAGGCACTGCACGCATCGGCGGCGGCGACCAGCACCGTGTAGGGATGATCCACGCGAATGTCGTCGTGGTGGCCGAGCGCGGCATGCACCACCTCGGGCCCCTCGCCATAGCGCTTGAGCAGTTCGGCGCCGATCTTGGGATGGCCACCTTCGGCCTCGTGATCGGCGGCCTTGCCAATGTCGTGCAGCAATCCACAACGGCGGGCGAGCCGGGCGTCGAGCCCCATCTCCTCAGCCAGCATGCCGGTGATGAACGCCACCTCAATCGAATGGCGAAGTACGTTTTGGCTGTAGCTCGTGCGGAAACGGAGCCGGCCCAGCAGATGGATAATCTTGGGGTGCAGCCCCGGCACGTTGGCTTCCTGAGCTGCTTCTTCGCCGCGCTTTTGAATGTGCTGCTCGATCTCGGCCTGGGTCTCGGTAACGATCTCTTCGATGCGCGCGGGGTGAATTCGCCCGTCGGCAATCAGCTTGTTGAGCGCCATCCGGGCAACTTCGCGACGGACGGTATCGAAGCCGCTGACGATTACCACGCCGGGCGTGTCGTCGATGATCACGTCGACGCCGGTGGCCTTCTCGAAAGCCCGAATGTTGCGACCCTCGCGGCCGATGATGCGCCCTTTCATCTCGTCGCTGGGGATGTCGACGGTGCTGGTCGTGGTCTCGGCGGTATGAGCCGCGGCATAACGCTGGATGGTGGTGAGTAGCACGTCGCGACTCTTGGCCTCGACGACCTCGGCCATGCGGCGCTCATGCTTGAGGATCAAGGCGCCGGCCTCGTGCTGAAGCTCGTTTTCAAGCATCTCCATCAGCCGGCGAGTGGCTTCTTCGCGGCTCAGTCCGCTCAGCGAGTGGAGCGTCTGCCGCTGGAGATCCAGTGCACTGACCAGTTCCTCGTTGCGGCGATTGGTCTCCTCGATCCGTTCGGCCAGCTTGCGCTGGGTCGTTTCCACCATTTTCTCCTGCCTACGGAGCTGTTCAATCTGTTGTTCGGTGGCGTCCTGACGTTTGTCGAGGAGACGTTCGCGTTCGTGCAGCTCCTGGCGGAGACGGCTAAGTTCGCGTTCGCCTTCGGCACGCTGCTGAATCGCGATTTCTTTGATCTCGAGTTCGGCTTCCTTGCGGCGGGCGGCACTCTCGCGATCGGCCTGGGCCACGATCTCGCGGGCTTCGGTCTCGGCATCGCGGCGGCGAAGCCGATCAACGAACTTAGTGATGAAGAAGGTCAGCGCAACCGCGCCGGCGATTGTCAGGACGGTGACTAACGAAATGGTTTCGCCCACGGTTGGTCCCTCATACCCGAATGCGGGCAAGAGCCAACGAGTCGCCTAAGACCCGCCGTACCGAAATGCACAAGCGCAGGCCGAAGCTACTTTCGGGGAGAAGCGGACGCGGAGCGTAGGCAACCGGCGGTTGCGCTACCGACGCGAAGACCTGGCGCGCGGATCAGGGAGAGGGTACCTGGCGATAAGGACTGGACGAAGACGCGTATATCCCAATGCGCGCCGAAGTGCGCGCAGCAGGGCCTGGGTCGAAAGAGGATGGGAATCTAGTTCGAAAGCCTCGCCGAGAATTGGCTCTGCCGCCGGCGAACTCTCCCGTAAAACTCGATCCATGTTGATCCAGCATCGCGAGGTTTCCTGCATCGAACCGGTTCGATTTGCGCGTCGTCGGTCGGCCCCCAGCCAATTCGTGGCCTCGGACCGCAGGAAATAAGTCGTCCCCGAAAAAGCGCCAAGGACCCATCGCAAAATAGCTAGCAAGTACATCGTGGTTGCGAACTCCCGCAAGACGCTGGTCTTGTCACCCGCTACGATCGTCGTCTCTCTAATCGCTTGTCATCTCACTAATCGCTGCGTGCCAAGGATCCGGCCGCAACTCCCCTCCGGTGATTACTCGGAGGCTGTCTAAATTGTGTTGTAAATTGCCAGTCTCACGCGAACTTTAAGATCGAGCGCAGACAGAAAGACGGCGCCAGTCGCCGAATGACTTCTGCGACCGGAGACAATCTCGCCCAGAGCTACCCGGAGTGTTCCATGAGACTAACCCCCTCATAGTATCACACCGGCCCCACGCTGCAACCAATTTCTAGTCAAACAATTCGAAACTAAGCCCATCCGCCATCGGGATTTAGGTGCTCTGCGGCCCAACCGGATTGGCGAAGGGGGGCAATTCTGCTGCGAGCGGCGCGATTATACGATGGAAAGCGCCCAAGGTGGGCTTTGCTTCGTCTGCTGCCCGAGCTTGGATGATTGAGATGCCCGAACCGTCGCCACTCGAACAACTGCTGACCTCTGCCTGGCAGCGCGGCATTGCCGGTGCAGAGCGCGTGCTCGTCGCCGTTTCCGGTGGTCCGGACAGTGTCGCGCTGTTGCGAGCGCTGGTGTGCCTTTCGCCTGATGGCGGACGACACTTTGCGGTCGCGCACTTCAATCACGGATGGCGTGGAGGCGCATCGGATGCCGACGAGCGGTTCGTCGTCGAACTCGCCGAGTCGCTCGGACTGGAGTGCCATGTGGATCGACAGCCGCGAGAAGCAAGCTCGACGCCGGATGGGCTGGAAGCGGCGGCGCGCGATGCACGCTATAAGTTCTTGACGCTGACGGCCGAGCGACTAGGGATTCGCTACGTCGCCACGGGTCACACGGCCGACGACCAGGCCGAAACGATCCTGCATCACATTCTGAGAGGTACCAGCATCTCCGGACTTTCGGGCATGTCGCGATTGCGGCTGTTAAGTCCAGCGGTGACGCTGGTTCGGCCACTGCTGGAGGTGAGCCGCGCTGACGTGCTCACGTATCTGGCCACGCTGGGTCAAGAATGGCGCGAGGATGTCACGAACGCCGATCGAGCACTGACCAGGAACCGAATCCGGCACGAGCTGTTGCCGCTGTTGGCGAGCGACTATGCGCCGGGCGTAGTTGATTCCCTTTTACGATTGGGGCAAGTCGCCAGTCAGGTGCAGGCGATGATCGGTCCGCTGGCGACCGAACTGCTCGATCGTGCCAAGTACTCATGCAGCGAGAGTGAGCTGGTGCTCGATTGTGACGTCTTACACGCGAAGCCTATTCACCTGGTGCGCGAGATGCTAGTTGAAGCCTGGCGGCGACAGCAGTGGCGCCGACAGGCGATGGGGCTGCGCGAGTGGCAACAACTAGCGGAGTTCGCTATGAGCGCCAACTCTAAGCAACCGCCGATCATGCTGCCGGGGACGATTCGGGCGGTGCGCACGGGGAGCGTGCTGACATTGACGCGAGCATAGACGGAATTCGCCATGCTTGGCCAAAAAGCCGAACATCGCACCCAGCACATCGGTCCCCGTTGTCACGCCTGGTCGGCGCGCGAATCTTTGTAGATTGCCTCGGCGGCCGAAGGCTCGTGCGAGGTCTCGCGTTCGACACCGCCCGGTCCGATCTCGACCAGCTTGTAACCGCCGATGGCGCGGAAGTAGATCAAGAGCAGCAAGTAGCCGACGGCCATCGCGGCGGGGATGGCGGCCGTGATCTGAAGTGCGCGGGCCTTGCCATAGGTTTCCGCTGCACGAACGTCGGGATAGATAGGATTGTTCGGCTCGAGTTTGGCTACGGTAGCGCCATCCAGCCCACGTACTGGCGAGAAGAACAGGAAGCGATTCTCTTGCTCCGAGGCGACTTGTTTGTAAGCTGCTGGGCTCAGTTCCTCCAGCTTGCGAACTGTGTTGACGTCCTGCGTGTAGCCGATGCCCGGGCCACCCAGTACACCGGCCGAAAGCATGCCGATGCCGCCCATGGCTCCCATCGCCAGCGCCCCGCCCTTGGGGAAACGTTCGCCGACGACCCCGAGCATTGTGGGCCAGAGGAAGGTCTTACCGATGCCGTAAACTGTGGCCGCGACGAGGATCAGGCCCACGCTGGTGGAACTGGCCAACACACTACCCATCATGAACAGACCGATAGCGCCGAGCACGGCGCTCACGAACAGCAGGCCGAGCGGGTTGATTCGTTCGACAATCGGACCGGCAAAGAACCGGAGCACGAACATCAGGCCGGCCGTGTAGACGAGCAGCAGCACACCGTTCGTAATGAAGCCGCTCATGATATTCGCGATCCAGCTATCAGTGCCAAGTTCCACGTAACCGACCATTGCGTGCAGGATCAACAGGAAAATAAGGACTGGTGCGGCGAACTCGGCCAGCATTTCGCTGAACTTCACGCCCGCGGCACGAGCTTCTGAGACGGGGAACTTCTCCTTCAGAACAATGACGCCGTACCAGAGCGTGGGAATCAGGAAGAACAGCATGGGGATTTCCCAGCGCAGCTTCGTGATAACTCCCTTGTCGCCGACAAAGCAATAGGCCAAGAGTCCGCCCAGGATCAGTCCACCCGGCCAACCGGCATGCAGGATGTTGAGGTAGTGTGTTTTCTGCTTGGGATACAACGTGGCGACGAGTGGATTGATGGCAGCTTCGCACATGCCATTCGCTAGCGAGAACATGAACATGCCCCAGTACAGACATTGATAAGTCGCCGCCTTGCCGGAACTCTCGAAGACGGGAGTGGCGGCGAGCGTCAGAGCGGCAGAGCCAACATGCAAGAGAAACGCACCGATCAAGATCGCCTTATAACCGATGCGGTCGGCGAACAGGCTGAATCCAATGATGGTGAAGGCCATGCCTGTGAGACCACCACCGGTAATCTGGCCAAGCTCGGTTTGCGTGAACCCGAAGGCAGCGGCCCATTCACCTAGCACGTCGCTTCGGACGGCGAAGCCCATACCAGCGGCGATCAGCGTCAAGAAGCTGGCCCAAAAGATTTTGCCCGTCGACTGCATGCCTGGTTCTCCGGCTAGTGAATCCGCGCGTATGGGGTGGGAATTTTTCGCCGAGCACGCGCGTGAGGTTCCGCCTGCGCGTGCCTGCACGGCGACGATAGCTTTGTGAGTATACAGGCGGCGGGGGCCAAGTAAACGGACGCAGTTCTGAGATTTGGGGTAATTTACGGCGACCTCAAATGGGTGATCCGCACGATCCACCGGCTAAACCTCACTTGCCTAGTTTCGCACAATTGGAAGACCGTTCAAACTTGCATTGACGGCCCCTTGGAGCGGCTCCTACTATGGCCGCCCCTCATTCTGGCCGGCCCCCTGCGCAGACCGTGACGATGCCGCAACTTAACTCCAGACGCGCCCTCTGGATCTCGATCCTGGCGATCGCGCTATGCGCGCGTCTGGGCGCTGGAGTGTGGTGGCAGCAGCGACTTGGCGAGCAGCGGTTCTTCTTCGGTGACAGCGACGGCTATTGGGAGCTCGCGCGCACGATCGCGGCGGGGGACCCTTACGAGTATCGCTCGCCCGAGCTGCGCGTGTTTCGTACTCCGGGATATCCGATGCTGCTCTCGAGCGTGTTCCTGATTTATGGAAACCAACCGCCAGTGCTGGCGGCGCGCGTGCTGGGTGCAATCCTGGGAACCGTGGCTGTGGGCCTTGCCGGCTGGTGGGCGACGTTACTCTTCGACGTGCGTGCGGGAGTGATTGCCGGCGCCATCACGGCGTTCTATCCCGGCGCGATTGCACTGAGCATCTTCGTGCTGAGCGAAGCGCCGTTCGTACCGCTGATGCTGTTACATCTCACGCTGTGGACAGCGGCCTGGCAAGCAGAACCTCGGAACGAGCGACTTGCGCTGGCGGTTCTGGGAGGACTGGTAGCCGCGGCGGCCGTGTTGATGCGGCCAAGCTGGTTGCTGTTCACACCCTTCGCTGTCGGAGCGGGTCTGCTCGTCGCGTGCGATCGGACGCGGCAGCTTGCGATTGGCGGCGCGATGCTCGCGGCGCTAGCCGTCGGAATGATTCCGTGGTGGTACTACACGCATCAGATTACCGGCCGGTTCGTGCCGACTACGTTGCAAGTCGGCGCGAGCCTGTACGACGGTTTGCATGAGGGCGCGACCGGCGAAAGCGACATGCGGTTCGTGCCCGAGTTGACGGCGCGCGAGCGTGCCGAAGGCGGTCCGAACAGCCCGGACATTTTTGAAGTGCGAGTTGACCGGCGAATGTGGGACGAATCGATCGCCTGGGCAAAGCAGCATCCTGCCGAGACTCTGCGACTCGCGGGAGTGAAGCTCCTCAGGATGTGGAACTTCTGGCCGAACGAACCGGCATTTCGCGGCTGGGGGATGCGACTTGTGCTGTTGGCCACCTACCTGCCGCTGGTGGTGCTGGGGATCGTTGGTGCATGGCGGTACACGCGGCGCGGCCAGCCGTATGCGCTGGCGTGGCTGCCGGCAGTTTATCTGTCGCTATTACACGTGGTGTTCGTAAGTTCGATTCGCTATCGCGAATCGGCAATGATCGCACTCACGGTGCTGGCGGCGGGATTGATTGCAAACGTGAAAACCAGGACACAGGAATAGAAACCATTATCTGCAGAAGTATCAACCTCTGCTGGTTCCTTTTCAAATGGGCCGCGATCCTGGGGATCGTGGTGCTGATCACTGCTGCGCCGTTCTGCTATCGCGAAGTATTCTATCGCGTGGAAGAAGAGTTGCGAGTGCGCGTCGAGGCGACACTCGCCAAGCGGCTGCCGCATCTCGACGTGCGGATTCAGGCGGCCCATCTGGCCGCCGACGGCATTGAGGTACGCGGCCTGTCGATTTCGGAGCCAGGCGCGGCCGGACCGCAGCGAGAACTCGCGCATTTTGAGATGGTATTCCTGGGCTGCGAAACAAGTCCCCAGGAACTTATCTCCGGAGAGCCGTTGATTACGTCGATCAAGATCAGCCGGCCTGTGTTCCGCGCCACGCGGCGCTCGGACGACACATACAGCATCTCGAAGCTGTTGCCGTTGCCCAAACCGGTGGGACCACCTCCTACCGTGACGGTTGAAAGCGGAACGATCGAGATTTTCGATCCGCTTAAGAACCCTTCGAGCATGTTGGTACTCCGCGAACTTCATTTGGTAATCAAGCCCGTACCACGCGGGGGCGACACGTGGCCGCACTTCGAGTTTCAGGGCTACGTGATGGCCGATCATTTGCGTCGCCTGGAATGGACCGGCACGCTTGATCCGAACTCGAAGCAGTGGACGGCAGCGGGCGAAGCCCTAGGGCTGGATATTTCGCCCGAGTTGCGAAGTGCGCTACCAGCACCGCTGGCCGATCAGTTGGAGCTGCTGGCTGGGCTGCGGGCACCGGCGGATCTGAAATTCAGCGTCAGTCGGAATGGCGAAGAAACGCCACGTTTTTCGGTCGACGGCCAGGTCGCACGCGGGCGGCTTGAGGATCAGCGGCTCCCCTACCCTTTGACGGATATCAACGGTCACGTTCACTTTGACAACGACGGGGTTCGGCTGAGCAACGTCACGGCGCGCGACGGACAGACTTATTGGATCCTGAACCGATTCGAATTGAAGGGGTTCGGCAAGAACTCGCCTTTTGTGCTCGAAGGTGGCGGACAGCAGGTGCACCTCGACAACAAGTGGGTGCCAGCCATTCCCGAGAAGTGGCGAAAATACTGGTTCTACCACGAGCCGGTCGGAGACGTGGACGTGACCTGTCGGGTTCGCTACGACGGTGAACGGTTCGACGACAACGATACGAGCATTGACGTTGTAAGCCGCAACAATGTCTCGTTTAGTTTTGACAAGTTTCCGTATCGCCTGGATCGCGCCCGCGGCGTCCTGAAGGTGCGTGGGAAGGATCTGAACCTGTCGGCGCTTGCCTTTGCGGGGCCGCAACCGGTGTCAATCGCCGGCAACTTCCGCAACCCAGGGCCCCACTTCACGGGGAGCATTGACATTTCCGGCGAGAAGCTGCCGATTGATGCCAAGCTGTTCGCGGCGGTGCTCAACCCCAAGGCGCATCAGACGCTCGTCGATCTGAACCCGGCCGGCACGCTGAATCTCAATGCCCGGCTGTGGAGAGATGACCCGCGGGTGCCGGGAATGCGGCAGGAGATCAGGGTCGCGTTCGACGCCGCGAGCCATGCTTCGGTAACGTACAACAAATTTCCGTATCCAATCTCCAACGTGCAGGGAGAACTGCTGCTGCGCGACGGCGTATGGTCGTTCGAGAATCTGGTAGGAAGCAATCGCAGCGGGGTGATGCGCCTGTCGGGGTTCGTGTCCTCGGTGCCCGGTACGGAACCAATGCGTCTCAGCATTCATGGACAGCAGATCGAACTCACCGAAGAGCTGCGCGCAGCGCTCAAGCCCGGCGAGCAGCGACTCTGGGATGCGCTACGGCCGCATGGGTATGTCGACGCAGAGGTGAAAGTTCGAATTACCCAACCGGGACAGCCGCCGAGCATCTGGATGCTAGCAACGCCGAAGGACGATGCCACGAGCATTGGAACCTCAATTGAACCGGTCGCGTTTCCGTACCGCATGCGGCTGTTGGGCGGTCAGGTGGAATACCAGGATGGTCACGCGACGCTGCACCAGATGCGAGCGGTGCATCGCAACACGGAAATCAGAACGGGCGGACACTGCGATATCCAGCCACAAGGCGGCTGGGAGCTGCGATTGGAGGATCTCCGCGTCGATCGCATTCGCTTGCAGGGCGAGGATCACGAACTCGTGGCCGCCCTACCGGAGGGTTTGCGGCGCGGGATCGCGGAACTGAAGCCGACGGGACTGATAAATCTGCATGGCGCGGTAACGGTCGCCAAGGGGCAGCCTCAGGTTCCGCTGTACGTGGGTTGGCACGTGGACCTCTTCATGCACCAGGGGAGCCTGCAAGCTGGACCACGACTCGACAATGTATTCGGCCGGGTAAACCTCCGTGGCGCGGCGAGCGGAAATCAGTTTTCGAGCCACGGCGAATTGTTCGTCGATAGTGTAACCTACAAGAACTTTCAGTTTACTGACGTTTCCGGACCGCTGTGGTTCGATAACGCGAACGTGTTTCTAGGCGCGCTCGGCCCGCAGGCCGCGGCGAGCGCAGCAGCGCCGCGGCACGTTTCCGCCAAGCTGTTAGGAGGCACGTTACTAGGCGACTGCCACGTGCAGCTCGGCGCAGTGCCTCGCTATCGGTTGACGGCAAACTTGCAGCAGGCCGATTTGGCACAGTTCGCACGCGAGAATCTGCCCGGCAATCAACGGCTGCACGGCAAGGTGGCGGCGAACGTCGAACTGCGCGGGACACCCGGTCCGCGAAACCTGTCAGGCGGGGGAACGATTCAGTTCTCCGAAGCCGACATCTACGACTTGCCGGTCATGGTCTCGTTGCTGAAGATCATTCGGGCCAAGACGCCCGACTCCACCGCGTTTACCAATGGCGAGGTGAGCTTTGAAATCCAGCAGGGGGAACACATCATCCTGCGACAAATTCACCTTGATGGCGACGCGATCAACCTGACAGGTAACGGTGAACTGACGCTCGACGGCCAAACCAATCCGCTTCGCATGGAGCTGCATACCTCGGGTGGACGCGGCGGCATTCCGCTGGTGTCGGGGATGCTCAGCGAGGCGGGGAAGCAGATCCTGATGATTCACGTCGGCGGCACGCTGACACATCCTGAAATGCGAACGGAGCCTTTCCCGGTGGCGAATCAGGCCCTGCAACAGTTGCAGGCCAGTCCGGAGCAGCCGAGCGCGGCACAGGCGGGCGGGTTCTGGAAGTCGCTGGGGGGGAAGTGAAACAACGGCCTGGCGGACTTGTCAGGCTGCAGGTAAGCGGGTTTGCCGGAACCGCCGGAAGCTCCTAGAATACGTCGCTTTCTACGTCACGATTTGAGTTGCGAAAGGCCGTGTTCAACGTCATGCGATTCACCAAGATGCACGGCATCGGCAACGACTACGTCTATGTCGATTGCTTTCGCGAGAGGTTCCCCAGTCAGGTGGTCGAGGTCGTCCAGCGGATGAGCGACCGGCATTTTGGCGTCGGCGGCGACGGCGTAATCTTCATCTGTCCGTCGGAGAAGGCGGACGCGCGGATGCGGATGTTCAATGCCGACGGGTCGGAATCCGAAATGTGCGGCAACGGCGTGCGCTGTGTGGCCAAGTACGTGTTCGACCACGGGATCGCCCAGCGGGAACAATTGAAGATTGAAACTGGCGTTGGCGTCCTCGAGCTGGCACTGGAAACGAGCGGTGGCAAAGTCTCGCGAGTGCGGGTCGACATGGGACCTCCGATCCTTGTGCCAGATAAGATTCCCGTTGCGCTGCCGGGGTTCAGCGAGAGCAAAGTCGTTGACGTGCCGATTGCCCCGTTTGTTAAGCTCGACGATGCGGATGGCTGGATCGCGGCGAGCGGGCTCGATCCGCGGATGACATGCGTCTCGATGGGTAATCCGCACGTGACGCTGTATTGCCATGACACGACCAAAGTGCCGCTCGAGCGTGTGGGGCCGGTGCTCGAAACGCTGCCGATCTTTCCGAGGCGAATCAACGTGCACTTCGTATCAGTCGCCAGCGCAGGCGAAGTGACGATGCGAACCTGGGAACGCGGCACCGGCATCACGCTCGCCTGCGGAACGGGCGCGAGCGCCGTTTGTGTTTCCGGCGTGCTTACGGGTCGCACGGGAAACAAGATTCTGGCGCACCTGCCGGGGGGCGACTTGCAGCTCGAGTGGGACGGCGCGGGAAGCGTGTTCATGACCGGCGGCGCGACCGAAGTATTCAGCGGTGAGTGGCAGAGATAGAGTTGGATAGTAGTAAAACGCCGAAAGGAGTCACGCCGAATGGCCAAGGGACGCAAACGCCGCAGGCGGAAGCAATCGAACAAGCTGGCGATCGGCCTGGGGGGGCTGCTGGCTTCGGCGACCGTTCGCACTTGGATGTCGACGCTCGATTACAAGGTATCGTTTTACGATCCGGCGGTGGACCCGGTCGACTACCGCTGCGACGGTCGAAAGATTTATATCTTCTGGCACGAGTACATTCTGTTTCCATTGCACATGCGAGGCTACGCCGATCTGGCGATGCTGCTGAGCCGGCACCGAGACGCTGACATCCTGCTGGAAGTCGCCAGGCACATGGGCTTCAACTGCGTGCGCGGGTCGTCGGGCGGCGGAGGAGCAGCGGCGCTGCGCGAGCTGGAACGTAAAGCCGAGTCGATGCACCTGGCGATTACCCCGGACGGTCCACGCGGCCCACGACGTGTGCTCGCCCAAGGGCCGATCTACTTGTCGTCCAAGCTGGGTCTCCCGATCGTCGCAATGGGCTTCGGCTACAGCAATCCCTGGCGGCTGGGAAGCTGGGATCGCTTCGCGATTCCGAAACCGTACTCGCGAGCGCGGGCGGTGGTTAGCCCGGCGATGACGATCCCGGTCGACCTCGATCGCGACGGCGTGGAGCATTATCGCTTGCAGGTCGAGTCGATGCTCAATCGGCTGACACTCGAAGCCGAAGCCTGGGCCGACGCTGGAACGCAGAAGGTTGGCGAGGCGGTTCCGCTGCGGCTACCGGCGTTTGCCCGGCGCGCGAACGCCGATGAGCGCGACGCGAGGCTGCATCGCAAAGCGGGGTAATCTCACTCCAAAGTGTGGATGTACCGTGCATCCTGTGCGCCCACTTCAGGCATCGCTATACTAGCGCACAGGAGTTCACCGTGCCGCGAGTATGCGTGCGACTGGCCTCCGTCAGAATGGATTGCCCCCCACACGCGGAAGCCAAGACAAATGGCCTCGTACGACGAATCCGACGATCTCTATAACACGGCTTCGCCCGAACCCCAGCAGGATGCCGAGCGGGTGCTTTCCGTGGGTGAGCTGACGGGTCAGATCAAGCAGACGCTGGAAGGCAGCTTTGGCCGCGTGTGGGTGAGCGGCGAGATCTCAAACTTCTCGCGTCCCTCGTCGGGACATTGCTACCTGACGCTGAAGGACGACAGCGCACAAATTCGCGCCGTGATCTGGCGCAACGCGGCGAAGGCCGCCCGATTCGACCTGCACGATGGGCTGGAAGTCATCTGCCAAGGCTACCTCGACGTGTACGCCCCGCGCGGCAGTTACCAGCTCGTGATTCAAAAGATCGAGCCGAAGGGACTGGGCTCGCTGGAACGTGCGCTCAGGCTGCTGCGCGAGAAGCTCGCGGCAGAAGGCTTGTTCTCGCCGGGGCGAAAACGCCCTCTACCCCGCTTTCCCAAGCGGATTGCCTTCGTAACGAGTCCAACTGGCGCGGCGGTGCGCGACTTTTTGGAAATACTTCGCCGCAGGTGGCGAGATGTGCACGTGCTGATCGTGCCGGTCCGTGTGCAGGGAGACGGCGCAGCGGCCGAGATCGCTGCGGGCATCGAACTGGTAAACCGGCTTGCGCAGCAGGTGGACGTGCTGGTTGTGGGGCGCGGTGGCGGAAGCTTGGAAGACTTGTGGGCGTTCAATGAAGAGATCGTCGTCCGCGCGATTCATGCTTCGCGAATTCCGGTCGTGTCGGCCGTGGGACACGAGATCGATATCACACTGTCGGACCTGGTGGCCGACGTGCGAGCACTGACGCCCAGCGAGGCGGCAGAGCGAGTGGTGCCGGCGATGGATGAGCTGCGTGAGTTTTTGGATCGGCAACAGTCGCGGCTGGCAGCGGCACTGCGCGGCCGCTTCCAACTTGCGCGGACGCGAGTCGACGGTCTCGCCGGCTGCCGCGTGTTTCGCCGTCCGCTGGAGCGTGTACAACTGCTAGGTCAGCGGCTCGATGAACTGCACGCTCGCGCCGGCCGGGCCATGACGCGCCGCCTTGAGCGGGCGACTTCGGCGGTTGAAGCGAAGGCCGTGCAGCTCGAATCGCTGAGCCCACTAGGCGTGCTGGCGCGCGGCTATAGCCTGACGACGCGCACGGCCGATGGCGGACTGGTTCGCAGCGCGCGCGACGTGGCGTCCGGCGAATTAGTGCGCACCCGCCTGGCCGACGGGGAAATCACAAGTCGAGTTGAAGTCGCCGATACCACGGGCGGCAAATCGCGAAAGGTGACCGATCTATGAGTGAGGCGGCTGGAGAGACACAAGGTGCCGGCGCGCAGCCGACTTTCGAAGAAGCACTCTCACGATTGGAAACAATTGTCGCCGCGCTCGAGGAAGGCCAGGTTCCGCTGGCCGAGTCGCTCGCACGCTATGAGGAGGGAATCAAGCTGCTGAAGCAGTGCTACCAGTCTCTTTCCGCTGCCGAGCGCAAGATCGAATTGCTAAGCCGTGTCGATTCCGCGGGTCAGGCGCAGTGCGAGTCTTTTGACGATTCTGCCACCTCGCTGGAGGAAAAAGGGCAATCGCGCTCGCGCCGACGGTCTCGAAGCGTCGATTCTGAGCCTCGAGAAGCGAGGGACGAGATAGACGGCCCGGGGCGGCTCTTTTAGAATGGAAGACCACCGCTGCTAATATGCGGTGAACTTCCTCGAGCCGATCGCCGTCGAGACGTGTCCCACATGGTGGAAAGCACCGCGTTTTCACTCGAACACTACAGCTGCGAAGCGCGCGCGCGCGTCGATGGTGCGCTCGACGCGTTCACGCGGTTCGACGTAGACTGTCCGGCGAAACTGGCCGAGGCGATGCGTTACAGCCTGCTCGCGCCGGGCAAGCGGCTTCGTCCGCTACTCGCGTTACTCGCGGCCGAGGCCTGCGGCGGAGACGAGACGGCAGCTATGCCAGCCGCGTGTGCCGTGGAGATGATCCATTGCTATTCGCTGATTCATGACGACCTGCCGGCGATGGATGATGACGATTTGCGCCGCGGCCGGCCGACTTGCCACAGAGTCTATGGTGAGGCGCTGGCGATTTTGGCGGGGGACGCGCTGCTGACGTTGGCATTTGAAGTGCTCGCTCGCGAGGTCCAGCCGCCTGCGACTGCGGCCGAGTGTTGTGCATTGCTGGGGCGAGCGGCAGGGTGTTCGGCCCTGGTGGGTGGTCAGGCGGATGATCTGGCCGGTCAATTTTCTGACGGCGGCGTCGAAGCGCTGATGGCGATTCATCGCCGCAAGACTGGCGCCATGATGCTGGTATCGCTGCAATTGGGGGCCACCATCGCCGGGGCCGACGAGCGTCAGTTAGCCGCGCTCACAGAATACGGTCAATGTCTGGGGCTCGCATTTCAGATTACGGACGACCTGCTCGATGTCCGGGGTGAAACCGCCTCGATGGGAAAACGGGTAAATAAAGACTCCGAACGAGGAAAACTTACGTATCCCGGTCTACTAGGAATAGAAGAGAGCACACGGCGAGCCGAGGCACTCGTCGCCCAGGCCATTCGGGCTTTGGAGCCATTGGAACCCCAAACCGCTGGGCTCCAGGCACTTGCACTCTACGTGCTACATAGGAATCACTAACGGTATGGACCGATTGCTCTCCAAGATCGAATCTCCCCGCGACCTGCAGCAGTTCACGCCTGCTGAGCTCGAAGAGTTGGCCCGCGAGATGCGCGAGGCGTTGTGCAACGTCGTGGCGGATCGCACAGCCCACTTCGCCTCGAACCTGGGCGTAGTCGAGTTGTGCCTGGCACTGCACACTGAGTTCGACTTTGCTCGCGATCGGCTGATCTGGGACACCGGTCACCAGATTTATCCGCACAAGTTGATCACAGGGCGCTACCACGAATTCGGCACGATGCGCTGCAAGGGCGGCCTGATGGGCTATCCGAATCCGCACGAAAGCGAATATGACCTGTTCATGACCGGTCACGCCGGCTCAAGCGTGTCAACGGTGCTCGGCCTGCGGAGCGGCGATCACTTGAACGGCGAGGACGATCGCCATGCAGTGTGCGTGATTGGCGATGGCGCGTTCCCCTCGGGCATCGTCTATGAGGCGATGAACAATGCCGGCGGGTTAGGCCTCAAGCTGCTCGTGGTCCTGAACGATAACCAGATGTCGATCTGTCCGCGCGTCGGCGGCCTGGGCGATTATCTCGATCGGTTGCGTGTGAATACGCTCTATACGGGGCTCAAGAGCGAAGTTCTCAAGGTGCTGAACAAAGTGCCGGTGCTGGGCGATCCGGCTGAGCGGTTCCTGGCGCAGCTCAAAGAGTCGATCAAGGCTGGGCTGCATGGCGGGATGCTGTTCGAGGAACTGAACTTCCATTACATCGGCCCGATCGATGGCCACAACATTCCGCAGCTTCGCAAGTACCTGGCGATGGTCAAGGATGTGGATGGTCCGGTGCTGCTGCACGTCGTGACTCAGAAGGGACACGGCTTTCAGCCGGCGGCCGAAGATCCCGTCTTCTTCCACACACCTGCGCCCTTCACGCGCGACGAACAGAGGGTACTGGAGTTCAAGAAGAGCTCCTCGAAGGCCTATACCGACGTCATCAGCGAAGCGATCTCCGAGCAGATGGCCAAGAACGAGAAGGTCACCGTGATGACCGCAGCCATGTGCCAGGGAACGAAGCTCGAACGCGTGCGCGAACAGTACCCGACGCGGTTTTTCGACACCGGCATCTGCGAATCGCACACCGTCGCCTTCGCGGCGGGACAGGCCAAGGTCGGCTTGCGGCCTATCGTCGACATTTACAGCACTTTCTTGCAGCGAAGCTACGACCAGATCTTCCAGGAAGTGGCCCTGCAGAACCTGCCGGTCACGTTCGTTCTCGACCGGGCAGGTGTCGTGGGCCCTGACGGACCAACGCATCACGGCGTGTACGATATCGGCTATATGCGGCTGTTCCCGAACATGGTCGTGATGGCGCCGGGCGACACCTACGACGCTCAGCAAATGCTCGACTTTGCACTCAACCATGACGCGCCGACTTCGATCCGTTATCCCAAGACCAAGGCCGAAAGTCTCGATGGCGCTCGCACCCCCGTGGAACTGGGCCGGGCCGAAGTGATTGATTGGGGCCACGACGGCATGTTGATCGCTTGCGGCACGCTGGTGACCGAGTGCACAAAGGCAGCGGCCAAGCTCCGTGAAGAAGGTCTCGACGTGGGCGTTGTGAATGCCCGTTTCATCAAGCCGCTCGATACCGAGACAATCCTGCGGGCCATCAGCAGCAGCCCTTTCGTGGTGACGGTTGAAGAAGGCGCGCTGATGACCGGCTTTGGTAGCGCCGTGCTCGAAGCGGCCAACGAGGCGGGAGTATCGACGGCGAACGTGCGCCGGCTGGGGATTCCGGATCGTTATATCGACCACGCCGAGCGAGGCGAGCAGCTTGCCGAGTTGGGTCTGGATGCCGCCGGCATTGCCGAGTCATGCCGCCAACTGGCTGCCAAAAGTGCAAAGAAGTCGCGCCGGGTGAGTTAAGGCAGGGACTGAACGAGGCGATCTGCCATGGCCTCGAGAGTCGCGGTGCAACTCGAGACTCACAATCCCGATTGGGCACGGTGGGCCGCACGAGAAGTTGAGCGGCTTCGAACGGTCGTCGGCGAATCGCTGCTCAAGGTACACCACATCGGTTCTACGGCGATTTCGGGAATTGTCGCCAAGCCAATTCTCGATCTGCTGCCAGTGTTTCAATCGCTGGCGGAGTTGAATGCCGCGCGTCCGATGTTTGAGAGTTTGGGATACGACTGGCGCGGCGAATACGGCCTGCCGGGACGCAGGTACTGTACGCTGCGTGATCCGCAAACCGGCCGCCGGCTGGTACATGCTCACGGATATGCCGCGGGCGATCCGGAGATCGCCAGACACCTGGCCTTCCGCGACTATCTTCGCGCTCATGCAGAGATTGCCGGGGCGTATGAAGCTGAGAAAAAGCGGTGCCGGCTGCTGCATCCGCATGACTCGGGCGCTTACAGCGAAGCGAAGAACGCCTGGATTCAACCGGTACAGTCCGCGGCACTTACCTGGTGGCGAGCGCGGCGCGGCAGCGAAAACTGATCGGCAACGCATTTAATTGCAAATACTCCGCTCCTGAAGACGAAGAAAGTCGTGGGAGTCATGTGGTTCATGCTCGATAAAGTGCTCCGACTCAGCCTGCGAAACCTGTTGCTCATCGCGGGCGCTTGGATTCTGTGCGTCGTGCTGCACAACCTTGTTTACGCGCTGTTGCAAGACTCCTTCGGGCCGAATGGCGATGAGCCCTTCTTTCTGATCCTGGCCGTGGTCGTGATTCCGGCTTACTTTCTCCTCGCGCTGGCTTACACGGTAGTTCAATGGTTGCGGTCGCCCTCCTGAGCCCCCCGCCGCACCTTGCTTTCTCGCGTCAGTAGCGAAACTACGACGAGTACTGCGAAGCCGAGCGGAATCGTGACGATGCCGGGTTGATTAAACGGCACCGGCGCGTTTTCGGCCGGCAATCCATAAACGGCTGTAAAGGTATCGCCGCTGAGCAGCACCCAGGCGAGCGAGGCCGTCATGCCGACCAGAATTGCCGCGGTGATCCCCTGCCGCGTGGTCCCACGCCAGAAGAGCAACATCACGAGCGAAGGCAGATTCGCGCTGGCGGCGATGCTGAATGCCCAACCGACCAGGAAGCTGACGTTCATGTGCTCGAACAAGATCCCGAGTACGATCGCCAGCATGCCGACCGCGGCCGCCGTGAGCTTACCGGCCCGCACTTTCTCGTGATCGGTGAGCTGCATCCGGCCGACGCTCGTCATCAAGTCGTGCACCACGGCGCCGGCGGCCGCCACGATCAATCCGCTCACGGTCCCCAGCACCGTGGTGAATGCGATGGCCGAGATCATCGCGAACAACAGCGGGCCGAAGCTTTTCGCCAGCAGCGGCGCGGCCATGTTGTTGTTCGCGCTGGTCGGATCGATCACGCCGCCAGTCATGGCGCCCAGCCCGAGAAACAGCGTGAGCAGGTAGAAGAAGCCGATACTGCCGATGCCAACCACCGTGCTCTTGCGCGCGGCGGCCTGATCTTTGACGGTGTAATAGCGAATCAAAATGTGAGGCAGCGAAGCCGTGCCGCCGAACAAGGCGAGCATCAGCGAGAGAAAGTTCAGCTTCGGCGCGAGCGCGTCGCCGCGTATGCCATTAAATGTGGGGCTCTTGCCGGGAAGCAAAACGTCCGTGCCCGCGGTGAGCTGGGGGTAGTAAACCGTAGTGAACGCCAACTCTCCGTCGACCGAGGTGGGATACTTGCTCGGATCCTGCTTCCACAGCAGGATGTCGCTCCCTTCGAGCGTGCTGAAGAACTCGACCGGCCCGATGGGGCCTGTCGACGTTTCGCCGCCCGGCAACCGCTCAATTTTGCCGACCGGAAAGAAATCGGTCTCGTCTTCTCCATGGCCCTGTGGCAAGCCATTCACAAGTCGCTTGCCATCCGGCAGCACGGTCAGTGTTTGCGTTTCGTAGAACATCACCAGGCCGGCGTCTGCCACAAGCTTGCCATCCTTATCGCGCGTCATCACTGGCGACTCGCGCCATACAGTGACTCTCCCCGATGCGAGGTTCCGCGTCGCGAGGTACGGCGTGTCCGTCCATTGCAGCTCCTGCTGCCGAACCTCTTCGCCCTCCAGGCCCAGGTCCTCGGCCGTGAGCTGCTTGAAATACGGCAGACCGACCGGCGAAATCGCCTTGCTCAAGCGCGGCGCTCGAAATCCCGGCGCTTCCGGCTGTGTCGTCAAACCGCGGTTGAGGATCAGCAGCGTCAGCACGGCGCTGAACACCACGAGCAGCGAGCCCTTGAGAAACTGCACGTACGTCGTCGAAACCATCCCCGCGGTCACCACGATCAGCATCACGACCGCGCCCACCATCGACACGCCCGCCCAGTGCGGCAAGCCCAAGAGCGGCGTCACCAGCGCGCCGGCGCCGACCATCTGCGGAATGAGATAAAACACGCTCACCACGAGCGTGCTGATGCCGGCCGAAAGCGTGATCGCCCGCGATTGAAAGCGGCTGTTCAGCGCGTCGGCAAACGTATAGCGGCCCATCCGCTTGAGCGGTTCGGCGATCACGAACAGGGCCACGATCCAGCCGGCCAGGTAGCCGATCGAATACAAAAAGCCGTCGTAGCCGTAGGAGGCGATCATCCCGCAGATGCCCAGAAACGACGCGGCCGAAAGATAATCTCCGGCGAAGGCCACGCCGTTCACGAACCAGTGGATCTGCCCGCCCGCGGCAAAGTAACCTGCGGCGCTGCGGGTGCGCCGGGCGAAATAGAACGACAGCCCGAGCGTGAAGGCGACGAACGCTCCAAACACGATCACGGCCAGCGGCGAAGGGGAATAGATCATTTCACCCCTCGCGCGCGGCACAGCCAGCTATAGACCAGCGACAGCACCAGGGCCAGCAGCAAGAGACCAAACCCGCTCCAGATCGCCAGGTTAATGTCGGCCCAGGGCCGGGTTGCCATCCGCTCGGACGCGAACGCCGCGGTCAGCACGAAAGCCGTGTAGCAGGCTGTATAGACAATGAACAACAGCATGCCGATGCGGGCGTTCCGCCGCTGCTCATGCGGGGTGTCGTCCACGCCGCCTGCGGCCGGACCGTGATCCAAGGGAGCCATCTACGTTACCTCGCTGGTGTGCCTGGGCCGGAAGGAAAGGGGTTGGGGATCGGCGGATGGAGAGATGAGAATACCATCGGGCAGCAGGCGTGCATAACTCGGTAATTGAGCGAACCCCTGCCCTGCCCCGCGACTCTGCATTAATCTATCGATCATCCCATTAGCCACCAGCCACTGACCGCCAATCACCCCATGCCCGCCGAAACGACTGCCGCTACGAGTGACACCGCCGCGCCGGGTGCTGCCGCGCCCGTCGGCCACCATCGCGAAACCGTGCTGGCGATTCTCTTCGCCCTCAGCCTTTCGCACTGCTTGAACGACGTCATGCAGTCGCTGATTCCGGCCGTCTATCCGCTGCTGAAGGAGAACTATGGCCTGAACTATTTTCAGGTCGGGCTGATTACGTTCACGTTCCAGTGCACCGCTTCGCTGCTCCAGCCACTGGTGGGAATGTACACCGATCGACATCCCAAGCCGTTCTCGCTGGCGATCGGGATGTGCAGCACCTTTGCGGGGCTGATCCTGCTGGCCTTCGCCAGCACGTTTCCGACGATCCTGGTCGCCGCCGCGATGGTCGGCGTCGGCTCGTCGGTGTTCCATCCCGAGGCTTCGCGCGTCGCGCGGCTCGCCTCGGGCGGAAAGTATGGCTTTGCCCAGTCGCTGTTTCAGGTGGGCGGCAACGGCGGCTCGGCGCTGGGTCCGCTGCTGGCGGCGTTCGTGGTCGTGCCCTGGGGACAAACGAGCATCGCCGCGCTGTCGGTCCTGGCACTGGCTGGGATCGGCGTGCTCACGTATGTCGGCCGCTGGTATGCCGCGCATCTCTCGGAGCTGAAGCTGCGCCCCAAGATCTCGGCCGAGGTGGTGCGCCAGGCGCTCTCGCCGTGGCGCGTGCGGAGCGCGATCGGCATTCTGCTGCTGCTCGTGTTCTCCAAGTACTTCTACCTGGTCAGCCTGAGCAGCTATTACACGTTCTATCTGATCGAGAACTTCGGCGTCTCGGTGCAAACCTCGCAACTCCTGCTGTTCGTGTTCCTGGGCGCCGTGGCCGCCGGCACTCTGCTGGGCGGACCGGTCGGCGACCGGATCGGTTTCAAGGCCGTGATCTGGGTTTCGATTCTCGGCGTGCTGCCGTTCACGCTCGTGCTGCCCTACGCCAACCTGTTCTGGACCGCCGTGCTCACCGTGCCGATCGGCCTGATCCTGGCCTCGGCCTTCTCGGCCATCATCGTGTATGCCCAGGAGCTCGTGCCGAGCCGGGTGGGCATGATCGCGGGTCTGTTCTTCGGCTTTGCGTTCGGCATGGCGGGCATTGGCGCGGCCGTGCTGGGCTGGATGGCCGACGAGTGGGGCATCGATTTCGTGTATCAAGTCTGCTCCTTCCTGCCGCTGGTCGGGCTGCTGACGGGATTGTTGCCGAGCAAGAAGGCGTGAGGCCTGAGGACGAAGGCCATCCTCCGAAACCTCAAGCCTGTGGTCTCAAGCCGCGGACCTATTTGTCCGGCTGTTTTTCGCGTTCGCATTTTTGGGGTGTGTGGAATTAGAAACGCGCGCAAATGATGTTTCGGGCGCACACACCTGCCCTGGCCAGTGCTTTGCGCGGCTCTGGCGAGGGCGCGTGAGT